>Ga0233403_10000711_pt1 | contig 15918 bp, 14 predicted proteins | sample Na_oxic_1_MG_FD_179866 | JGI IMG/M metagenome (GOLD analysis project Ga0233403, IMG submission 179866) | Seawater microbial communities from Saanich Inlet, British Columbia, Canada - Na_oxic_1_MG | ecosystem: Environmental > Aquatic > Marine > Inlet | place: Canada: British Columbia | collected...
CATCACGTTCTATTTCCCAAGGACGACTAGCGGTTTCTGGTGAATCGTTGCGGGTGGATAAAGCACGAGAGGCTGCAAACCCCCCCATACCCATTTCCGAACTCGCCTGTTCAGCTCCACCAGCAACCATCACATCCGCATCCCCATATTCAATGAGGCGGGCAGCATTTCCAATGTTGTGTGTTCCCGTCGAACAGGCTGTGACAATCGCATAATTGGGACCTTTCAAACCATATTTTACCGACAGATTCCCCGCTATCATATTAATAATATTGCTAGGCACAAAAAAAGGCGAAATCTTTCTCGCCCCGCCTCGCAAATAAGCATTATGACCATTTTCAATGCCCGGCAATCCGCCTATTCCTGACCCGATTGCGACACCTATTCGTTCTGCATTGGCTTCTGTGACTTCTAAATTGGCATCTTCAATCGCTTCTGTAGCGGCGGCAATGCCATAATGGATAAAACGATCCATTTTTTTCGCGTCTTTACTAGACAGGTATTGCTTCACATCAAAGTCTTTGATCTGCCCAGCAAATTGAACGGAAAAGCCTGTCGTATCGAACTCGGTAATTCTCGCAATGCCACTTTTGCCTGCTAATACCGTTTCCCAACTGTCTTTGACTGTTAAACCGACGGGAGAAACCGCACCAATACCTGTAATAACAACACGTCTTTTAGTCACGATGGTTGCACATCCTTAATAAAAATAAAGGCCAGCGTAATCCAACGGTTATAAAAACCGTCAGGCTACGTGGCCTTTGAAGTTTTTCCAATTATTCTTCTAGGTTCGTTTTAATATAATTAGTCGCTTGTTGTACTGTTTGGATTTTTTCTGCTTCCTCATCAGGGATTTCGCACCCAAATTCTTCTTCAAGTGCCATCACCAGTTCTACGGTATCAAGAGAATCCGCACCGAGGTCATCGACAAAAGAGGATTCATTGCTGACCTCATCTTCTTTGACACCCAACTGTTCAACGACGATTTTTTTGACACGTTCCTCAACGGTATTCATAACAAATTTGCCTCTTTTCAGTTTTTCATTTAACAATGCGACGACGTTTCACAATTCATCATTCTACTTATGGCATATACATGCCACCATTGACATGTAATGTTTCACCGGTTATATAATCAGCCGCATTTGAAGCTAAAAAAACGACCGCTTTTGCCACATCACTTGGCAATCCTGCACGGTTCAGTGGAATGTTTTTCAAAAATGCGGTGCGTTGAACCTCAGACAAGCTATGCGTCATGTCAGTTTCAATAAAGCCGGGAGCAACAGTATTAACGGTGATTCCACGACTCCCAATTTCTTTTGCTAACGATTTGCTAAAAGCGATGACACCGGCTTTTGCTGCACTATAATTGGTTTGTCCTGGATTACCGGTCAAGCCAACAACACTGGTAATTGTTATTATACGCCCATGTCGTGCTTTCATCATCGCACGAAGACAGGATTTAGACAACCGATAAACCCCGGTTAAATTCGCATTGATGACATCAATCCAGTCTTCTTCTTTCAATCGCATCAACAACGAATCGCGGGTGATGGCCGCATTATTCACTAAAATGCTTGGCTTTTGCTTGCCTAAACCGGTTATCAAAGTCTCAATGGAGTCAGGACTGGCAATGTCAAGCACTTTTCCTTTTCCCTTGATACCTTGTTCAGTCAAATACTGTGTAATACGCGCTGCTCCCGCTTCGGTTGTTGCAGTGCCAATGACGACAGCACCAGCTTGTCCAAGAGCATAAGCAATGCCTTGACCAATACCGCGACTTGCGCCCGTGATTAAGGCTATTTCGCTGCTTAAATCCAAATTCATGCGATAACCTCCAACGCTTGTTCTAATGTCTTAGTGTCCATGATCTGTTTTGCCGTTTTATTGCGAGCAATACGTTTATTTAAACCCGTTAACACTTTACCCGGGCCACATTCAAACAACATTGTCACACCTTCGGCCACCATTTTTTCAATCGTTTCGACCCAACGTACCGGATGATAAAGTTGTGCTGTCAAAGCCGTGCAAATATCAACCGCTTCCGTTTTTATGGAAACATCAACATTATGAATCACAGGAATTGTTGGCATGGTAATGGAAACAGCGGCAAGACGCTTAGCCATTTTTTCAGCAGCAGGCTGCATCAAGCGACTATGGGCTGGTACACTGACTTTCAATAAAACAGCACGTCTCGCTTTTGCGGCTTTTGCTTGTTCTACCGCTCGTTTAACAGCGGCAGTATGTCCTGCGATAACAATTTGACCGGGCGCATTAAAATTCACGGCAGAGACGACTTGATCTTGGGCAACCGCTGCACAAATTTCAATCATTTTCTCATCTGTTAAACCTAAGATGGCAGCCATTGCGCCTTCACCTTCAGGCACTGCCGATTGCATAAAACGGCCTCGATCTTGTGCCAAACTGACAGCCTCTTTAAATTCTAACGCACCAGCACAAACTAACGCACTATATTCACCAAAACTATGCCCCGCCATAAAGGCAGGTTCAGTGCCATCTTGTTCTCGCCAGACGCGCCACACAGCAACGCCCCCAGCAAGTAGTGCAGGTTGAGTTTTATCCGTTTGATTTAAAGTTTCCTCTGGCCCATCTTGGCTCAATTTCCATAAATCATAGTCCAACACATCGGAGGCTTCCTCAAAGGTGCGTTTCACAATAGGATAAGTTGCACTCAAGTCGGCTAACATGCCCACCGATTGGGATCCTTGTCCCGGAAAAAAAAATGCGTGTTTCATTTTGAGTTAACAATTAAAGCTTCAGTATTTTAGCAGAACGGCCCCCCAAGTAAATCCACCGCCTATTGCTTCTAGTAATAACATATCTCCACGCTGAATGCGTCCATCACGTACCGCCACATCTAAAGCTAATGGGACTGACGCGGCGGAAGTATTACCATGTTCTGAGACGGTGACGACCACTTTTTCCATAGGTAAGTGTAATTTTTTCGCCATTGCCGTAATAATGCGAATATTGGCTTGATGAGGTACTAACCAATCAATGGCATTGTGATCCAGTTTATTGGCTGCCAATGCCTCGTCAACAACCTGACTCAATGCATTTACCGCAAATTTGAAAACTTCATTACCCTGCATTTTTGTGAAACCGTCACCGTGAAGATGACCTTGAGCAATAGTTGCAGGCACAGTCAATAAGTCCTTATAAGCACCATCAGCATGTAAATGGGAGGATAAAATACCCGGTTGCTGACTGCTTTCAAGTACGACAGCCCCCGCCCCATCACCAAATAAGACACAAGTATTGCGATCAGACCAATTCACAAGGCGCGAATAAATATCAGCACCAACAACCAATGCACGTCGCGCGGCACCCGTTTTAATAAATTGATCGGCGATACCTAAAGCATAAATAAAACCACCACACACGGCTTGTATATCAAAGGCCATTGCGCCATGATTACCTAAACGCGCTTGGAGTAAACAGGCAGTGCTGGGGAAAACGCGATCCGGCGTTGTGGTGCCTAAAATAATTAAATCAATTTCTTGAGCATCACACCCTGCCATTTTCAATGCGCGACAAGCGGCAATTTCTGCCAAATCACAAGTATCTTGATCTTCAGCTGCCAAATGACGGGTATGTATGCCGGTCCGTTTAACAATCCATTGATCGGTGGTATCTACCAAGGTTTCAAGATCGGCATTTGTCAATATCTTCTTTGGCAGATATCCGCCGGTTCCAGTAATACGAGAATAGATCACTCAACGTGCCCTTTTTCACTTAATAGGGTGGCTAGTATATGGCTAATTTGTGAAGGTACATTTTTTTGCACTTCAATAATAGCTTCTTTTATCGCGTAAGTAAATGATAAGACATCAGCACTACCATGACTTTTAATCACGATGCCACGTAGCCCTAGTAAACTTGCTCCATTATACCGACGTGGATCGATCTTTCGACGAATATTTTTTATGATAGGCAAAGAAATCAAGGCAGCAAAGCGTGTCCACCAATTTTTAGTAAAACTTTCTTTAACGTAATGACTGATCATTTTGGCAACACCTTCCGTCGTTTTGAGGGAAACATTACCCACAAAGCCATCACAAACCACAACATCAACAGTCCCTTTAAAAATATCATCGCCTTCAACAAAACCGATGTAATTTATACTCGGTGTTTCTACCAGTAATTTCCCAGCCCCCTTGACACTTTCATTGCCTTTGATTTCTTCTTGGCCAATGTTGAGCAAGCCAATGCGTGGATTGGGCAAATTATTGACGGCTTGGGTCAATACGGATCCCATCACGGCAAATTGGAAGAGTTGTTTGGAAGTGATATCAATGTTAGCCCCTAAGTCAAGCATACGGGTAACCCCCCCCAACATATTTGGCAATGCCGTCGTAATAGCAGGCCGATCGATGCCGGGCAGAGTTTTAAGGACATAACGAGCTGTTGCCATCAATGCGCCAGTATTACCAGCACTGACACAAGCATCAGCCATGCCTTCTTTAACCAAATTAATGGCGACACGCATGGAAGAATCCTTCTTCTTACGTAAAGCATGTGAAGGTAATTCATCCATTTCAACTCTTTGCCCTGCATGGTGAATAGATAAACGCTGTTTTACCTTGGCAGAGTGATGGCCTAGCACCGATTTAAGGACGACCTCATCACCCACGAGAATAATGTGCAAGTCATTGATTTCTTGAAGCATTTTTAGAGCGGCATGGGCGACCACTGAAGGACCATGATCGCCACTCATCGCATCTAGCGCAATCCGTGGTGTCAAGTTTTATTCTTCCTTTTGGCTAATGACTTTACGACCTCTATAATAACCGGAGGGACTGATATTATGACGAAGATGTTCTTCACCAAGGGTGGGTTCAATGGATAAAGTGGGTGTTGCTAAGGCATCGTGGGAACGACGCATATTGCGTTTAGAACGAGTTTTACGATTTTGTTGTACAGCCATGTTAAAAATCCTTTACTTTGGTTTTTAATATCTATTTTCAATTCTTAATTTTTAATTATTTGGGAATTGATAATTGATAATTTAGAATTAAGAATGGTATAAAAAATGATCTAAAAATGGCAATTAAAAATTTGACTATTTAACTTAATACATTGAATTTAATTCAGAATTTTGAATCATTTCGTTTGACTTTAACGTAAAAAATGATGAACTTAAAATAGAATTAAGTGATTAATTAATAATCGATTTTTTAAATTCATTGCCATTTTTAGGTATGATTAAAAAGTCATTATAACTATATAATACCTTTGCCAATTTAAAAATTAGGCCATTTTTGAAAAAATGCGGCTTTTTATTTCTAATAAAATCAATAAGTTTAAAATTTATCGTTTCTCAAAACTTCTTATTTTTATCATTTGGCGAAGGTATTAAACTATACTTTCGCTTATTTTTTAGCGCATCATGAATTAAATGGGATGAAATCCCATAACAGGATTCGTTCCGGTTTTTAATGTCAATCAATAATTTATAAAAAATCACAATATATTCAATAATTTGAATATTTTAATACCTCTGTATTTGATAATCAATGATAAAATGATCAGGCAGTCAATATTAAAATATTATTTAAAATTAATTATTTATAAATTAACTTGAGCAGAAAAATAAGCGAAAGTACAGTCTTAAAATATGATGGAATATCAAACTTATTGAACAGCTTGAACAGCATTTTTAACAATTTTTTGCTTTACTTTTCCATTTTAACAGGCGTATCTTTTAATGCCGCTAAAACGTGAAAGGGGTTATTTTGAAAACTCTCATTAACATTGGAAGGTAATTGATATTCATTAGACGGACACTTGTCATGTTTCGCGATAATAGGTAAAGCTAAAATCACTTCATCTTCAACCAGTGCGATTAATCGGATCGGGGTGTTTGTCAAAATAATCGCTTCATAGCCTGCTGGCAGTTCTTCATCCTGTTTATTAGTCAGGAAGGTTAAAGCGAGTGATCGATCAATCGACCACTGCATTGGTCGCAAACAACGTTGACACGGTATAGTAAGCGGTGCCTGTAGATGACCCAGAATCGTTGGGCGATGTTTTTCATCCCAAGTGAATAACCAATCAATTTCTGCGTCTCCTTGAAAGTCGCACAGGCTGTCATGCAAACGTGTCATTTGCGCGAGCGCAACCTGCCCCTTTAAATGACAACCCATTTGTGCAAGCTTCAAGGGTTCAATCAATGTTGGTAGCTCTTTTAACATAGATCGACAATAATATAATGATAATTTGTTTATGTCAAATCCAATTAGAGATTAAACTAATTGTGAATTGAGAATTGTGAACTGAAATAACTTAAAATGACTGTAACGCACGTTTCGCTACCCAAAAAAAATCTCTTAGTCCTTGCCTCAACTTCACCATTTAGAAAAAGTGTATTAGAAAGACTGCATATTCCGTTTGAAATTTTTTCCCCAACGGTTGATGAAACCCCCCAAGATAATGAGCCGCCTGCAATGCTTGTCTCTCGTTTGGCGGAACTTAAAGCGAAATCGGCGACGCGACGCTATCCACAAGCCTTAATTATTGGTTCGGATCAAATTGCTGTGGTGGGTAGTACCTTGTTAGGTAAACCGGGCTGCCATGAACAAGCCGTCAATCAACTGACTTATGTTAGTGAAAAACAAGTCGATTTTTTGACTGGCTTATGTTTGCTCAATACTAACACAAACCAAATTCAAACAGATGTTGTACGCTTTAGCGTGAAATTTCGTCAGCTGAGCAAATCGCAGATAGAAAATTATTTAATAAAAGATAAACCCTATAATTGTTCAGGCAGTTTTAAGTCTGAAGGTTTGGGAATTGCTCTGCTAGATCGCATGATCGGAAGTGATCCCACTGCCATTATTGGTTTGCCCCTTATTCGCCTCGTTCGTATGCTTGAGGCAGAAGGAATGCAAATACTTTGAATGTTATTAAATGGAGTCCAAATGTTATTAAATGGAGTCCAAAGCTTTAGCTTTGGAACCGTCCCTAAAGCTAAAGCTTTGGACTCCAAAAGTGTCTCAAAATTTTCTCAGGATAGCAGTAATATTGTTTTTTGCAAGCAAAGCGCGTGTTTGATTCAGTTTATCTAAGTCAGTGAATGGTCCTACCTGTACCCGATACCAACGCCCCGTCTCACTGAGAGGTGTTGTTTCAATATGGGCAGGAATACCAATTGATACTAAATAGCCTTTTAAGCCTTCGGCACTTTGTTCATCCTGAAATGAACCCACTTGCAGCAGATATCGCCCCGGGGTTGTGACAAGCAGCTCAGATTGGGGGAGTTGGCTTTCACCTTTGGTTCCTGCTGTGCCACTCGTTTCTGCTTTCGGTAATTTGTCGTAGAACTCTAAAGGCGCGGTAACGGGATCGTTCTCTTTAGTATTAGTAATTGATGGATTGGTGACTTGTGCACTCTCTGGCGGCAAATTTTGTGGCGCAAATTCCCGTAAGTAAATCAGAAAAGAGATAAACATGCCTATCAAAATGCCTGCTAATAACCATGCCCACCCCGGCGGGCAAGTCGGAGAAATATATTCAGGACGTCGATTACGTCGATTTTGTTGGCTCATTAATTACATCACCTCTTTTGCTGATACACCAATCAGTGTTAAACCATTACGCAGCACTTGTTGACAGGCTGCAATTAAACTTAAACGTGCATTACGCAAATCTTTATCATCCACTAATATTTTATGAGAATCATAAAAAGTATGAAAATCCTGTGCCAGCTCACGTAGATAATAAGTTAATTGATGGGGTTCATAAGCGTGAGCCGCCATTTCTATCACTTCTGGATAGCGCGATAGTTTCACCAGCAAGATTTGCTCATGCGGATTATCAAGTTGTTCCAGTACCGTATGGTGCCAAACGCCATTGTTATCGTGTAATTGCCGAAAGACACTGCTTATCCGAGCGTGTGCATACTGTATATAATAGACAGGATTATCATTAGACTGAGATTTGGCTAATTCTAAATCAAAGTTTAGGTGTTGTTCGCTTTTACGTTGGGTATAGAAAAAACGGGCGGCATCGTTTCCCACTTCTTCACGCAATTCGCGCAGTGTGACAAATTCACCACTGCGAGTGGACATTTGTAAGCGTTCCTTTCCACGATATAAAGTGGCAAATTGTACTAATAAAACCGTCAAACGCTGGGCATCCAGACCCAATGCTGTCATTGCGGCTTTGACACGCGGTACATAACCATGATGATCTGCCCCCCAAATATTTATCAGGTGATCAAATCCCCGTTCTAATTTGTTCAGGTGGTAGGCAATATCTGAGGAAAAATAGGTGAGTTGTCCGTTTTCGCGTTTGATGACTCTATCTTTTTCGTCGCCAAACGTGCTGGAACGAAACCACAATGCACCGTCTTTTTTATAAGTATGCCCCGCCGATTCCAGTTGTTCTATTACTTTGGTGACGGTGTTATTTGTCGTCAAGCTTGATTCGCAAAACCATTTATCATACACCACCCCAAATTTTTCCAAATCTTGGCGCATATTTTCAAGAATCGTACCAAGGGCTTTTTGGAATATCAGCCGATAAGATTCTTCACCAAGTAATTGTTGACTGCGCTTAATCAGGGCATCAATGTGCAATTCTTTATCGCCACCCTGATCAACATCAGGGGGAATATCTTTAAATACCATCGCCGCACTATGTCGCCAAGTATCTCCATTGGTGCGGTGTAAACTGGCAGCAATGTCCCACACATAATCGCCTTGATAGCCATTTGAGGGAAATGTCAACGTTTCGCCGCATAATTCCAAATAACGTAGCCACACGCTGGTTGCTAAAATATCCATTTGTCGCCCAGCATTATTGACATAATATTCTTTATGGACTTTAAAGCCCGCCGCTGTCAATAAATTGGCTAATGCCGCACCATAAGCAGCCCCCCGCCCATGTCCAACATGCAAAGGACCCGTCGGATTAGCGGAAACGAATTCTATCATTACTGACTGCCCTGCACCTATTTGGCTATGTCCATAAGTTTCTTTGGCATTCAAAATGTCATCAATAACGGCACGATAGGCTTGGGAGGTTATAAAGACATTAATAAAACCGGGGCCAGCAATTTCAATTTTAGCGATAGTGGGATCATTTGTTGGCAATTGTTCTTTGATGAGCAAAGCCAAATCACGCGGACGCATTCCCACTTTTTTTGCCATGATCATGGCTGCATTACAAGCAAAATCGCCATGCCCTGCATCACGAGTCCGTTCAAGACGAATATCGCCCACCAAATTTTCAGGGATAGTGCCTTTAGCACCTAGTTGAGCAAGAGCGCGTGTAAATAAGGTATGTAAAAGTTGTTTCAAGGGAGAACTCTACTTTAGATGGAACTGACGCGCCCACCTGAAAATAAACCTGACAGGTTTGGCTGTTCATTACTTAGGCGTGTCAGTTCGATTGGAAAAAAAATGGATTCTAAGTTTATTGTATCTTAAATCTTGAAGAAAAAATGTCGTTTGCTGAAAAATAATTTATCATTCTATATTATCAATGGTTCTGAAAAATTATAACTCATTGTTATTAAAAGATTTTTTTAATTTTTACCTTTAGTACAACGGATTAACGGAGTCAACGGATTGATTTTTTTCTGGTTCCCACGCGCCGGAAAAAATAATGCGAATTTAAAAAAAACTGTCTGAACGATTGTTATATACTCAATGATCAAGTTTTTTCCCGCTTGCTTTATAACTACAAGGATTGCTTATAAAAAAGGATGAGATCATCAATCAAATTGAGATCATAAGCATCACGAAACTTCGTTGCCCGTTAGGTTCAATGATATCCCTAATCAAACTCAAAGCCTGTCCTTTAATTGAGTATCTCTAACTACAATTTAAACCCAATTGGCGTCGGATCTAATCCTTTATTATAAATAATCCTTGTAGTTATAGGCTTTTGAAATGATAAAAAAAACGGTTTTTTTTATAGGTTTGGATTAAAATTAGTTAACTATTTGAATTTTAAGAAAAATATTATTGATAGCCATTTTTTAGGTATCATTTCTATATCTATTTTAATTGACATTAATATACTTTAAAAACGCTAAATGTTCAAATAATTCAAATTAAATGGCCTGAAAAAAAAATATGTCTCACCCTATTAATCCTTATATCGCTGGAAATCCTGTGGGCAATAGGACTGCTTTTGTTGGACGCGCCGATATTGTGCGTGACGTGGTGCAGATGTTGCGCCGCCCTGAAGATAATGCCATTGTTTTATACGGGCAGCGGCGCATTGGTAAAACATCGGTGCTACAACATTTAGAGGCGCAATTGCCCACCCAAGGGAATTATTGCCCCGTTTATTTTGATTTACAAGATAAAGCGACTTTAACTTTGGGGCAAGTGCTCAGTGGATTAGCCCAAGAGATTGCTCATGCGCTTAAGCAAACAAAACCGGATTTGGGCGATGATCCTGAAATCACTTTCCGAGACACTTGGTTGCCTAATGTCTTGCAAAGTCTGCCAAAAGATACCGCTTTGGTCTTATTATTTGATGAGTTTGACGTGCTGGCTGCGCCCGATGCAAAACAGGCGGGTGCTGCCTTTTTTCCCTATTTGCGTCAAATACTTACTTACGAACCACAACGCCTCAATTTTATTTTTGTGATTGGGCGCAATGTTGATGATCTTGATCATATTGCCTTATCTCTATTTAAAGGGCTCGATACCAAACATGTTTCACTTTTAAATCAAGAAGATACAAAAAAACTGGTCCGTTTATCTGAGGCGAATAATAGCCTAAATTGGTCCGATGAGGCGATGGAATACGTCTGGCAACGCACCAACGGTCATGCCTTTCTCACGCAACAACTGTGTTCCCATGTTTGGGAAACAGCCTACGATGATGCACCTGAAACGGTTCCTACAGCCACTCTAGAGGATGTGGAAAAGGTGATTTTCGATGTTTTGGATTCCAGTCGCAATACTTTGGAATGGTTATGGAACGGTTTGCCCCCTGCCGCGCGAGTGGTGGCTTCGGCTTTAGCAGAGGCAGGTCCGAAGCCTATGACAGAAGAAGCTTTGGAAAAATGGTTGCATGAAAAGGGTGTTCGGGTAGTCATTCGGGAATTACAGAATGCACACCGCCAGTTGCAAGAGTGGGATTTGTTAGAACCTGCTGATGGTGGCTATCGTTTTCGCGTGGAGTTACTACGTCTTTGGATTGAGGAAAATAAACCATTAAAGCGTGTACAGGAAGAACTAGATCGTATTGAGCCAGTAGCAGAAAATCTTTTCCGTGCCGCTCAAGGTTTATATTATGCAGAACAATTGGAACAAGCCGCCTACCTATTACGCCAATCTATTGGCTTGAATCCTAATCATGTCAGTGCCAATCAATTATTGGCTGATATTCTGTTAGCGCAGGGGCAAGCACAAGAAGCTAAAAAATTATTAGAAAGGTTATATGAATATCAACCGTTTGTCGCTCGTCCACGATTGATTCAAGCTTTGTTGGCTTTAGCGCAGTCCAATGATAATGAGGATGAACCACTCAAACTTTATGAACAAGTATTAAAATTAGATGCTGAACAACCAGAAGCTCAAAATGGGCGAATAGAAATTTGGCAGCAGCGTGGTGATGAAGCATATAAAGCAGGTGATTTAGAAACGGCATTGGCTGCTTATAAAACTGCTAATCTTGGTGATAAAGTTGCTGAAGTTGAGCAAGAAATCCAAAATAGTAAATTTGAAGCACAATTAAGGACTTTCGGTGCAGCAGAACAAGCAAAGCGTTATGAAGATGCTTTAGAACAAGCACGACGATTAGCTGAAGAATATTCAGATAAGCGCGATTGGACAGATGATTTAAAACGGTTAAAGAATAAAATGAAATTGGCTGGTTTGTATCAACGTGCATTGAAAGCGTTGAAAAACCAAGATAAACAAACGGCACAAGTCTTGTTAGCACAAGTGATTACGTTAGAACCAACCTATGAAGAAGCAACTCGATATTTGCATTTAGTTGTAACAGGTATAGATACCTTTCAATTACAACAGAACCTTGAATTTAGGAAAAAAATCTACAGTAGTATTATTTTGGGATTACTTTTTATCATATTGATAGTTGTAATATATTTTTCCCCACCTATCGAATTGGAATATGTTATTTCATTTTTCTATTTTATTGTTAAAGTAATAGCAGCCATCATCTTATTGATAGGATTGTTATGGATAATCATAGATCGTCTGTTACCTTGTTTGAGTGTTCGAGAAGAAGACGCGGGACGCACTGTTAATTTACTGATTTATGATGTTTTGAATGATCCTTCTGGGTACTCTGCTAAAAAGTTCCCTATCACAGGACAATGCCGTAGTAAGTTAGATAAACAAATTCGTGTACAGACTGACGAAGGTAAATCTTTGGTTGCCGAGTATTTCCGTCTCAGCCGTGAACCTAATTCACACGCACCGATGGTTACCATACGGTATCGGTGGAAAGGAGAAGAAAAACATAAGGAACGTTTGCTCATGTTGTCAGCCCGAACACCCAAAAATTTGGAAGGGTTGCCTTCTGGTAACTATATGATTGCATTGGGTTATTAAGTGTTGGATGGCTAAAAATTTGTTTCTTTATAAATTCACGCATTTCCTCGTTTTCCTCGTTCCCAAATGGAATTTGGGAATGACTTCCGCAACGCTCCGCGTTGCGACGCAGAGCGTCCTTGAATGAATTCCCAAACTCCGTTTGGGAACTAGAAAAATTTCCATACCATCTCTATTAGTACAACGGATTAACGAAATAAACGGATTTTTTCTGATTGAGTCTTAAAATTATACGCCATCAATTCAAAGATTTCTAAGATTCTGAGTCGTTTTCAAAATGATAGGTTTATCAATCCGTTTATTCCGCTAATCCGTTGTACTAAACTGAAACAAAAAGCGTAGCATGTGTCCACCATTATCATTAATTTAGCAACCGGAGAACATTTTATGCTCAATCCCTTTTTTTACGGTGATCCTGTACCACCAAAACTTTTTGTAGGCCGTGAAAAAGAAATACGTCGTATTATTAACCGCATAAAGACAGGTCAATCCACAGCTATTATTGGTGAGCCTCGGATCGGCAAGACTTCTCTTTTGCTTTATTTGGCAGAACCGACACTGTGCCAAACGCATTACGACACACATGGGGAACAGTTATTGTTTTCCTTTTTGGATGTTCAAACCCTAAGTGATCAGTTTAACCAAAGCCAATTTTGGGAACATGCCCTACGTCCGTTGCATGAAAAAATAATAAGTTCTCGTCGTCCTAACACGCTGGTGGCTAAAGCCTATAAAAATTGTAAGAAAGAGGACTTTAGTTTTTACACCTTAGAACGCTTGTTTGAAAAAATGCAGCAAGATAAACAACATATCGTCTTAATGATAGACGGATTTGACGCAATATTACATCATGCAACACTCAACCATCCCACATTTTTTGGGAGTCTACGTTCTCTGACATCTCGCACCCGGGCATTATCCTTACTGATTGCTAGCCGTTTATCGCTGTCTAATCTTAATAGTCAGACTCAACAATTTAATCTCACTGGTTCTCCTTATTTTAATTTTTTGGGAGAGATGACTTTAGAACCACTTGAGGCGGGAGCAATAAAAAAATTATTGGGGCGGGCCGGAGATCGTTTTAATGAAGACGATCACCGTTTCATTACAAAAATAGCAGGAGCGCACCCTTATTTATTACAAGTAGCCGCCTCCGCCTTATGGGAAACATACGAAGACGGAGAACCAGAACCCAGCCAGCGATACACATTAACAGGACAACAACTTTACAGGGAAGCGAAATTGACATTCAGCGATACTTGGCGACTTTGGAAACCGGAGACACGGATGGCGATGATGGCAATTGCATTAAGCCAATGGAATAAACCGGGGTTATTGCGTGATATGGGTGGCTTTAAACAAGAATTGCATCACCTAGAAAAACAGGGATTTATCCTAAATGAGAAGGCTTATCAGACACGTTGGCAGATTTGGCAAAAAATTTTTAAGGGCAATTCAAGTGGTTATCTGATTTACCCGGAAGTTTTATTATGGTGGTTAGCCGATGAGTTAGCCCATGCAGCGCGAGATGAAGAGTCGTTTAATCAATGGATACGGGCGCATGAATTAGAGAGTATACTGAACCCAGAACAAAAACACCAATTGAACCAAGCCGGGCAAGCAATTGCCCAAAGTGTCGTTGCAGCGGGTATTTTTGAATTTATCAAAGCCGCAGTCATCAATATAGTCTCTTTGCTATAATAAATACCTTCTTTCTCGTTCCCAAACTCCGTTTGGGAAACGAAGTAACGAAGCGAAGCGGAGATCATGCCTTTCTCGACGCTCCGCGTCGAATAAAAATTGATAGAAACTTCCGATTTGCACTAGTGCTAGAGATTATTTAGGAGAAAAAAGATTGATAATAGAGGATCGATCAAAATTAATGTCACTTATTAATTCTATTAAAATTATAGAGTATAAATAATATAAAAAAACAATAAAATCAATTTCTTACGATAGTTTTGCAAGAGGATAAATAGTTTCTTGTGTTTACTGAATGTTCGACGCGGAGCGTCGAGGAATGCATTCCCAAACGGAGTTTGGGAACGAGGAAACACTGTGAAAAATTGCACTTTTTCTTGTTTCCAAATCATTTTCTCAATTTATTCAACCCCGTTGGGGTTGATGGTTTATTTACATTTTCCTTATGTTTCACATAAGGCTATTTATGTTTTACCCTGTTGGGGTTAAAGATTTTCATTGACACACGAACCCCGAAGGGGTTAAACATGAATAGCCACCGATGAAATCGGTGGAACTTGTTTGACAAAGTGCCGCCTTTGCACCAATCCGTTGATTCCCCTGATCCATTGTACTAAATAGAGTGGTGAGTAGTTATTATTAAACTAACGATTACAGCAATATGGCATTTAGCAATTTCAAAAATATCCAACAAGTCATTCAAAAATATCCGCTTAGAATAAAACGGGAAGGATTTTTGCCCGATACACTCATTGAGCTGCCTGCATGGTTTCTGGAAAACATCAACTTTTCCCTAAAGCGGCAACCCGCCCATACGAGTGAAGCGTTCCTTTGCGAAAGCTTTATTTTTCCATTTCTCCAGCAAGTGTGGAAACGTCATGACACATTAGCACTTTGGTCTCACCAGTCGCTTGCCTATGATGATGAATTATTTGGTGAACCGGATTACTTTGTCTCCGCTTGGCGTGATGAGGTCATTGAGAAATTAATTAATACCCCACTTTTGGCGGTTGCTGAAGCGAAAAAGCAAGATTTTGACGAAGGTTGGGGGCAGTGTCTTGCGGAAATGATCGCTTGCCAAAAAATGAATCAGGATGATAACATAACTGTCTATGGTATTGTTTCAACAGGACTTTTTTGGGAATTTGGTAAACTTGAAGCCAATAACTTTACCAAACATCCGCTTTCTTATTCGATTTCTGAACCTCAAAAAGTTTTTGGCAATTTAGATTTTGTTTTCGCGGCGTGTGAAAAGCAGGTGCAATAATTATTTTCAACTATCAGTGGATGAAAATAATTACCATATCAGGTATATTGCTGATATTGTTGATATAATTGGTTATATTGCTGAAATTTTTAGGGGTTCGGTGGGTTGAGCGTTCCGCTACTTCGTTGCGCTCCGCTCTACCTGCCCCCTACGAAAAAACTAATTTCTATTTAAATCAAAATACCTGACAGGTTTTTGAAACGAAGTAACGAGCGAAGCGAGATCAACCTGTCAGGTATAAAACGCTCAAACCATATTTAATGAATTTCTTGTCAAAGTCAACAATGCTGAAATACTTTTCAGTTTCGTGTTGCCGACTAAATAAGAAATGCCCCGATGAAGGTGTAACTTAAATTGATCATTGAGTTTCTGGGGGGTTAATTCAAC
>Ga0233403_10000712_pt1 | contig 15908 bp, 15 predicted proteins | sample Na_oxic_1_MG_FD_179866 | JGI IMG/M metagenome (GOLD analysis project Ga0233403, IMG submission 179866) | Seawater microbial communities from Saanich Inlet, British Columbia, Canada - Na_oxic_1_MG | ecosystem: Environmental > Aquatic > Marine > Inlet | place: Canada: British Columbia | collected...
TTTCAAACCCCCTTAGATAGTAGGATTTTACCTACACCAATATTCAAAATTATAAATTTTAAAATAAAATTTACGACCACTTATTTATTAGGTGACCAACGTGTCACACATTCTGATTCAGACAAAAGCAAGCAAGTGTGGGGGCTGCTCCCCATCTGCGCCAACTTAAGATTAAATATTTGAACTCTATAAAAAATATGATATATTAATTCAATATTTTGTTAATTTAGCTCATTGAGGATAAAATAATGGTATTACCTCCAAAAAACCAAGAAAAAGTATTTGAGGAATTATTACAAGATTTGCCAGCGGAATTTAAAGAACTGGCCCAAGAGTTCAAGGCATTTACTCGTTCTCGTAAGATCAAAACGGTTGAAGAATTATTAAGAATAGTTCTTCTTTATTGTGGTCTTGACCTTAGTTTTCGAGAAGTTGCGGGTAATTTGACCTTGCTTGGTGAATCCATAACAGATGAATCAGTCCGGAAGCGTTTCAAAGCTTGTCAACCTTGGGTAAAAGCATTATTATTTAAAATGTTACCATCAAGGAAACTAGATGATTTACCTGAAGGTCTTCGGTTTTGTGCTTTTGATGGTAGCTCAATTCAAGCTCCTGGCGCAACTGGTACTGATTACCGTCTTCATATTGGGATAGATTTAGTTACTTTGGAATTTACTCATCTCTTGATTACCGACAAACATACGGGCGAAAGTTTGAAACATTATTCATTAAGTCAAGGAGATGTAGCTGTTGTTGATCGAGGACTTTGCCATGCGCCTGGAATTTGGGAAAAACAGCAAGAAGGGGCTGATGTAATTGCCCGATATAATCCAACTATTATGCCTCTTTATCAGGATGATGGAACGCCTTTGGAGATCAAAAGTATTCTTACAAAAAACTCGAAAGCTACTCGAATGAGCTTCTCAGTTTCAGCCCGGGTTCATTCTAAAAATTCGAGCCAAAATGACTCCTTGAGAAAGCTTGAAGGTCATCTTATCGTTCTGCGATTATCCGAAAAAGAAGCTAAAGCCGCTCGAGTTCGTTGTCGTAAACAAGCTTCTAAAAAAAGTCGTAAACCACCGACTCCAACAACCTTATTTTTGGCTGGATTTTTGATGGTGTTTACCACTCTCTCTCCGAAGGTTTTATCATCACAAATTCTGTTAGAACTTTATCGGTGTAGATGGCAAATTGAGATAGCGATAAAGCGTTTAAAGAGCTTATTAGCTCTTGATAAGTTACGTTCCAAAACCGGTGTTGTAGCAGATATCTGGTTGAACGGAAAGCTACTTTATGCCTTAATGTTAGAAAAACGTCTACGACAAGAATTTGGTGATGATTGGGGCTATCTAAATGAAGAGCGTTCCGGAACCTGGTGGCGTCCCTTAAAGTTACTAAAACGAAAAATAGAACCGATGATTACCGGCGTTCAATTTTGGCGTTCTACGAATTGGGCAGCTTGCCTTAAAGTACTATTTGAACGTCCTAGACGGAGAAAATTACAAATACTGCCCTTCAGTGTAAGAAAACTACTTCCGTTTTACCCTGGGATATCTGTTCAAACTTCCTTATCATCTGTTTAAATACCACATAAATACTAAGTTCTTTAAAAATAATCTTTATTTTATATATATTTAGCTTAAGTTGGCGCATATGGGGCTGCTCCCCGCTTGCCATTAGCGATTATAACTGTGCGCTTCCATATAAGAACGTAACAGCCTATTGATTAACGATTGATAAGCGATTTTCTGATTGGTATACCACTCAAGCATATCTGAATCTAATGAGAGAATAATTTCTGTTTGGTTTTGCGTTGGGATAGCGGCTTTGGCAAACATCTCTTCTGTGATTTTTGGTGAGTCTTCATCATATTTGATGTCTTCATCTGCCATAAAACGTACACGTTGCCAATCAGTTTGATCACCACCACTTATCTCTAAATTTTTGAGTTCTTCAGTAGAGTATCTAACAATGGTTTTTTTTTTCATGATAAAGTCTCCGTTCTTGTCGGTTAGCTTTGCGAAGCGAAATAACACGTACTCTTTCTTTTCGGTAAGTATAAACCAATGTGAGTACGATGAGTTCTTCTCCCACAGCTGCAAGGTCAATCCATCGTGATTCGTTGGCATAATTGGATGGCATGGTTAATTTTTCAACCGATTCATAGATTTTGTAAGCGATAACAAAATCTAGTCCATGCTTTTCTAAATTACTTTGCCGTTTATTTTCATCCCATTCATACTCCTTATGTTTCCTCGCTTGAATGAATTTTCAACCTTGAAATCTATTTCAAATTTCAGAAATAGCCTTATTATACTTAATCAATTAACCAGATTCCAACGCATAAAAAAAGCCACTTGGCTATGCCAAGCGGCTTTTTTGAATTTGTATAGGGGCAAAGGATGAACCCTGCACTTGCTTTAACTGATCACTTCAAAAGATTTATATTGATATCCGACACGGAGACGATAAATAGAAAAATCATTGCGATCAATCGTAAATATCCGTGAAATCTTTAAAGTTTGGGCGGCGGCAACCAATGAGGCATCTGCCAAATCCATTGGACGATCACGGTAGATTTCCATTAATTGTAAAGCCAATTGAAAGGTTTCCTTATCAAAAAACCATAGCTCTAATCCCCCTTTGAAAATAAATTCCCTCAATGCTTTAGCACCTTGACTGTCTGGGTTGAGTAAATGAAAGGCTTCAGTCAAAACCGGTGTGGTTGTGATGAATGTTTCGTCAAGTGTTTGCAAAATAGACTGACAACGGTGGTGGTGGTGATCTTTTGGATCGAAAAGTGCGATTAAAGGACCAGTATCAACTAAAATCATGGTGATAATTTCTTCCTTAACAGGGTTTTGATACCAATTTTGGCTTGTGATGAGGGAAAAAGCGCGTAACCGCCTTCTCCTAAGTCTAATTGCTGGTAAATATCAAAAGGTTTACTGGTTGGCGTTGGTGCGACACTAAGCTGTTGTTGTAGAAGTAATAATCCATTTTTTAACGCCTCGGAGATATTTAAGCCGGTTTGCATAATGGTTTGTAATGTTTGTTCTGCTTCTTCATCTAAATAGATTTGCTGATGAGTTGCCATGAGGATTCCTTTAATGATGAGTTCTTTTTTAAGTTTATTCAATAAACCGATAATATTTTAGCACATAAAAAAAGCCCCTGAGCTGTATGCGCCAAGCGGCTGTTTTCAATTCAAATGTAGTAATTAACAGAAGATACGTATGACGCACACTACATTTGCTACAAGTTGGAATCTAAACGAAACCAGATTTCGTACTGTCTTGGTGGTACTGAGTTTTCATATCCTGGTATATGCTCTGGTATTGCGTCCATTACTCCCAATTGTTTGAGTATAAGAGATATCTCAGTCGCCTCATTCTCTTCACGCTTCTGAAAATACCTTATTTGCGTCATTCTAATTGGATATTGTGTCTGCTCAATCTTTTCAATACCAGGCACAATATACCCCTGTTCTTGCAATTTTTTCACAATTCGTTTTGCACCTTCTCGCTGTAATTCATTTCTAATATGAATGTAGATACGAGGTACTATATCAGCGACATCAGTGTCTGTTTGAATGACCTGTTCAATAGCCTGTTTCGCTAATTCGCTATTTTCACTTCCAACTATATTGATAATCTTCGTTAGGACCGAAAGTTGCCGACTAATCTCTTCAAGTGATTGTTCTTTCAGGGTAATTTCAGCGATGAGTGCTTGTTTTTTTTGTGCAAGTTGTTCTATTTCCGTTTTTTTCTGCACAACTTCCTGTTGAAGCGTATTTAATTTAACCGCACTGTAAATCAGGGAGAAGCCAATAAGTAGAAAGCTCAACAAAGTTATAATGGCAGAACGCCATGAAGCTTTTTTCATCGCATCTAAGTTGTTATCAGTTGTCATGTTTAGTCCTGTTCATCTTGAATTGAAAAGAGCATTTGGAATGCTTGATCCCACATATGCAAAAGACGATTTACTGAATAGACTAGAAAGCCTGAAGAACCAAGTATAGGAACTAATGTTACAAAATCCTTTTTAAAAATGAGAATAATAGCACAGATAAGTAATATGGTTGCAGAAATACTCGTGATTACCAAATGTACCATTCGCTCCAATTTGAATATGGTGATGAGTTTTTCTATTGCTTCTATGCGAGTATTTAATTTGTTATCATTCATAAAATAGCTCCTCTTTTTTTACACTAAATATTTGTTTTTATAACCGATTCATGTAGCAAGCGTAAGAGAGATAGAGCTTTACAACACTTCATTACCGAGTAAAGCGAGTAAAACCCATCTAACAATCCACATCATTGACATATAAAACCGACATTCATCATACCTTCCATAACATTTTGATATTTAATAATAAAATTCAGTTTATGAGACTATAAAATAGATATATAATATTTTTAAATCAATAAGTTAGAGAAGGGTGTGCTGAATGTAGGATAAAACAATACCAGTTTCAATTTTTAATATTAGCAAATTTAAGTTTCTAGTGCTTACCGGTTACAAGTCAAAAAATCAATTTTTTGTTAGCACGACAGAGCAAATCAACTAATATTCTATATAAATTAAATACTTAAAAATTTATAGCCCTAAAATTTTTTTTCTGTCAAAAGGATTTAATGAGAATTAATAAAACGAATTTTGAAAAATTCATTTTTCTTATGGGGGGAGTGAGGCTGGAATGTCATAGAATATGTTTATTTTCGTGTAAGAACGATAATAACGAGAACAAAAAACGTGGATTAGAAAAGATTAAATTAAATTAATGAAAGGATATCAACTTTATCTTGATATAAAATTTTTAAAATGTTAATAGGATTAAAATAAGTAAAAACCTTCAAAGTTTTAAACGCCTTACGGTTTTATCTGAATAAAAATTTACAAAATATTAAAAACAAAATACAATTAACTTGTCTAATTAGTAAGTTATTATTTTATATATAAAAAATATTTATCGTTAACTATGGCAGAAGAAATATCAATGAGTTCTATAACCTCCATACGCTTAGGTGTTAATATCGATCACGTTGCCACAATCAGACAAGCCCGTGACACTCGTTACCCCGATCCAATACAAGCCGCTATTATCGCCGAACAAGCCGGTGCCGATTTAATAACCTTACATCTGCGAGAAGATCGGCGACATATTCAAGAACGCGATGTCTTAATGCTAAAAGATGTTTTAGTAACTCGCATGAATTTGGAAATGGCTGTCACAGAAGACATGTTGGCATTTGCTGAACAAATTCGCCCTCATGACGTTTGCCTAGTTCCAGAGCGACGTGAAGAATTAACAACCGAAGGCGGGCTTGATGTTGCGGGCCAAGAAGAACGTATTCGAGAAGCCTGTCAACGATTAACGGCAGTGGGCATACGAGTGTCATTATTTATAGATGCACAGCTTAAGCAAATTGATGCGGCAGTGCGTGTTGGTGCGCCAGTCATAGAAATTCATACTGGGCATTTTGCAGATGCAGTTGATGACAATAATTGTCACATCGAATATCAACGTATTCTTACTGCTGTTGCTCATGGATATAAAGCTGGTTTACAAGTCAATGCTGGACATGGCTTGAATTATCATAATGTAGCAGATATTGCACTTATTCCCGAAATCTGCGAACTAAATATTGGTCATGCCATTGTAGCACGAGCCCTATTTAGTGGTTTTGCCGAAGCAGTACGAGAAATGAAACGATTAATGGTTAAAGCGCGATATTCAACAAATTAGATTTATAGCATTTTTTGATGACCTCCCTCTTGTGTCTCCTTCTAAAATAGGAGGGGATTAAGGGGAAGTTATGCAAAAGGAATAACATTATATATATGGGCGACAAAGTCTTTTTTATCGCTCACCTGAAAAATAGAACAGTTCAATTGATAACTATATTGAGTAGACTTAAAAAATAATAAACGCAATGCTCAATAAAATTAATAAAAAACGATGCCCCAATTATCAGCTATCATCATTACAAAAAACGCCGAAAAATCTATCAAAGAGTGTCTGGCCTCCATTGCCTGGTGTGATGAAATTATTATTATCGATGCCGGCAGCACAGATAATACAGTAGCACTTTGTCGCCCATTCACCGATAACCTATTTATCACAAATGATTGGCCCGGTTTTGGCCCACAAAAAAATAGGGCCCTCGCAAAAGCCACCGGAAAATGGGTATTATCCATCGACGCAGACGAACGAATTCCAGAAACATTACAACAAGAAATCAAACAAGCCATCGCGCATCCTACTCATACCGCTTTTCGTATACCACGCCAATCACGCTACTGTGGACGCTGGATAAAACACAGTGGTTGGACACCAGATTACGTGACACGCTTATTTCGCCGTAACTATGCGCGTTTTAGTGACGACATCATTCATGAAAAAGTGCAAATTGAGAAAGGCGATATTGGCACCTTAAAAACCCCCTTACTTCACTATTCCTTCAATTCCCTAGAAGACGTTTTAGAAAAAATCAATCACTATTCAACGGCCAACGCACAAAAACACCATACTAAAGGCAAAAAATCCAGTTTAAAAAAAGCCATTTTTCATGGACTATGGGCCTTTATGCGAACTTATCTACTAAGGGCCGGCTTTTTAGATGGACGTGAAGGCTTCATGCTCGCCGTCTCCAATGCAGAAGGGACTTATTACCGTTATATCAAACTCATGTATTTACAAGAAAATATTAAAAATCAGCCTCATCCAAAATAAATTTTGGAGGAGAAGTCGGCTTTTTTACAAATACTATTTCTTAAAGAAATAGTATTTGTTAGGTGTGCGTCAATTATTTTCTGCTATGTCCCCTATTTATTTTTAGCAAAGGTTGAAATGTTAAAAATCAGTGTAATAATAACAACCTATAATCGTCCCGATGCTTTAGCCTTAGTCTTACAAGCTTTAGCAGCCCAAACAAGTCCTCGTTCTAAAAAACAAATATCATCTTTTGAAGTTGTGATAGCCAACGACGGCTCAACCTCTACCACCACAGAACTCATCAACCAATTACAGCCACATTTGCCTTATCATTTACAACATATTTGGCAAGAAGATCAAGGTTTTCGTGCCGCACAAGCGAGAAATCGTGCCATAGCCATTGCACAAGGAAACTATTTAATTTTTTTAGATGGCGACTGTATTCCACAAACGGATTTTATTAGCAAACATATTCAATTAGCTGAAAACGGCTGGTTTGTTGCCGGTAATCGTATTTTATTAAGCCAGAAATTTACCGCCGAAATTCTGCAAAAATCCTCTGACTTAAATTGCTTAAAATCCAACAGACATTTTGGACTTCAAACGTCATATTCATTCCCAAATTCCCCTCTTTGGACATGGCACACCACACAATGGTTATTACCTTACTTGCGTCGTGATATCAACCGTTTTTTACCATTAATCAAATTACCTTTAAATCAAATCAGAAAACGTCATCATCAAAAATGGCAAGGCGCAAAAACCTGTAATCTTGCTGTATGGCGTAAAGATATTTTAGCAATCAATGGATTTGATGAACATTTTCAAGGTTGGGGACACGAAGACGCAGATTTAGTAGTGCGTTTATTACGCAGTGGCGTATATCGTAAAGAGGGACGTTTTGCAGTACCAGTGCTACATTTATGGCATTTAGAAGAAGATCGCAGTCAAGAACCAGACAATCGTCAACGCTTAGAAAAGAGATTAAATTCAACAACGATAGCGACACAACAAGGCATTAACAAACGGGTAGGGGATAGGAATGGCGGTTAAAAAATGAGGATTCAATACCAAAAATGACAAAAAACTAAATATTATCAAATATTTATTTGATTACCTATTCCTATATATTAATGTCTCTTTCTTGCAACAATTTGTTGCATTTAAATTCTATTTGTTTATAATTTGTCTTATTATTATTTATGTTAACGCGATGCTCAACTTTTAGTTATAACCGATTGATTTTTCTGTAGGGTGGATAAAGCGGTCGCGTATCCATCAACAATATTAGCCAATGAAATCAGATAGTTAAAAAAGTTGAGCCTCGCGTGTTATTTAAGTTTTTTATATGAATTATAATTTAGGATTTTGTGAAATTCTTAATTAAAAATTTAGAACATTTTGAAAAAATGAAAGACATTGACAACGCCAAAGACCTATATATAATGCTTAATGCAATTTAAAAGTGGGTTATAATATTGTTTAATATTGTTAAATGTTTTTGAACATATTCCTTATGATTGTATATAGCGATATGATTTAACAAATTATAGTTGTACCAGCTTTAGAATGATTATAATGAAATCAAGCCAATTATAAAGAGATAAACCATTCTGAAATATACCCTATATTTTAATGGTTTTAACTTAAGTCGGTTAAAGGGTGAGGGGAGATTTATTATCATGCGGGGTCCTTTCCCTTTAAATTTTCATTAAATAAAAATTAGTAAAAATAAACGGCGAATACTCACCGGCAAAAAAATACCCTAAGGAGTTAAACATGACAAAAACTCAATACCTCGTTCTATCCATTGTTCCCCTCTTTTTGTGTTTTTATTCTGTTGAAGCGGCTTCCCAACAACCATTTGAATCCTCCCAAAAAACAATTGAGCACTGTCTACCGGTCAAACCTCTGCCATCCAAGTTGACTTTAGATGATGCCAAAGCACTTTTAAAAGCCAACTACAATCCAACCTGGTGTCAACTCATTAGCGAATTGGGCTATTTGTCGGATGATTCAACCACATCCTCCTCCTTATCATCTTCCACCTCTTCTCAAACAGAAGTAGGAATGACTGAAAATCGTCGTGTCCTGCAAAGTGCGGCAAATGAATGCCTACAAAACAATCTCAATCTAGAATTGAGCTTAAAAAACCGTATCATCGCTTATGTAAACCAACAACACCAATGCGAAACAACTGGTGTCAAAGAGGCGTGTGACACAGCCAGAAAATTGGCATTCAACATCCTTTATAGTGACTTAGCCGGCAAGGATGCTTTGCGAATGAAGGTACGACTCAAAAGGATAGTGGAAAAAAGCAAAGGATGCGTCAAAATGGAAGAAATTACCAATTATTGTGGACAAATTGGTATGAGGACTTCCGTTTGTGACGGACTCTAAAAACGGATATACCTACAATGGAAGTATGGTAATAGCTTTGCGAATAGCGAGACTTCGTTATTCGCTATTGGCAGAATAGTAGGGTAACCGGAGTTTCGATACAAAATATATCATAATCAATCAATTATTATAACTATACGGTAAAGAGATAGCGTGTATTGAGTGAGAATTTTCTATCAATTACCCAAAAATCTGATGATGCTAAATAGAAATATCATAAAACAGTGATAGTTGATTGAAATATAATAAATATTACATTGAACTCCGGCTAGAGTAAAAACAGTTTTATCAATAAATGATTTTATACTATTGACATAAATCAATGTAGTTAAATATCTATAAACGTTATCCTAGATAAATTAGCAATTGACCACTATTTTATTTTTACCCATTTTCTCGTGAAAATGGTGTTTTATCAAAATGGTGATATATCCTGAAAATTAACAATAAAAGTCAGGGCTTTCACTTGGGAATCCCCTAATTCTTTAAAGTTTAAGAATTAAGGTTAAAATGTGTGAACTTGATTTGAGAAAGCTGAACGACTCAAATTTAAACTAACACTCAAGCTATTGGCTTAGATTGGTAAAGTAATGCCAATGTCTCTAATCAGTGTTTTTTTGGAGTATAAAGTGACTAGGAAGAAAACGCTATTTCTATTAATGGGGCTTATGAGTTGGCTTTTTACGCTACCTCAACTAGCCCTTTGTGCAGCGTCCCCAGAAAATGGGAAGACGGTTTATCAGGCATATTGTGTGGCATGCCATACGATTGGTGGTGGCAAATTGGTTGGTCCAGATTTAAAGGGAATTTCATCGACGCGAGAGGAAAGTTGGCTAGTGCGTTGGATACAGGAACCCGATAAAATGGCAGCCGAAGGTGATCCGATTGCCATGCAATTACTGAAAGAATTTAATAACCTGCCCATGCCCAATTTTGGTATTTCCGAAGCACAAGCCAAAGACATTCTTGCCTATATAGAAGCTGAAAGTCAGAGCGGCGGACAATCAGTCACTGTAACAACACCGGAAACAGAAACAGCCCCGACTCAATTCAACGCTATCAGTGCTAAACGTTTTTCCGGTGATGTTGACAATGGCAAAACCATTTTTCAACAAAAATGTTTTTACTGCCACACCATTGGTGGTGGCAAATTAGCTGGACCAGACTTAAAAGAGGTCATTCCTCAACGTGAGGAAAATTGGTTAGTGCGTTGGATTGTGGCACCCAATAAAATGGTAGCAGAAGGTGATCCCATTGCGCTTGGACTTTTGCCACATTATCGCAACATTACCATGCCCACGTTAAATCTGTCAGAAACAGAAGCCAAGGATGTGCTTACCTATATTGAAACCCATAGTATTTCTCAAATAACGACAGATATAGTGGCTGATGAAGATGCCGCTTTGGATGAAGCCTTTATTGCCCCCAGTGAACCGACTGGCGATTGGAAAACTGGTAAAGCACTGTTTTTGGGACAACAGCCATTTGCAAGTCAGGCACCGGCTTGTATCAGTTGTCATAGCAATACTGAAATAGGTGGTTTAGGAGGTGGTACGTTAGGACCAGATTTAACCAAAGTTCATTCACGTTATGGTGGAGACATTGGATTGAGTGCTGTCTTACTGAGTATGCCTTTTCCTACCATGCAACCGGTTTTCTCCAAACAAACCGTGCTGGATTCCGAAGTGGCTCATCTCAATGCCTACTTTGTACAAACGGATAAACTGGATGAAGAACCATTAGATGTTGGTTTTCTTTGGTTAGGTTTGCTTGGCGTTGCTATCTTCTATATTCTCATACATCTTATTTGGAGAAACCGATTAATCTCTGTTCGTAAAACCATGGTTGGAAGGTAAAAAATGAGCTGGATTCAAGATATTATTGACCCTAAAACGCGCCAATGGGAACATTTTTATCGCGCCCGTTGGCAATATGACCGAATTGTCCGTAGCACTCACGGTGTCAACTGTACCGGCGGTTGTTCTTGGCGCGTTTATGTAAAATGTGGTGTTATTACCTGGGAAATGCAACAGGTAGATTACCCTAAATTAGAAAAAAGTTTGCCACCTTATGAACCGCGTGGTTGTCAACGGGGTATTTCGGCCTCATGGTATGTCTATAGCCCAATTCGGGTACGCTATCCTTATGTACGAGGTGTGCTAGTCGATTTATGGCGCGATGCACGTAAAAAACATGAAGACCCAGTTGAAGCGTGGGCTTCCATCGTGAATAACCTCGAATCACGCAAAAATTATCAACAAGCGCGTGGTAAGGGCGGATTTCGGCGTTCCAATTGGCATGAAGTGTTGGATATCATTTCCGCAGCGAATGTCCATACCATTAAAAAGTATGGCCCGGATCGTATTGTCGGCTTTTCGCCCATTCCCGCCATGTCACAGTTGAGTTTTGCCGCCGGTTCACGCTACCTCTCTTTGATGGGGGCACATCTGCTCTCGTTTTATGACTGGTACAGCGATCTACCACCGGCAGAACCAGAAGTGTGGGGTGAGCAAACGGATGCCCATGAAAGTGCGGACTGGTTCAATTCCAAGTTCATTGTTTCAATGGGTTCCAACTTAAGTATGACTCGGACTCCCGATGTTCATTTTATTTCGGAAGCTCGCTACAATGGTTCCAAATTTGTCGTTTTTTCCCCTGACTTTAGTCAAGTCGCTAAATATTCTGATTGGTGGGTTCCAGTTCATGCCGGACAAGATGGCGCGTTTTGGATGGCCGTCAACCATGTTATTTTGACCGAATATTACGTTAAAAAAGAAACGCCCTCTTTCAATGCGTATATGAAGCAATATACCGACTCTCCATTTTTAGTCGTCATTAATCAAGGTAAAGAAGGGCACGAACCTGGTCGATTACTACGTGCTAATACGGTGGAACCTTACCAAAACGAAGAAAATGGTGAATGGAAATTCCTGATGTTCGATGAACAAACAGGAAAACCCAAGATGCCAAAAGGTACCATGGGACACCGTTGGCAAGAAAAGCCTGGACAATGGAATTTAGAATTAAAAGATACTTTAGATGATTCACCCATTGCACCACTATTGTCCTTTGCTGGTCAAAGTGATGACGTTTTACAAGTCAAATATGAAGACTTCTCAAATAATAATGCCACTTTAAAACGGGGCGTTCCAGTCAAATATATTGAAACGACTGAAGGTAAAGTGGCGGTTACCACGACATTGGATTTATTAATGGGACATTTTGGGGTTGATCGTGGCTTGGGTGGAGATTATCCCACCGACTATGATGATACTACCCAAAACTTTACCCCAGCGTGGCAAGAGAAATTTACCGGCATTGATAAAGAAACAGCCATCAACTTTGCTAGGCAATTTGCTGATACTGCTGAAAGAACCGACGGTAAATGTACCGTTATCATTGGTGCTGGTATCAATCATTGGTATCACAACAATTTGATGTATCGTGCCCCCATTACAGCCCTCATGTTATGCGGTTGTGTGGGTAAAAATGGCGGTGGTCTAGCCCACTATGTCGGACAAGAAAAATTAGCCCCGATTTCGATTTGGAAAACCGTCTCCAGTGCTGCGGATTGGGGAGCTTCGGCTCGTATGCAAAATGCCCCAACCTGGCATTACATTCATTGCGACCAATGGCGTTATGAAGGACCGTTTTCCAAATATGCTTCCTTGAGAGGCGATAATGAATGGACCAGCGGACATGCAGCAGATAACAATGCACGTGCAGTACGCATGGGTTGGTTACCGTTCTATCCCCAATTTGAACGTAACAGTATTGAAATTGTTAAGGATGCGGAACAAGCCGGTGCTAAAACTGACCAAGAAATCATTCAATATGTCGTTGATTTGCTGAAAAGCAGAAAATTACGTTTTGCCGCTGAAGACCCTGATCATCCTAACAATTGGCCCCGTGTTTGGTTTATTTGGCGTGGTAATGCAATCATGGCCAGTGGTAAGGGCCATGAATACTTCCTCCACCACTATTTGGGCACTCATTCCAATAAGATTGCTGATGAACAAGTCAGCAAGGACATGATCAAGGAAATGGTCTGGCGAGAAGAAGCACCAGTAGGTAAAATGGATTTAGTGATTGACATCAACTTCCGTATGGATACGTCAGCCCTTTATTCAGATATTGTGTTGCCTACCGCGCATTGGTACGAAAAGAATGATATTAATACCACTGATATGCATTCTTTTATACATCCGTTATCAGAAGCCGTACCACCTAATTGGGAAGCACGAACTGACTGGAATATTTATCGTTCATTGGCTGAAAAAGTCAGCAACTTGGCTGAAACACATCTGCCTGATCCAGTAAGAGATTTTGTGTGTACTCCATTAGAACACGATTATCCAGATGAACTCGCACAACCTTCTATTAAGGATTGGGCTAAGGGTGAATGTGAGCCAATTCCGGGTAAAACCATGCCCAAGATGAAGATCGTCACTCGCGATTATAAGAACTTATATAATCGTTACATTTCACTGGGTCTGGATGCAAGAAATAAAGGGATTGGTGCTCATGGCGCTCATTGGAATATTGACGATATGTACGATGAGACGCTTAAAACACATCCAACGACTGAGTGGAATGGTACAAAATATCCTTCTTTAACAGATGTGGTAGATGCCATTAATATCATCTTACGTTTTGCACCAGAAACTAATGGCCAATCAGCTTATCGTGCCTTTGAAGAACATGAGAAGAAGGTAGGATTACCACTGAAAGATTTGGGTGAAGGAAATCGTAATGCCACAGTGACGTATGAAGATATTCAACGTCAACCACGTCGTCTGTTGAACAGTCCCTGTTGGTCAGGTATCATGACTGATGGTCGTGCTTATTCACCGTTCTGCATGAGTGTTGAACGTTTAGTGCCTTGGCGGACTTTGACTGGACGACAACAATTTTACCTGGATCATGAAGGTTATCTGGCCTTTGGTGAACATTTGCCAACTTACAAACCGAAAGCTGATCCGCTGTTATATGGTGATTTTGTCAAAACCAAAGACGGTGATGGCAAGAGTGTCATGCTCAATTACTTGACACCACATGGTAAGTGGCATATTCACTCAACCTACTATGATAATCATCGTATGTTGACCTTATCGCGTGGGATTGAGCCATTCTGGATGAGTCCCAAAGATGCAGAGAAGGTTGAAGTGGTTGATAATGATTGGGTAGAAGTCTATAACGATCATGGGGTTGTCGTCACCAGAGCTGTTATCAGTGCGCGTATACCAGAAGGGGTTTGTATTTGGTATCACTCACCGGAACGCACCATTTCGATTCCAAAATCACCGTTGCGGGGTGGAAGACGTGCTGGTGGACATAACAGCTTGACACGCACTCGATTAAAACCAGTCTTAATGATGGGCGGTTATGGACAATTTACGTTCCACCTGAATTATTGGGGCCCCACGGGGGTTAATCGTGATACGCATGTTCTGGTTCGCAAACTCCAAGGTAAACCTGAATTTTAATTAAATTTAGGAATCTGAAATCCGGAATTGGGAATTATGATTGACCCCAAGTTTTTACCTCTCATTGTTATACACAAGTCAAAATGAGAGGAATTGTTGGGTAGAGGGAAGCGAGCCGCAGATGGGTTTCGCTTCGCTCTATCCTATACACTTACGGACGGTTGTCGCTCAGGGTAACCAAGCGTTGGAATGGACAATTTACATCTATATTAATGCTGTTCAACTTGGGAAGTTAGGTTGAAAATTGAGGTAAATATGACAGATTTTACTGAAAAAGAATTGATAGAAAAAGAGATTTTTTGCCAACAAGAGTTACAGGATATTAGAAATATTATCCGCAAAAATAAGAACGAGACAAATCCCGACAATTATGAATATGATAAATTTGAAAACGAATGGTATTCATCTGAGGGATTATGTTTTTTGGTAGACGTAAAAGTTGATGGAATAGAGCGAATTTTTCAACTAACTGAAGGAAATTTATTAGTTGATATAGGCAATATTGAGGAATTTATGGAAGAATATGTGTATTGTGCAATATCCGATAATAAAAATTTTTATGATACCTTTACAAAAAGTATCACACAGCTTGAAGAAGTATTAAATGAATTTTCTGAACCAGACAAATATACTATTTTCAATGATTTATGTTTTAAGATGATTCATGTGAATGTAATAACAATTATGGAAACTTACTTATCAGATGCTTTCATCAATACTGTTTTAGCTGATGACTCACTTATTCGTAAATTTGTTGAAAATACATCTGAATCTGAGATTAAAGACCATAAATTTCCTTTGCAAGAAATATACAAACAATTGGGTAGTATAAAAAAAGTGGTGAAATCTTGTTTGCTTAACATTACATATCATAATCTTGGAACAGTTAGACCAATGTACGAAAAGACTTTAGGCGTAAAATTTATAGTCAAGGAGTTTAACTATATTCTTAACGCAACTCAAATTCGTCATGATATTGTACACCGAAATGGAAAAAAACCAGAAAAAGAAGAATGGGTTAATATTACTTATGACAATATAAAAATTTTGATTTCTTATGTTAAACGGTTTATTAATAATATAAATCAACAACTTGATTCGATAAAAGAGAAGAAAAAATAATTGGGGTCAGCGCGTAGGTTGGACTTCGCAAGCTCAGTCCAACCGCTAAATTCTTTTTGATCTTATTGGACTTCCTTCGTCAGTCCAACCTACTAAAAAATGAAAAAGAGAGGTAGTAAAATGTCAAAGCAGGAAGTTATTAGTATGATAAATCAATTATCTGACAGTCAATTACTGAAC
>Ga0233403_10000713_pt1 | contig 15905 bp, 14 predicted proteins | sample Na_oxic_1_MG_FD_179866 | JGI IMG/M metagenome (GOLD analysis project Ga0233403, IMG submission 179866) | Seawater microbial communities from Saanich Inlet, British Columbia, Canada - Na_oxic_1_MG | ecosystem: Environmental > Aquatic > Marine > Inlet | place: Canada: British Columbia | collected...
AACTAAAAATTGAATTTATTTTCCAAGCGTCAGCTTAAACCCCCCGTCTTTCAGACGGGAAAATTTCATGACCTATCTATAATAAGTGATAAACTAAGCTTCCTATGAAAGACAGAGGTTATTATGAAATATAGATAGGGTAGTCATACTGAACTGCGATATTGAATCTCATTTTGTTTGGGTGACAAAGTATCTAAGCCAAGTCAAGTATTGAAGGGTGATGTCGCATTAAGGGTGCGAGACTTAGTACGACAAACGTGCGCCGCTTTTGAAATTCAAATCCTCAAAGGGATCGTCAGCAAGGATCATGTGCGTATTTTGGTATCAGCGACTCCTAATCTGGCCCTTCGTTACATAATGAGACGCATTAAAGGACGCTCGGCTCCCAAGTGGTTTGAAGAATTTCCAAACATCAATTTTATGCTTTGACAAAGCACTAGTGGAAATGTTAAATTCTCATTCACAATTTAATGCAACCAAACGCCGTGTCGCATGATAAAATTGTGACATAAAAATGGCAATTACTTTAATTTTTATTTTATTAATCAATGACTTAATTGCTGTTTTCCGTTCCCCATTTTTTTGAATAAATCAAACGGAAATGAAAAACGATGAAATAAATTCAATGTGTTAGGTGAAATTAATACCTTCGCCAATTTAAAAATTAGGCCATTTTTGAAAAAAGCGGATTTTTATTTCTAATACTCGATCTTCAATTTTTTTATAAGTCGTTGATTTTTCAATAAATATAATTTTAACTATTTTTTAAATAACCTTAAAAATCAATAACTTGCATATTTTAACGCGCGAAAATAGATCGTCGCAAAGCCAAATAGCATCAAAAACTTGAAGATCGAGTAATAAAATCTCTAATGTTCCGCGTTTTTTGGGTCAAACGCAGAACAAGAAGGTTAAAAATTGATAGTTTCTCAGAATTTATGATTTTTATCATTTGGCGTTCGAGGTTCAAGTTTTTAATAAAAAAAACTTAAACCTCGAAGGTATTATGAAATAGTCAACATTTTAATTGCCATTTTTAGGTGTTATAATGTTTAATGTGACTTTATGCTGATTTTTTAGCATGCCCGCTCATTAAACTCAATGTTCAAGTTTTTTGATGTGATTTGGGTTTGCGACGATCTATTTTTGAGCGTTAAAATATGCAATTCATTGATTTTTAATGTTATTTAGTTTTTAATGCCTAAAAAGCCTAAAATTATATTAGTTTAAAAAGCAAGAGACTTATAAAAAACTTGAACACCGAGTTGATAATTGGATTGATGAATTCCTGAAATAATCGGTTCCCTAACTGAAACCGATAGATAGTATAATAGTATTATAGGCGAAAGCTTATTTTCATCAGCAAGGCACTGGGTCATTAAAATGGGATCACTCCGAACCGCAATTCATACACGAGTCAATAATAATTAACGACGAACGAACATAAATAGCACGTTATTGTAACTGGTTGATTTTATTAATGTTGCCTTTTAACAACCCCTATACCCAACTCTCAAATGAAACCATAAACGTCATTTCATTATTCGCAACACCTTCGGAGAACTGTCATTATGAGCGAACATATTGTCTATGTCACAGACGACACTTTTACAGATGAAGTACTCAAAGCGGATATTCCCGTGTTAGTTGACTACTGGGCAGAATGGTGTGGTCCGTGCAAAACGATAACTCCCGTCTTGGATGAAATCGCACAAGAGTATGTGGGTAAGTTGAAAATTGCTAAATTGAATATTGATGAAAATCCTAATACTCCCCCCAAATATGGTGTTCGCGGCATTCCTACATTAATGTTATTCAAAGGGGGAGCTGTCGAAGCGACTAGGGTGGGAGCGCTTTCTAAATCGCAATTGACAGCATTGATAGATCGCAATTTATAATATTATTCACTTTCAACATCAGAATATCCCACTCTAAATTTACCCTCCCATTTAATTTTCCTTTTAATATTCAATAGATTAGGTCATTTTTGATTTCACCCATTGATGAACAAAATTTACCAATACTCTTGATGGAATATAAATGAAAATTCTCATGAGAGGGTAGATTTATATCATGATATCCTCTGGACATATAATAGCAAATGTGTTATTCTACCCCGGTACATGATGTTATACCCCCTCTAAATATTGCTCGTGTCCCACGATCAAAGTGGTAAATTTTTTACCAAACCAACACAAGACTTTTGAAATTTTCACCACGCACTAGTACACTGATGCATAAGTTCGCACAAATTGAATCATCATGAACTTCCTGTTTTTCGACAGACTAGTGTTTGTCTCGGTTTTTGTGCGAATTTATGCATTGGTGTACTAGGCACTGCCCTAAAAATATTTCAGGCATTATCTGGACTTCTGAATAGCCATCCTGACTTTTCGGGTTGTTTCCCTGCTTCTATTCATTTCCTCAATTAAAGCATTGTGTTCTGGAACAATGTGATCTTGTTCTATGTTTTTTGCTCAAGAAAAAACGCAGAACAAGATCGGACTGTTTTTAATTCTAACCTCAAAAAGAAAAATCAAAAAACGCACTTCAATCAGTGATAAATGATTGGGCTTTTAAAAAACTATCCGCAGCATTGCTGCTCGATCCGTCAATTTTTTAAACAGATTGGATCGAATTGATGAGTTTATACTCAGCACTGGCATAATTTGCGCTTTTGTAATGAAGAACGTCGTTCGGTATCTTAAAGATTTATAGCGAAACTCTTTTCGAACAGAAAAGGGAAAGTATGACGGTGCTAAGGAATGAGGCTTTAATAACTTCCTAAACTTTATAAGGCAAACGGGAAGGTTTTGAAAACCTGTCAGCTTTAGTTTCGGTATTGAATTCTCATTCCTAAGTATAAGTCAGATCATATTGTTTAATAATTATTGAATTAAATAATCAATGAGTTAAAAAACGTCATGATTACGCCTGATTATGTTTGATTATCCTTTGTGCAAAACAACAGCACTTCTCAATTCTATCTCATTATGAATTTAACAGAACTAAAAAAACAAACGGCGAGTGATCTCATTCAGCTTGCACAAGAACTCAACTTGGAAGGAACAGCGCGTTCACGTAAACAGGATGTTATTTTTGCACTACTAAAGGCACATGCTAAAAAAGGCGAAGATATTTATGGTGATGGTGTCTTAGAAATTTTACAAGATGGCTTTGGTTTTCTTCGATCCGCGGATAGCTCTTACCTTGCAGGTCCTGATGACATTTATGTTTCACCCAGTCAAATTCGTCGTTTTAACCTGCGTACAGGCGATACCGTTGCGGGTAAGATTCGCCCTCCCAAGGAAGGTGAACGCTATTTTGCTCTCTTGAAAGTCAGTAAAATTAATTTTGAACCGCCAGAGCAAGCGAAAAATAAAGTCTTGTTTGAAAATTTGACCCCTTTATTTGCTAATGAGAGACTGTCATTGGAAATGGGTAACGGTAGTACAGAGGATTTAACGCCACGCATTATTGACTTGGTTGCTCCGATAGGTAAAGGGCAACGCGGTTTAATAGTCTCTCCCCCAAAATCGGGTAAAACCATGATGTTGCAAAATATTGCCCAATCCCTTGTGGTTAGTCACCCTGAATGTTATTTGATCGTTTTGTTGATTGATGAACGTCCTGAAGAAGTCACGGAGATGATGCGCTCTGTGCGTGGTGATGTCATTTCAAGCACATTTGATGAACCGGCTACCCGCCATGTACAAGTCGCGGAAATGGTAATTGATAAGGCTAAACGTTTAGTGGAACACAAACTGGATGTTGTGATTTTACTTGATTCTATTACTCGTTTGGCACGGGCTTACAACACGGTTATACCCACGTCAGGTAAGGTACTGACGGGGGGAGTTGATTCCAATGCTTTGCAGCGTCCGAAACGCTTTTTTGGGGCCGCCCGCAATGCTGAGGAAGGCGGTAGCCTGACTATTATGGCGACAGCCCTCATTGATACCGGTTCACGTATGGATGATGTGATATATGAGGAATTTAAAGGGACTGGTAATAATGAAATCCATCTTGATCGCAAGATTGCCGAAAAACGTATTTATCCCGCCATCAACATCAACCGTTCTGGTACCCGCCGAGAAGAATTACTCATTTCCCCAGAAGAACTACAGAAAATTTGGATTTTACGCAAATTACTCCATCCGATGGACGAGATTGCGGCAATGGAATTTTTGTTAGACCGTCTCAAGGTGACTAAAACAAATGGTCAATTTTTTGAGTCTATGAAACGCTGAGTTCAGCATTTGAGCGGTGATTGCAACTTTAATTAAGCGATTTATGGCTAGATTAAGTATTATTATTGTCAATTTTAACAGCGGTGAATTATTGACTCAATGTGTGCGTTCTGTATTAGCTTCTACCATTCCTGTGACAGTTCATGTTGTCGATAATGCTTCGACTGATGAGAGTTTACCCCGCTTAGAACAAACTATCACTCATGATAAACGAGTGCAAGTCATTAAAAATGTGAGTAATCTTGGATTTGCACGGGCTGCTAATCTTGCATTACCTTATACAAAAGGTCAATATTTGCTCTTCCTTAATCCTGATTGTTTAATTCACCCCGATACACTGGCGCATTTTGTGAGAATCATGGATAAAAACCCACAAGCGGGGATGGCAGGCTGTCTGGTGCGAAATCTTGATGGTTCGGAGCAAGCAGGATGTCGGCGCAGTATACCTTCTCCGTGGCGGGCTTTAGTGCGAATATTTCATCTTGATAAGCTCTTTCCCCATTTTAAACACTTCAAAAGTTTTGTGCTATCGAATCAACCTTTGCCAACTAAACCGATAGAAATTGAAGGTATTTCGGGTGCTTGTATGTTTGTGCGGCACACGGCACTGGATGTGGTGGGACCCATGGATGAAGCTTATTTTTTACATTGTGAGGACCTTGATTGGTTTATGCGCTTTCGAGCCAAGCATTTGAGTATCTTGTTTATTCCAGATATCGAAGTTGTTCATGTCAAGGGAGGGTGCAGCCATAAACAACCTATTCGTGTTTTATGGTATAAACATAGAGGAATGGTTCGCTTTTATCGAAAATTTTTCCATCATCAATATCCGCAGCCATTTTTATGGGGCATAACTCTGGCAGTCTGGGTGCGTTTTTGTCTCCTTGCAACAGGGATTTTGCTCAAATCGGTGTTTTAGAGAAAGAGATTCAGTTATCAATGTTGAAGTTTAATATCAGCATTCCAGACTTCAAACAGACTTCATTCTCAAATTGTCAGACTTAACAATTATTGAGAAATTCGGAAAAGTCTGCCAAATCAAGTACAACGAATTAACTGATTTCAACGAATTTTATTTTTCGTTATTTCCTATCTTGGTATTATCAAATTTAATAGAGTTTATACCGATTTAACGTAACTAATTGATTTAATGATAAATTATGTTTTTAAATGCCATGAAATCAAGCACTTAAATTAAATCGGTATAATCTCTAATATAATCTCTAATGATTATTCTTTGTTTAAATAATACCCTTATCAATCATCCGATTATTGGGCGTTCCAGAACGAGGTTTCGCTAATTTCGTTGTACTAGTAGACTGTCAATTTTATTTTTTCTGATGACGACAACAACCCGTCAATATCACCTTGACAGTGTACTAGTGCCGTTTCGCTCCAATCCCGATACCCATACCCACCTTAGAATAAATTCTAAGGCTAAAAGCGGTAGGAGGCTAAAGTCCGACTAAAAACGCCTTAATTCCTTAGTGCCCTTCAGGGTACAGTAGCTCTTAGCCTTGAAACTTCGTTCCGAGCTTCGCTCGATCAATTGATTTCAAGGGGGTCTTGGGATTGGAGCGATCGTGTACTAGTACCTTTACTGAATCACTGATAATTGAACCATTTATCCACAAGTTCGGGCAACCATAAAGTGATTTGTGGAAAAATCGTTAGCAACATTAATCCAAAGACCTGTAAAATCACAAAGGGAATTATGCCTTGATAAATCGTTCCAATACGTAGGGTATTTGGTGCCACCGCTTTGAGATAAAACAACGAAAAACCAAAAGGGGGGGTTAAAAATGAGGTTTGTAAGTTCACTGCAATTAGGATAGCAAACCATAATAAGTCTATTTGGAAATGTTCAGCAATCGGTGTCAGTATTGGTACGAAGATAAAACAAATTTCCAAAAAGTCTAGGACCCCCCCCGTAGAAAAATCAGCAATAGACTGAACAATATAAATCCCTATTTTTCTAGTTCCCTTCGAGGCTAACGTTTTTTCTTTAAAAAAACGTTAGCCTCGAACTCTGTTTGGAAATTCATTCAAGTCAGCGAAGCGTCCCGCGTTGCTTCAGTCCTGAACAAATGGAATTTGGGAACGAGGGAATGGCAGTAACCCTACGCTTGCTATTGTTCCTCTATCGCTTTTTGCTATCCTTAATCCTTAGGTAACTCGCAAATAATAAAATACCCATTTCAAAAATGTCCAGGAAAAGACCTGTCAGGTTTTGAAAACCTGACAGGTCTGGACATGGGTATATTAATTTTTGCGAGTTACCTTAGTAGGAGGACAAATTTTACGTCCCCCCCGAATAATAACATTTTGATGATTGCTGAGACCGTTTTGAACTATTGTTCCTATTCCGCTTTTGGCTATTCTTAAGTACCTGTGCATAATTAATCCAGTATTTGATTTCTTGATAAAATTCTCATAAATCATCAAAGGAAATACCAGATTTATTTTGCTTCAGTACTTAGTAGGAGGACAAATTTTACGTCCCCCCGAATAATAACATTTTGATTGCCGAGGCTGCCTTAAACTAGGACGACTCTTTTTTTGCGGTTTTGATTGTCGAGGCTGTCTTATAGGACGACTCTTTTTTTGCGGTTGAGTTTGCCGTGAACGGTTAGTTTGACGTGAACTTGTACAGTAAAAATTACCGCTTGAACGGCTGCTACCATTTTGAACACTATATTTACATCGCCCATTTTTACAAATGATAGAACCACCAGAAATAGAAGTAATACCATTGTATAGAATTTTCTGACAACGATTGTTTGCATTACACCATTGGCAACCTTTGTTATTACATGTAATTTTTACACCAGAAGATTTACAATTGCCATTGGTACAGCTTCTACTTACTTTATTGATATTAACATTTCCACTCGTACAAATTTGCCGTGAACGGCGAGATTGACGTGAACTAGATGACTGACTTTGTGATGAAGTTCTGTTGTTATCACTGGATGACTGTTTAACTTCTTTATTTTTAAAAAATCTGGCAACATCTGGATGAAATCCTCCAGTGCTTACACAGCCTGAAATACCTCCAGATAGTAACAAAAACACCAAATAATATCTGAAGAAACGGATTTTATGAGAAACACTCATATTCACCTCTATAATAAACACTTTTGCATTAGGCAAAAGATATATTCGTACACCGTGATCGTGATGGAGTCCAAACTTTAGTTTGGATAGCTGGCCCAAACTAAAGTTTGGACTCTTAAAAACATTGATAGCACTTCGCCTGACTACCAAAATATGGAATTGTATCGTGTCCAAATTGTTTCGGGAATGAGGCACGAACCGAAGATTCGCTAATTCCTGAAACTAAAGAGTTGTGACGTTTCAAAAATGCTTTTAACGAAACAACTCTTTCCGGAGGGACACTATTTAGGATTTGAGAAAACCTAATTTATACTTTGCGGTTTCTGTTCAGAGTTTCGTATGCGGGGGAAGAATAGGTGGCTTAGGTGATGTCTTATCAAATTGGCATTCACCATGAAAATACGCCCATGCCTCACACTTTTTGCCAGTACTTTCATCCACACACAGTTCTACACCAGTTGGTACGCCTTTGGAAGAGACAAGCGTTTTTAATGTATACCCATCTTCGATGCACTTCCTAGATGAAGGGTTTGCAATCTTTTGTGAAGGCGTATCTGTTGGCGGAGTAATTGATCCGTCGGCATCTAATTGACATTCACCTCGAAAATACGCCCATTGTTCACATTTTTTACCCTTCTCCTTATTGACACACAGCATCCCAGTGGGTACGCCATTTTGTGAGTATAGAACTGCTTGCGTATAACCTGCTTCCGCACATTTTTGTGCAGCTGGATTAACCATTTCCGCCACCATTGGTGGCGTAGTAGGCGCAACAGCTACATGGTTACTATCACAACCTTGACTGAATAATAGCCATAACACAAACAGCAATGTTGCTACAAAACGATTACTTATTACCTTTGGGTACACGATTTTCACCTTTTGGCATAGGAATACTATTAAATGAGGGGAAAATGACTTGGTTGCCAGAACGCAATTGTTTAGCGTAAACCTTAACCTTTTCTTCTTCCTGATTTTCTAACAATGAAAAGCGACGTTTGCCATCGGCGGTATTGGTAATAAGCACTTTATGCAAAGGCACTTTCTTAGGCAATGGTTTACCATTGTAGGCTGATTTCACTTTAGATGAGTTAAGACTAAGAGAACGACTACCCACAACCACTAGATCGCCACTTAATGAATAATTGTTGGACTCATCAGATTCCCTTTCCCTATTTTGATCGTCTATCCACAAAGCCATGTAGTAAGTACCATTGGGAATGCTATTACCAAAAGCATCTTGATACAAGTTAAAAAATGCCTGATTCGTTTCATCCCTAGATACAAAACTTCCCGGCTCTAGGATATAATTACCCTTTTCAAAAAACAAGTATTGTTCATCACCATTGCCAATGTTTTCATCCGAACTCAGGACTAAATTAATATCCCAATCTATGACAGTCGAGGGATTCACGCCTTCATTGCCGACTTCATATTCCAAAAAGCCATCACCAGCACCATCCCATTCCGCATACCAGTGTTTTACCACTAAATCAGGCAAAGTGTCTTCAATAGCGACTGTGCGTTCTCCGAACGAGAAGTTATCATCCTCATTGGATTCTGCTACCACATTTAAGTCATCCACCCACACAGCCATATAATAAACGCCTGAATTCAGGTTTTCAGGAAAGTTAAAGGGGATTTGATTATTTTCATCACGGTATGCCCCCCCTCCAACGCCGATTTCAAATGGAATGGTATCGTAAACGACATAAGTATCGTTGCTGGATATCGTACTATCTCTGGAAAGCATAAGATTGATATCAACACCTGCCGCTGCCACTGCCGTTCCCGTATTGATGACGTTATATTGCAATTCGCCTTCACCACCCGGTTGAGCATCATAGCTTAGAGACCAAGTTTCTACTTGTAAGTTGGGTAAATCTCCCACTGGACTTGGGGGTGGTGGCGTGATAGAGCCAGTATTGTCAGCATCTTCAAGATAAAAAGCGTATTTCAACACAGAGGAACCACTAGGTGTCTGCTGTCTTGCGAATTGATAAGGAAGCCAAAAGTAGCCATCATCACCCCATGAACGTCCCCATGAATTGATGATTTTAAATGCGCCACCATATTTTTCATCATCATAGCCAACTACTGTTACAGCATGTCCACATCCTCCACTATCGCAGGGGGCATCAGCAATCTGATAAACAGAATTTGTACCGCTTAACTGCTCCAACGATTTGTACACAAAAATACCCGCTACTACGGGTAAACGATTAGCCAACGCTGCTTTAATGGCTTGTGTACCATCAGCTCTCTTCTTTTCAGCTGCTTTAAAATTAGCCGCTTCTTGAGAAGCTAAAAAACTAGGTTGAGTTTGATAATCAAACTGATCATATGGCATGGTTGCCCATGTTGCAGCACCTTGATCCACTATTAATTGTAAAGCCTCGTCTATCCTCGAGCCCCTATCTTCTCCTCCATTAATTTGATTGTAAATAAATGCCGGGCTAAATACATGGTTTGGATCGAAGTTACCATCCGATGTGGTTAATGACCATCCGATTTCCATCCGTTCTTGGTAGCTTTTAAGAGCATACGCTGTCGCCCAACCAACACAACTTCCTTGTTGACCCTGATTTCCAGCCGGCGGAAAATTATCGCTTAAATCAATGCGACGAGGTAAAGTAGGTGCTTCGCCCGGTGCGCCTAACAATCCACTACTCAAATTACCCACTTCAAAACCGGCGTAGGTACGGGGATCAATAGGCAACATGCCTAACCCAAATTCATCAACAGTCTCGACGACGGCTAAAATAACTTCAGCGGAGTCACTAAACAAAAATCCATCAGTGACGCGATACTGTAATACAATGGTATCACCCACGTTAGCCGCTAATCTCACAATCAGTTTTCCCCTGAAAGAATCAACTGACGCTGAAAGATAACCAAAACCACTATTTGGAGAAACCAATTCATATTGCAGGGTATCTCCATCAACATCACTGCCGATTAAGTTGATCTCTTGAGTAGAAACCGTAGATTCCACTTGCAAAGAAATCGAACTGGCTACCGGGCGTGTGTTGGTGTTAAGATCGTTCGGATTCGGGTTATCCGGTTCTGGCCCATCTGAACCTCCACCACATGAGGCTATCGTTGTCACCAAACCAGCGAAGATTATAAAATTCGCCGCACCCATACGAAGAAATGAATTCTTCATCTTTATATTGACCTCCTGTTAGTCAATTACCAATTTATCTATCGTTAATAAAACTAAAAAAGCAAAAATGGCCCCGATTGCAATAGATAAAACATCAAAAATATCGAATGTCCCGTTAATGAAATCACTTTTCGTATTTTCTAATACGGGCATCGTATTAAACCCTTCAGGTATCAGAGTCACAATTGCCAGATCATCTTTTGGCAATAACTCAAATAATAGACATTATACCGGTTTAATGTAACCAATTGATTTATTTGAAATTCCTATTTTAGTAAAATGAATAAAAGCAAGTACTTTTCTCGTTCCCAAACTTTCGTTACGGAAACTTCGTTACCGAAGCTGCGCGGAGATCATGCCTTCATCAAAGCTATGCAAAGTCGCACAACTTGTATGATGCAGAGCAGAAGGCTTTCCCAAATAGAATTTAGGAACGAGGAAAAAGCGTTAAAAACTACGCCGAAATTAAATTGAGCCATTTTTAAAAATTATAATAATGGCTAAAAAAATAACGCAATCAAAAAAACCACGAGAGCACTATAACATTAACATTTTCTAAAAAATCGATCAACTTTAAAATCGATCAACTTTGATCTACAAATAAAATTCATGATCACGCACATCATATTGAACATAATATTATAACTTATTGATAATAAAAATATTAATTAATTTAATCCCTTTTTTCAATGAGTGAAATTAAAAAAAGTTGCAAAAGAGTGATAAATATGTATTAATATGATAATAGGGGATTATAAATTTACGAGCCTCTAGCCCACCCCAGCGTGCGAAGTATTTTTACAAAAGCAAGCCATGGGCGCATTTTTATTTTCAAAGCTTGATGAACGGCAAGGATTGCATATAGGATTTTTACGCTCGCTAAGGAATCAGGATTTAATAATATCCCAAACTTTGGGTTCGGTAGGAGCAGCAACCTAATTCAATACCTGATAGTTTAGGGTTTTATAAAATCCTCATTCCTAAGTACCTTCGCCAAAAATTTTCAGATATTTTATTCGTTGCTCATCCACCGACATTTTTTGAAAAAACTCGGTTTCTTTTTGCGTAGTTTATTCCCTGCGCCGTCCCTTATCCAAAACTGACTTGAGTTTTATTGTTAAGAAAACGATAAACGAAAGCAAAAAAAAATACTTAGGGACGACGCAGGAAATAATATACGCGTGAGAACCCTAAGACCTGTCAGGTTTTAAAAACCTGACAGGTCTGCTGCTACGTCAGTTATTTGTTGCGGTGTCCCTTAAATTTTTCCTCGACAAAAAACTAAAGATTACAGTGCCTGAAATTGCACAAGCTTTGCCTGTTTTATGTTTTCCCGTCGCCCGTCGCATTTCAGGTCCATAATTTTTTATATTATTGATTTTTAATAACTTTTATAATATCTGTCCCATTATAATGAAAATTGAATTTGAATGCCAAGAAAATATTGCCGTTCAACAAAAAGTTCAACGGTATGTTAAATGTATTGAGCAATTAGATACAAAGATAACAGCCAAGACATGGTTAGTTGAAGAAAACTTATTCTTGTAACCGGATTTTAAAATGAGCGAATCGTGAGTAACCGTTCGCTGTTCACTGAATCACTGATAATTGAACCATTTATCCACAAGTTCGGGCAACCATAAAGTGATTTGTGGAAAAATCGTTAGCAACATTAATCCAAACACCTGTAAAATCACAAAGGGAATTATGCCTTGATAAATCGTTCCAATACGTAGGGTATTTGGTGCCACCGCTTTGAGATAAAACAACGAAAAACCAAAAGGGGGGGTTAAAAAGGAGGTTTGTAAGTTCACTGCAATTAGGATAGCAAACCATAGTAAGTCTATCTGGAAATGTTCAGCAATTGGTGTCAGTATTGGCACGACGATAAAACAAATTTCCAAAAAGTCGAGGAAAAAACCCAGTAGAAAAATCAGCAATAGACTGAACAATATAAATCCCCATTTTTCGCCCGGTAATTGGGTAAAAATCTCATGTACAAGATGATCGCCGCCCATACCGCGAAAAACTAAACCAAAAGCAGTGGCTCCAATTAAAATTAAAAACACCATGCTCGTTAGGCGGGTAGTCTGTTGCATGGCTTCGCGTAGTTTTTGTAAAGTCAAACGCCGATGCAAAAGGGCGAGTAGTAAAGCACCCATTGCACCGAATGCGGCTGATTCTGTGGGGGTGGCTATGCCTAGAAATATGCTGCCCAATACCATGAACATTAATATCAGTGCCGGCAATACGCTTTTTAACACCCGTATAAAAAATGTGATGTCCCAATTGTGAGTATCACTGGCTAAAGCTGGCCCACTTTCCGGATCGCGCCATGTTTTAACCACAATATAGATAAGATACATCACGATTAAAAGGGCACCCGGTATCACTGCGCCAAGAAATAAGCGTCCCACAGGAACACCTACCATATCTCCCAATAAAATCAAGACGATACTGGGCGGAATAATTTGCCCTAACGTACCTGAAGCGGCAATCGTGCCTGTTGCAAGGGCAGGAGAATAGCCATTCTTAAGCAAAGAGGGTAGTGCAATGATGCCCATTGTCACCACCGTCGCCCCTACCACGCCCGTCGTCGCTGCCAATAATGCACCCACAAACACAATGGATATTGCCAACCCTCCGCGTAACTGTCCAAATAATAGTCCCATTGTTTCCAGTAAATCTTCGGCAAGCCCTGATTTTTCTAATATGACTCCCATAAAAACAAAGAGTGGTACTGCGAGTAGGGTGAAATTAGTCATGATGCCCCAAATTCGCAGGGGTAATAAATTGAAAAAGGAGATATCAAGAAAAATGCTGCCAAATAATAGCGCGACAGCACCTAATGTAAAGGCAACGGGATATCCTAATAAGAGGATAACCATCAGCACCGCAAACATGATCAGTGCCCATACTTCCATGCTAAAAAGTTCCATCACGATTTATCCTCTTGAGAACCGAGTAAATCTAATAAACTGGCTAAACTGTTCGCTACGCCTTGTAGCATGAGCAAACTGAATCCGATAGGAATTGCCGCCTTGAGTAGAAAACGATAGGGTAAACCACCCGGATCAGGAGAACCTTCTGCATAATGTATGGTGACAGATATAAAAGGCCATGAGTTGCTGAAGGCAAGCGTATAGTTAATCGCGGCAGAAACAAAGGGCCATGATGCGACGATCACTAATAAGCAAAAGGGAATTAATAAAAAAATACCGCCCAAGAAGTTAATCCAAGCGCGGTGTTGATCTGTTAGCCAATGACTTTGATAGATCAAGTCTATTCGCACATGATCTTCATGTTTTAACGTATAGCCTGCACTCAGTAAAAAAACGAGGGCAAATAAATGCCATTGCAATTCTTGTAAGGCGACAGAGCCAATGGAAAATAAAGCCACCATGCTCGCTTGATAAACAATGATGAGTACCATCAGTAGGATCAACCAAGCGATTAAACGTCCTGTCCATTCGCTGATGGTGTTAATAAAATAAACAATTTGTTGGAGTAAGTTTGTCAGAGTCATACTATAAGTATACTATTAACAGATGTGTTTATGAAAGTCGCTGAGATAGTTGAAAAGAAAAGTGGTGAGCTGCAAATACCCAGATATCAAAGTTCATTGGAGAAGAGTTTTTGCTTTGGGGGCTGTAAAACACAGATAAAAAAAATGACACGGAAGAAAAAAGTAAAGTTAATTGTGTTTTCTAATGCGGATGGTGCGCGTGTATTTATCAATGACAGAATGTATGGCTATATCCAGAATGGCACTTTTGAGAAAAAATTACCTGTCGGAAAGTATAAAGTGCGAGTCGAAAAACAGAGTTCAGTTGTAAAATCTATTGTTCTGCAAAAAAAAACACAACAAATAGAAATTAAATTGATGGAGTTCAAAGCTTCAGCTTTAGAAGCGAATGTGGGTTACTTAAATTGATATAATAATTGCAGTTGGAGACTGTATATGGTTTCTTTCATGTCGTAATTCACCCCCCCACCAAGAATGTCTAAGAACTCCGCTTTTTTATCTCGGATCACGTAAGCAGAATCTGTGTCAAAATCATAATCAGAGTAATCCAATAAAATACGATAAGAGAGATGTTTGTTAGCCTGTCGAAATAAGCCTTTCTTAGATAGAAATATGATGCCGGTTTTTGGATTCTTAAGTAGAAAAATAATATTGCAAAATCAATTAGTTATATGGTTTTTCAACCACCAAAAAGCAGCAGGTTGAATCATCAATCCGAAACATCTTTCACCACATAAGGAAATTTCATCATGTATGCTATTGAATTTGAATCTCATATCGAAAATGGTATGATAAAAATACCTATCGCATCAATGAAGAAACTGGCTGGTAAAGTCAAAGTTATCATTCTCCAAGAACAGCCTGAAAACTCAACCAACTATATTGATGAACTCCTTGAATATCCCTTAAAAGCAGGCAATTTTACACCATTGACTAGAGAAGAAATTTATGAATCAAGAGGGTGATATTCGTTTTATTGATAGCATTATTACCCCATTCAAGGGACCCAGTGCCATGAATTGGAAAACCTAAAAACAGTAATGCCCTTTCCAAAAATAAAGAAGAGAAAGAGAATATGATTCTTGAATCTATATGCTTATGCGGAATACTTTTCGCTGGAGCAAAAGCGCATAAAAAATACAATCTAGAAACGTTTGGCAATAAAATAGCTAAAAAGCTCTATATTCCCTCTTTAGCCTCTAAACAGAAAAATACGCGTCAACAGCAATTCAAACAAATAGCTTCTCTTGAAGAGGAATGTGAACGTAGCAAAATTGAGCAGAAAGCAAATCAAGATATTGTAATTGCTTCTGCTTCATTGAGTTTGTCCATAGCAGGTTATCTGTTCTATGCGCTGTTTGGCCCACTTAGCATGCTAGGGATGATCTATCTCAGTTGGGACTTTATCAAAAGTGGCTATCGTTCTCTGGTTGATAAGGGGCAACCCAATGTAGGACTGTTAGTTGCTATCAACGCGATGCTTTTTTTCATATCAGGCCATTATGTGCTAGCCAATTTAGCAACTTTCCTTTGGAGTATTATTACTAAATTATTAAATAAAATTGAAGATAATTCAAAAAAAGATTTCATCGATGTCTTCAAAAAACAATCGCGTTTTGTATGGGTGCATTTAAATGGTGTCGAGGTAGAAATACCTTTTGAGTCTTTAAAAAAAGGTGATTATTGTTGTCATAGATGCGGGGGAAACGATTCCTATTGATGGTTTAGTCACAGAAGGCATGGCTTTAGTTGATCAACATATACTCACGGGTGAATCTCAGCCCGTTGAAAAAGGCATTGATGACCCCGTTTTTGCATTGACAGTTATTTTATCTGGAAAATTGCA
>Ga0233403_10000714_pt1 | contig 15904 bp, 11 predicted proteins | sample Na_oxic_1_MG_FD_179866 | JGI IMG/M metagenome (GOLD analysis project Ga0233403, IMG submission 179866) | Seawater microbial communities from Saanich Inlet, British Columbia, Canada - Na_oxic_1_MG | ecosystem: Environmental > Aquatic > Marine > Inlet | place: Canada: British Columbia | collected...
GCTGTAATTAGCATCAATGACTTGAAAAATATACTCAGTTACCCTATAATAAATAAATATTTGAGTCATGTTGGCTCAAAACGAGAAAAGTTTTATCAATCCTGGTATTGAGAATTGAAAGTTGGGAAATTAGCGTTCAAGCTCCGGTTTGGAGGTTTATTTTACCCGAAAGGGACTGCTTTTATTTCTTACAGTACGTGGACATTGCATGAGACCGCATTTGGTTGGCGGGATTGATGCCTTCGGTTGGGACTGCTCAACCAGGACTCTAGTTGCACCTCGCAGAGGTCTTCAACAGAGAGCGAATTACCTAGAAATGTGTCACTTTGGGTAAATTTTTAGGAACAGTGTTCTATTCACCATTGATTCAATAGTGAGATAGGTTCATCATTAATTATAAGTAGCTGGCATGACTACTTTCTTCTGTAGTGCTATAGCCAACGTTTTAGAAAATAACTGACCAATTTGGGGTAAATGGTCAAAGATAAAAAAGTGTCCTCCCGGAAATGGTTTAATGGAAATAGATTGACGTGTTTCTAGCTGCCATGGCGGCAATTCGGCGTAGGCGACCTCGTCATCCTCTAAACCATGCCAAATCGTCATCGGAAGATTAAAGGGTGAGGTTGGATTATAGACATACGTCTCAATCGCCTTAAAATCGGCCCGCAAAATGGGTTCAAAAAAATCTACCAATTCAGCATTATCCAGAATTTCACGAGGTAAACCGCCCAGTTCGTGAATATAATTGATAAATTCTTTCTTAGGTAAGCCATGTTTATTTGGCCTTTTATCGATAACTGAAGGTGCCCGTCTACCGCTAAAAAACAAATGCAGTGGGGCTGGCAATCTGGCACTGAGAATACGTTTTGTCAATAAATATCCTAACAAGGCTCCCATACTATGACCAAAAATCGCGTAGGGCTTACCCTTAATATCGTTTTGGATTTGATGAAACACATCATCAACAATGGCTTGTGCGTTAGTCTGTAATGGTTCTCTTATCCTTTTTCCACGGCCTGGCAATTCGATGGGGGCGACATGGAGGGGACTGGCAACGTGAGCCTGAAAATCACGGTACGATATCGCGTTGCCGCCGGCAAAAGGGAGGCAATAAAGGGTTATTTTCTGTTTATTCTTATTCATAGAATTTTGATTAAGTCGTTGTGTAAATATTTTTTGGTATTTTGTTTGGCTCGGCACTGGGGTCATTGAATGGGAAATTAATCGAATCGATAAGTAACTATAATCCACCCAACATGTATAAGTGGTCGATAAGTAACTGATTCATTAATTTTCACCCTATTTTTCATTTTTTAAGCGACTTAATAATTTACGGTTACTTAGCTATAGTCTGGGGTGTGAAATAGAAGCTAATTTCTTGGTTTATTTTTTTTGTTAACGATCCCATTGAACGATCCAGTGTATTTGGTTCAAAAGCCTTTTTAAAAGACAATTTTGAAGGTGGACAAGCGGGCTGTTCGATTGTGGCATTTTTCCATGAACACCCGCTTGCCCACCTACAAACTGCTGCTTAACGAAAAAGCTTGAATTGTTCTCAAACATTGGGTCCGTTTACCCATAGAAAATTCCAGTAGAGCCACGGTTTTTTAAGGACTACCTACCTGGGAGTGTGTGTGAAAATAATAGATAGTTGTTTAGCTATTAATGTTTTAGCCGCGAATTGTCCTTATTCATAGTAGTCTACTAACTTGCCATATTCCATCTTCATTACGCGATCGGCAGTGTTAAAATACTTATCATCATGGGTAACAGCAATGATAGTTTTTCCCTGTTTTTGTAAATCTTTCAAGATGACTTCATAAAAATATTGTCTAAAATGGGGGTCTTGATCAGCCGCTAACTCATCAAAAATATAAATTGGCTTATCTTCTAAGACCGCTGCAATAAAAGCCAATCGTTTCTTTTGGCCAGTAGATAAATTGACATTGGTGAATTTCCCATTAACATATTTGGTTTTTTTATCCAATTCCATTAAGCGCAACAATGATTTTACACGCTGTTCGTCAATGGTAGATAAGCCGTAAAATCTATCAAACAAGTGAAAATCGGTAAATATAATAGCAAACAATTCCCGGTAACTTTGATAACTCATTTGGTCAACTTCTTCGTCATCCAAATAAAGGTATCCATCGCTTGGGTAATATAAGCCGGTGAGTACCTTCAAAAAAGTTGATTTCCCGCTACCATTACCACCGACAATAAACAAGAGTTCTCCTTGTTTGAGAGCTATATTGATGGGACCCACAGAAAACAAAGATTTGCCAACCTGATCGGTGTAATGGAAATTTACTTCTTCTAATCGAATTTCCTTGAAATCAGGGGGCAGTTCAATGGATACTTGATCTTTATAACTCTGGCGAACCGCTTGATCAAGTTCGGCTTCCAACTTATAGATATTTGTCAGCGCCACATTAGTTCGTGCTATCACGGGTACTGCACCAACGAGCATTCCCAGAGGCCCCATAATGAATAAAGTAGCTGCGGTAATTTTGAAGACGATGTCAGCATGGGTGGGTACAACCACTGGCATGATAAAAACCAAAATAGCGAGCAGGATATAGAAAGACATTTGGGAAAACATGACCATAGTAATCAATTTTATTCCCACATCTACCTTGAGTTGTTCAGTTTCCTGAGAGATTTTCTCGACATGGCTGAATACGTCGTCATTTTTACGACGGTTGATTTTAATTTCTTTGAAGCCTTTTAGGATATGATTCAGGACTTCAAAGAATTCGGCTTCTTTTCTAGTTGTATTTTGGAGATCCTCAGTGACTTTTTTGTCGATAGACAAGTACAATACTGCCGCTAAAGTAACAGCTGTTATAGTAATCAAAAAACTCAGCGGAGACAGCCAAGCCAGATAGAGCATACTAAAAATCAGCACAATACCAGACTGCCCACCCATGACAAGGAGAAGGACAGCTTGAGAAATCATATTGCTGTCTTGGGTTAACCGCGTGTAGATATCTGAGTGCCCGATATTTTCTATAAAAGACAACTCACTAGAACGAATCTTATTGGCAATTCGGACTCGGACTTGACGAACTGTATTTTCAACGGCTATCGTTGCTTCGGAAAGTGCGTATCTTTGGGTGTAGATGTACAAAGCAAAAGCAATGATGTACAATAAAAAAAATTTTGCCTCTGCTTGCTGGTTGGAAACCTTCTCGGCAGCTATATTGATGACGGCCAACAACATGCCATTGGCAAATCCGGAGATGATGGCCATAAACATGATTTTGAACTTGGGGGCATCAGATTCCTTATTAAAAAATTCCAGTAAATTCACAACAATAATCGGTAGTCAGTTGGTTGGTCATGTCAAAATGGGTTAAAAACTGTTCACAATCATAAGGACAAATATTGATAAATTGGTATTTTCTAAAGCTGAATTTTTTTGATTGGATACGATGTCTTACACCTTTTGTGAAGCGAGTTCCGCCGATCCTTTCGCCAGCGTTCAATACGGCTGGGGGTATGGAATTTTGGAAACAACTTGGTTTTCGCCGAAACTGAACCGGGGAATGAGATATTTGTCCACAAATCGGAGAACCGTAAAATATCCCTTTGTACCTGACACTAATTGATAACATTTGATTTAAATAAAAACAGATGGTTGGGCACCACCCCGTTTTTTAAAACGGGGTTTTTTCATCCTGAATTCCAAGCTGTCACATAGCTATAGAATTGCTATATGTTTACTCAATTCAGGCTGTTTCTATACTCAGAAACCATAGCTATAGTGTTTCATAAAAATAATGAGTTTTACTTAAGTCCCCTTAAGGGGACTACATCATTATCTGAATGGTTATATCATCATTAAGCTTTGGTACCGTTCTTTAATTTGGCGGCGACTTGTTGTCCTTCTTGGAATTGTTCAGTAAAATAGTTTCTCACCTTTTCTGGATCGAAATCCAAGAAAGTACCACCCGACTCAAAGTGCTGAATAAAGACTTTTCCGACGGCATAAGTTGTTGCACCGCTCAGAATGGCAACACTAATCGCGCCGGATATTTGCCCTACAACGGGTATGACTTTGATGACACTAGCAACAGATATGGCTGTCTCCGTCGTAAACACCCCTCCCAACAGGGAGGCGATTACTGACTTGCCCATTTCCTTTTCAAACGGAATTTCATACCGTTTGGCAAGGCTGTGTAACATTGTCAGCTGAATGGCGGTCACAGCGGCCAGATCCACCAACGGAATCGGTACTAAACCGACCGCCAAAGAACCAATCATATAATTCTTGACGGTACGATTCGCTTGATCGGTTCTGGCAGTATAATCAAATCCTGATGTTTTTGTTTCGGTCATGGTTTGGGATTCTTCCTCTTTCTTTTCTTCTACAGAGGGGGATTGTACCGATTCATTTTCTACCGGTTGACTTTCAGCAATTTCCATCTGATTTCACCTCTAATTATCATCAAACATTTATCAATTACATCATACAGATAAGTATAGTTTTCCAAATAACTATTTGAGTTTTAAAAACATCATCAACAAGCCTTGTTGATGATGTTTGTCCAAAGCCTTTTTCTGGAATACTATAGTTCTTTAAGTTGTTAATATTTTAAGTATACTGCCCACCGTCACAATTTGCGCTTTTGTTCGACCGAAAATTTCGTTAATCCCTCTATGCGAAACGAGGAAAACGTCATTTAAAAAAGCGCAAATTATGGCAGTGCTGAGTATAGGTACACATAAATCTTTTAGTTGGATAGAAATCCTATTTTTTCAAAGGATTTCTTTGAAAAGAAAAATATTAAAAAACTTTTGCGGCATTACTTACTTAAATATGACAGAAATCCGATTTTTTGAACTTGACCTGGATTGATTAATGAAGTCAAAATTTTTCAAAAACTTATGTATAGCTACTTCCTAAGAATCCCATATTCCTAAGTAACTATTTGGATTTTTGACTTATAATCAAATCAATGTCTTATATTGGCAACCGGAAAGAATGCGCCCTCATCCACTCTAAAATAAATAAATATTCCTGAACAACTTATGTTTTGGTTACGAAAAGCCAAAGCAATAAGCTGACCAGATTATTTAAAGCCAAAGCAATAAGCTGACCAGATTATTTTTTTACCGCATTTGGGTAACGTGGATCCGAGAGCAGCACCAATAGAAAGCCGCAAGCTGGGGTCAGCAAGATAGATGCAAAAAAATATCCCCAAAATCCCATCTTCCGATTGATTCCCAATAAGCCAATGATCCCACTTAATAATACCATAATAAGGATTATGTAGATGGACATAAATTATAACCTCTGAGATCAACGCTGTGATAGTTTTTTCAACTGTTTAATCATTTCCTTTATTTCCGGCTTGTGTGCCTCCAGCTTCAACTGAAATTTTCCATTCCCCAGTTTCTTAAAATAGAATTTCTTGTTCTTAATATCTCCTTGTTCTTCAAAAAAGTGTGCGCCGGTCGCCCCCACCCACGGATCTGACATGTATCGTAAACGGGTGGCTACCCGTATTGGTATAGTCGATTGCCCCTTCTTCATGGCATATGTCAACATATGGATGCTATCATACCCCAACGCGGCTAGGCGGTGTGGTTCATTGCCATATTCTTTTCTAAAAACCTCGATAAATTGTTGTACCTTGTTAAGATATTTTCCAAATATTTCTAGTAAAACTAAATTTTCTTGTGTGAATCCTAATTTTACAGTAGCATCCTTCTTCAGCTGATTGAACACAATTTGGTTGATTTCTACCCCATTTTCTTTCAATAATTGATCGAAATACTTTTGTAAAGGAAGGAAATTCTCATTAAACACGGTAGGGACTACCGTTCCTTCGGCAGCCACCTTAATCAGTTTGACCTCTTCCGGTGTTAATGAGTCAGAGGGTTCCAATAACTCCAAATATTCCAAACTATCTCCGCCAATAAAGGGCTGTTTAAGGCCCATTTCACGGCTTTGTTTAATAATTTGTCCGGCGACATCAGCTGATCCATTTGATAAAAAAATGGCATCGAATTCTTTTTTCTTCAACTCAGCCATAATTTCCAGAAAATTTGTTTTTTTCGGAAAAAATGAGCGGTGAAAAACAATCTGAATATTGTTCGGCTTTTCAACTGCACTTTGAATGAATGAAAAAGCCAACTCTTCACCATAGGCATTCCAGTCATTCAGTACCACCATTTTTTTGTAACCATTGTTATGACAATAGTTGGCTATCTGATTCCCCATTTTTTTGTTGTTGGGTAACATCCGAAAAACAAACTTAAAATTATGAGTTGTGAGTGCTAAATTAGTCGAAGTCGGTGCTATAAAAACAATACCCTCATTTTCGTATGTAATAGAAGCGGGTATAGCCACCGAAGAAGAACGATGCCCAATGACAGCTACCATATCTAGGTTGGATGCAAATGAATTGGCAACCTTGTAGACTAACTTTAGTTTTTCACGTTCGGTTTTCGCGTAGCTGATTCTCTCGTCTATGATAATTTTGATTTTTCTACCATTGACCCCGCCCTCATTATTGATTTCTTTGATCGCCAGTTCAACACCTTGCAAAAATGGACCATCCTTTTTCCATGCCACTCCAATCACGATATCTTCTTGAGATTTGTCCGCTATTTTAGCCCGTTTGGCCCGTTCATCAAGGGCTATCTCGCCGGGCTTGCCACAGGCTGCCGTTATCAGCATGATAACAAGCGACAAAGAAAATATTATTCGGTTGTTCATAGTATTGTTCAAGTATTTAGCGTTCAGTACCCAATATAATCGGCAGTCCATTTTCACCCGCGCCAATGACGACTATTTTGGCATTTTCAGATTTCGCCAAACTCAATGTTGCTTGAACTCCTTGCCATTTGATCAGTTGCTCATTGAGGGTTTTAGATATAATATCTTGATAATCTCGGATGCCTTGCGCCTCAATACGCTTTCTTTTGGCCTCCTCTTTTTCCTTATCCAGCCGAAATACATAAGCTTTGTATAGCTGTTCTTGGACCAATTTATCATCAATAGCCGTTTTGATTTGTTTTGGCAATTCGACGGTTCTGATGATGACATCATCGACGATAACATACTTTTGTCCAGCTTCTTCTAATGCTTGAAGAATGATTTTGTCAAGAAAACCTTCTCGGTTAACGTAAATTTCTTCAGGATTGTATTGACCAATCTGTTTACGCAATACGGATTCTATTTGTGGAATTATAATTGTGTTGACGTAATCAGGCCCAACATTTTTATGGAGTAATCCGACCATTTCATATTCGGGACGAAAGCGAATGGCTAATGTCAGCGTAATGGGCAAACCTTTATTAGTCAATACTCGAAAATCGTGCAGCACGGTTTGAATCCTAACATTGTAGACATGCATTATATCCCAAGGCGCAATAATGCGAAAACCTTCTGGATAGACATATTCGGTTACCGTGCCACCACCAAAACGCTTGTATAATACCCCTGCTTCACCTGAGTTGATGGTAATAAAAAGATAGTCCCAAAAATAAACGGTCAATAATAGAATTATTAGGACGATGACTGTTATGTAAGGTAATTTTTGCTCAAGCCGGTAACGGAAATTATCGGCCGTGTCCAAGGTTTTTTCCTTCACTTTATCTGCGGATTCGGACACTGTTTGTGTAACTGAGCCTAACTGACTTTTTGAATTGGTATTCATACTGAATAAGTCAATGTCACTGAAAATGGGAATGTTATACTGTTCGCTGCAAGGATGAAAATAGAAAAAGTTAAATAAATCCGATTAAAAAAATCCGATTTATATTCTTGTCTTGGCAAAATTTTCTTCACGGTTTTCAAATGTATTTAGTATATAACTTAGTTAGCACCGCTAGAAACTTCTTGGTATTAAACAACTTGAGGATAATTGCACTTATGGCGTTTTCCCCAATCAATTTTGGAAAATTAAATTTTTTCTGACTATATACTTATGGTTCGGTGATTCCAAAACGAGAATTAAAGAATGGATAAAATGAGTGAAAAAGCGCGTCATATCTAGGCGGAACTGAGAAATGCTGTTTTTCCCAGAGATGACAATCGGACCAAACCGGGTCTTGTTTATATTCTTTTTGGGCAACTCACCAAAAATAATATACCCTTATGGTGCAACCATAAAGGGGCAACCATAAAGGATTGCCCCTACGGTCATTGATTCGTAGGGGTAATCCCTTGTGGTTACCCCAATCCGTTGCTCCAACCCCAATCCGTTGCTCCAGCCCCGAATGGGTATTTTATTTGGAGTTGCCTTGAGTGGACAAGAAACGATTTCCAAGCTGATTAACGCTTGTTTTAGTCAGATAACCGAATTCCAAAAAACCGTTTTAGAATCACCGAACCATAAATATATAGATGTTCAGAAAAATATTTAGGCTTAATTAAACTAGCGCGGTTTTCAAAACCCAGTCTGTTTTTAACTTTATTTATCGATCAATCTCTCGTAAAAAAGCAAATTGTAATAGTAGACCGTATACTTTAATTTTATCTTTGAAACGATTAGTTACCCTAAATTCGTTACAATCATATCAAAAATCCTTGACAATTAAAAATATATTAAATCACAATAACTTCTAAAGGGCGTATTCCCATTTTTCGGATCATTTGTAAAGCCAATGCTATAACTACAAGGTTTGTATTTTATAAGGGATTTATAAATAAAAACGGATTATTGATGAGAACGTTTTTTCGTTGGACTCAAATTGAACAACAAATTTAACAATTTAAAGTGGCATTATATATCCTTCACTGATTCTAACGGATTTGGGGGAACTGTTTGAGTATCTACAGCATATTGAGAAGTTAAGGTATTTTTAGGTTGAGTCAGCCACAAAAAAACGCTCAAAATAGGAAGATTAACTCACGTAACCCATTGAAATTATTAGTCACCCCCAAATAAATCCGTTACAATCAGATATTTCATAAGCAAATCCTTTAGAAAATACAATCCTTGTAGTTATTGAAAAGTACCCGGAAAATGGGAATTCGCCCCTTATAAAGTAAGTAACTCTAAAAGTGCTGTTATCCTTTTCATAAAAATTAAAAAACCTAAAATGCAAATGTTTTGGTGAAAACTAGGTTTTCATGGTATGAAAATAATTTCTGAAAAAGTGTAAAAAGTATTATTCCCATGCTAATATTCAGAGAATGATTGAGTCCCCTTTAGGGGACATATCTTAGACAACTGCTTTAGCAGTTAGCGGCTATAAAAAAATTCTTTTTCAGAAACACTATGAGCAAAGAGATGATGTCGATTTTATTTGACAGAATTTTTCTAAGTCATTGAATTTTAAAACCTGCTGTTGGTGGATACGCGCTGCGATATCCACCAACATTGATTAATCAATTAGTTGCCGATTAAAGTTGAGTATCGTGTCAATGGAATCCGGATCTCGGCCTACGCAAAGACCGGTTTTGCGGGAATGACAGGTAATGACAAAAATGATGAAATATCGTTATCACTATGCGATGCCTGACGACCAGTTTTTGGCATTTTTCTGTGAGTCTATTCTAATGGCCAATGATCACTCAATTATTATTTTCCGGCTTCCTTACCTTTATCATGTTCTAAGGGTAATGCCGGTTGACTGGCCATATCAGAGGCATGTATCAAACTGCCATTGACTTCTGCTCCCATTGCCATTTCTATTAAATTATAGTACACATTACCAATCACACAAGCATTCAGGGCTAACTCAATATGCTCCTCGGCATACACATTACCAATGACTTTGCCATTGAGAATCACATTAGGTACTCGCACCTCACCTTTAATCTCACCTTGCTCGCTTAAAGTCAACACAGCCCCAGGGGCAGTGTTAAGCGCAATAATATTGCCTTCAATTTTACCATCAATATGCAGTCCCCCACTGAAATAAATCTCTCCTTTAATTTCAGTTTGTTGACCGATTAATGAATCGATTCGGGTGACCTTTCTTTTTCCCCACATACTATGACTGCTCCTGTTTTAGCAATTCTTTCCAAAAAAAGCGAAATTCGTTAAGTGGTTTTTTTTGATCTTTTGGCATCAGGCGAATCGACAATTGCTCTGGTATAAACTCCTTCGGTAACTGTATCTCACCTTCAATACGTTGAAAATAATGAACGGAGTATTTGAGTGTGTCAGAAGAATTTTCTGTGATTGATTCGATAACAAGGCGTTTTCCATGACTTTGACCAAGTACATGAATTTGTGCTATTCCTTGTGCCACTTTGGCTTCTTTTGCCCATTGAGTTAATATGAGTTTATAAGGGTAGTGTCCGCTTTCTTCATCAAACTTTAGCGTCAAATGGGTCACTACCACTTTTGGCTTTGAAGATTTTTGTGGTGCCGATGACAGCAAACGTTTGTAATAGTTCACTTCTTCTTCTAAATCTTGGCTTTCTTTCTGTAATTGGCTTAGGGTTTGGAGAACTTGGGTATAAGTTTCTTGACCTTTTTGCGTGGTATGCACCATCATTGCCAGTTTTGTCCGCAATTGTTCATTTTGAACTTTTAAATGGGCATTTTCTTGTTGATGTTTTTTGAGTTCAAGGTGACTTTCTTCTAGTTCTTGTGTACTGTATTTTATAACTGCTTGTGTATTGTGTACGATAGCTTGTGTACCGTGATGGTAGAAAAACCACCCTATCCCTCCTGAACCTACTATAGTCAACACCACAAGTAGTGGACATAACCATGGACGATGTGGCTTTACCGTTACAATACTTGGTGCCGGTTTACGTTTATTCGGCGGGGGAGCGCGATAAAATATTTTTTGTGGCATCTTGGTATCGCCGGTTATTCTAATAACCTATCCGAAAACCTCTAAAAACCGCCAGACTGTAATTGTAACCTATTGTTTTTCTGTAAAGCCGGTGAGTTTTCGGATAGGCTCTCAGTATATTTATAGTTGCCCAGATAAGTTTTGCACTAAACCGGCTGGGTTTTACCGGGGATAAAACTTTTCTGGACCGGTTTATTTGAAAAACTATTGGTTAGGGTAACAGTGCCACCCCCGTCAGTCCCATCGTTTCCGGTAAGCCACACATAATATTCATATTTTGAATCGCCTGCCCCGCAGCGCCTTTAACCAGATTATCAATCACTGATAATATCACAATTGTTTTACCATCGTAGGGAGAATGTATTGCCAATTGGCACATATTTGCGCCGCGCACATTGCGTGTTTCGGGATGAGATTGAGGTGGTAAGACATCGACAAACGGTTCATCTTGATAACGCTGCACAAATAAGGCTTGTATTTCATCCAAGTTGGTGTCGTCCACCGTGGCGGCATACAAAGTCGCCTCAATGCCGCGCACCATTGGTACTAAATGGGGTACAAAGATTAATCCCACTGGCTTATTGGAATGGGCATTTAAAGCTTGACAAATTTCTGGCCAGTGCCGGTGTCCTGAGACATTATAAGCCTTAAAACTTTCGCCGACTTCGCCCATCAGCGTCGGAACATTCGCTTTACGGCCTGCCCCACTGACTCCTGACTTGGCATCTGCTATCAAGCGTTGCGGGTCAATGATATCCGCTTCTAATAAAGGTAATAATCCCAGTAGTACCGCGGTTGGATAACAACCAGGATTGGCAACTAAACGCGCTTTGGCAATTTTGGCGCGGTTAAATTCGGGCAAACCATATACCGCCTCGTCAAGCCATTTGGGACTAGCATGTTCCATACCATACCATTTTTTCCAGACGGCAACCTCTTTGAGGCGAAAATCGGCTGCTAAATCAATCACCTTGACCCCGGCTTCAAGCAAGTCGGGGGCTGTTTGCATGGCGGTACCATTGGGAGTGGCGAAAAAGACTACATCGCAGCCTGATAAATTTTCTAGTGCCGGTTCTGTAAATGCCAAGTCTAGGTGTCCCCGCAGATTGGGAAACAAGTCGGTTATTGCTTTCCCAGATTCCGTGCGAGATGTCACGGCTTGTAGTTGCACTTGTGGATGGTGTGTTAGTAAACGTAATAATTCGACACCGGTGTAGCCAGTACCGCCTACGATTCCTACTTTAATCATTGGTTTTCTTTGGTTAGTATTTAGGGAATTGGAAATAATGGTCTGAATCAGAATTGCTGAAAATTAACAAAGGTTTAGTGCTGCAATGTGGGCGATGGAGTTAAAACCGGCGCATTTCTATTTTAAGGCTTTTTCCCAACACCCAACAACCCCAAAGGGGTTGAATGTGAAGGAAATTAAAAAATATCACCCATCTGGAAGGATTACCCATTTTTTAACTTAAAAAATCCGTTTATTTCGTTAATCCGTTGAACTTTCCTTGCCGAATTTGGGTATTAAATATCCACAAGTCCCGGATTATCCTTGACTTTCATCAATTTTGGAGTGTTCAGTTTGGGAATAATGGCGATTTGACGATCCCGTAAGTAGTCGGCAACGATTTCCCAGATGGGTTTTCCCGGAGACTGACTACCAACAGTTGCCCACCCTGCCACTTTGTATTGCTTGTTCATGTCTATCGGAGTGCCATCATCCAAAGTCATATTGCTGATACGTTTACCTATGGATTGGGTCGGATCACAAACATAATTCATTCCCCCAACACGTACCATATCGCCGCCTTGTTGCAAATAAGGATCGGGATTGAACAGATTGTCGCAAACATCTTCTAATATGAGTTTTATCTGTTGACCAGTCCGATATTGTGTATAGGTTTCCGGATAGGTGATACATGTTTGGTTTAGAATATCTTCAAAGGTAATGTCTTGTCCAGGTAAAATTGTCGTTCCCCACCGAAAGCCGGGCGACAGGGCTATTTGTGCATCGCTTTGAACGCGCAAAGCTTGGCAAATCAATTGGTCAAATGTGCCATTAAAATTGCCACGCCGATATAAGAGTTGTTCAGCAACGGCCAATTTTTCGGAAAGTCGATTAAGATAAGGGGCACGGATGTTGTCAATATACTGACTCATGTCTTTATCGGCTTCAAGGAGATTGGAAAAAACCGGCAATAAACGATATTGGTAGTCTTTGACTTGACCGTTTTTGACGGCAAAATCGAGTACTCCAACAAATTTGCCATTGGAGCCAGCATTGCAGACTAAGGTCACACCGCCACTATTTTTCACTTCTGTCGGGCGTGGTACACCATCATGAGTATGTCCGCCCAAAATAACGTCTATACCACTTACTCGCGCTGCCATTTTTAAATCAACATCCATGCCATTATGTGATAAAAGAACTACGACAGCCGGTTTTTCTTGGCGATGTATGGTATTAATTAAAGCTTGTAATTGGTACTCACGAATTCCATAACTCCAGTCTGGAATAAATCTGGCCGGATTGGCTATCGGAGTGTAGGGAAAAGCTTGCCCAATAACGGCCACTCGGACTCCTCCTAAGTCGCGCATCGTGTAAGGACGAAAGGCTAGGCCGCTATTTTCATCAAAGGCTGGGGCACCCTCAAACAACGCTTCTTCCTTAACAAACACATTTTGGGCAACAAATTCGCCTTGGAATTGTTTGAGATTAGCTAACACTTCTTGGGCATGGTATGTAAATTCCCAATGCCCGGTCATCACGTCCACCCCGAGTCTATTAGTGGCGCCTACCATATCCTGTCCGCGTGTCCAATAGGCGGTGCCGGAGCCTTGCCAAGTATCTCCGCCGTCTAACAATAAAGTTTTTTCGCGACCATAACTGTCGCGCAAGCGTTTGATAAGTGTTGCTAAATGGGCAAATCCGCCTACTTTGCCATATTGGTGAGCGGCTTCAATATAATTCAGATGAGTCAACGCGTATGCTTCAAGCGTGTTGGGTTTGATGCCAAAGTGTTTTGTTAAGTGATGACCAACGAGGTGAGGTACGCAACCTTGCCGTTCTCCTAAGCCTAAATTGATATGAGGTTCACGATAATATATTGGTAATAATTGGGCATGGCAATCGGTGATATGTAATAAACGCACTTGACCAAATGTTGGGATTTCATAGATATCTTTTGACGGCGCGGCAAATAGCGATTTGGGCTGAAGTCCGGCAGCCCCAGCAATAGCCATTAATTGTATAAATTGACGACGATTGATTGACATTTTTAAATGTTCCTTGTACTCGTTGTTCAAGTTAGAATATGCTTATATACTCAATAATCCTTAACAATAACCTGATTCAATGTTTTTGAGTTAGGATCGCATTGGAACTCTCAATTTATCACGGTGCGATAACCGCATTGTTATTTAAAGCTTATTATAATATTAGTCATTTCTAACTTGAATATAGAGTTGTATGTAGGAGTCAATAAGGAGACAACTATTTGGGTGTGTCCATACTACAAGGGATTACCCTTTACAATAACAACAAGGTGGTAGGAGCAATCCTTTATGGTTGCTCTCACACAAAAACCACACACCTAACTAGGGTGAAGCTTTTGGCAACAGATTTCACACCCCACTCTCAGATTCATTTTATTCCTAAAATAAGCCAAAGCAAAAGCCTCTTTTTCAGAAAAAATGAAGCGGAATTATTGACATTTTCATCTAGCCTGTTACTATAACAAATTCAACAAAAATTTTGTTCTCTTACACTCCCTGACAGAAATAGAGGCAGTAAATGAATACCGAACTGATTGGACAAACGTGGGACAAGCTGTCTGGCAAACATCAAGAGATCGTGTCCACTTTTTACTCCCGCTTTTTTGAGGAGTATCCTGATTATAAACACTTTTTTCCAGAGTCAATGGATCGCCAGATGAAGAAGATGGTGGAAACGATGGCATTAGTTGCTAGAGTGACTCAGGATACGGAAATTGCACATCCACAACTGATGAAACTGGGCGGAAAACACACTCAATACAACTTAGCTACGGAAGATTTAGAGCGGTTTAAAAATGTTTTCCTCAAAGTGTTGGGAGAATACACGGGCTCTGATTGGACAACTGAATGTCAGCAATCTTGGAACGAAGCCTTTGATCAACATGTCATTCCATATATGATGCGCGGTTCTCAACAGAGTTAGCTTCATTAAGTGCCCACAATCTCTATTTGCTATACTTAACGTGGAAAAAATTGAACGTTTTAAAAACCAAGTTTTTTTAACTTGGTTTTTTTTTAGCTCCAATAAAGAAATTGCAAGTAGGTGTGACCCACTTGTCCTTCCTACATTCTCAGTTGGCCTAAAGAAATAACTTGGTTATACTCGGCACGGGCACAAACTTAACTTTTCTGATGATACTGGTGGCCAAGAAAAGACGAAAGCCCTCCCTACAAAAGATCACCCTAAAAAAGTTAATTTTTAAGGAGCTTCGGTCAGAACGAAACCTCATCAAAAATGGGATTATTTGACAAGCTTTGCTTGTTCTTTTATGGGGCTAAAGTCGGACCTTTTACCAGAAACATGAGTGGCATCGAGGTTTAGCCAAGCCGCCGTCGGACAATTCCTTCTCAATGAGACCAAACAACAAGCAATGGTTTTGCAGTAGGCTATAGTCTATAAAAATATTGATAACTATTGATATGTTAATATTAAGTACCTGTTCATATATTTTTCAAAAATAAAGCGAATAAAAACAATCGTTTATGTATTAAAAATCCCTGAAAACTTCTGGACGGGTACTTATATGTGTATAGTTTATAGATTTAGCTTGAGACAGAAAAAATCACCTCTCAAAAAAATTTGACATTTATAAAAATATAAAATATTATTAAAGATAATAGATTAATCTTATGATGAAAAAACTTTTCTAACCAAAAATGTCTTAACGACTTAGAAAAGTTATAGGCTCAATGCGGTTAGCTGGTAACGAAAACAAAAAGGGTTTTAGCTTAAAGTAACGTGCGACACGTTTTCTTAGAAACTTGAGTCAAATCAAGCCAATAGGAAGGATTCCAAAATTAGGGATTATAATTATGTTATTTATGGGGTTGCAAGGCTACCCCCGCTGTATTACTTAGC
>Ga0233403_10000715_pt1 | contig 15902 bp, 10 predicted proteins | sample Na_oxic_1_MG_FD_179866 | JGI IMG/M metagenome (GOLD analysis project Ga0233403, IMG submission 179866) | Seawater microbial communities from Saanich Inlet, British Columbia, Canada - Na_oxic_1_MG | ecosystem: Environmental > Aquatic > Marine > Inlet | place: Canada: British Columbia | collected...
TATTAGGCCATCTTCTAAAGCACGCAATAGCTTCGCTTGCAGTGACAGTGGCATATCACCTATCTCATCTAAAAATAAGCTACCATTTTGAGCCTGTTCAAAATAGCCTTTGCGACTACTAATTGCATCAGTAAAGGCCCCTTTGATATGCCCAAAAAAACTGGATTCCACCAATTGTTCCGGGATGGCAGAACAATTGACGGCGATAAATGGCCTCCCCGCGCGAACACCACCAAAATGAACTGCCCTTGCAATCAGTTCCTTGCCGGTACCACTTTCTCCTAAAATCAGCACGCTCGTTTTATCAACAGCTTGCAGACGACGAATATCTTTCAACACATTTTTTATCGCTTGACTTTGACCAATAAACGCTGATAGCCCCCAACGTTTCGCTTCTTTTTGAGAAATCGCTGACAGTTTAGCCGATGCAGTAGAAAGGGCCTTTTCCGCTTGCTCGCGACGATCCATTTCTTGTCGCAGTTGTTCGTTCAACTGAATCAATTCCGCATTTTTTTGTACTAATTGTTGTTGCTGACGGCGAAGCATCAGATGAGTATTAATACGTGCCAAAACTTCCTCATGCTCGAATGGTTTGGTGATATAATCTACACCGCCAACCGAAAAACCTTTAACTTTATCAACAGTTTCCATCATAGCAGTGATAAAAATAATTGGCACATCCCTAAGTGCCTCATTCTGTTTTAAAAGACGACACGTTTCAAAACCATCAATTCCCGCCATTTTGATATCCAGAAGAATTATATCGGGAATCCTTTTATTGGTAATTTCAATTGCTTTTTCACCACTTAAAGCCACCGATACATCAAAATTAATTTTGGCAAAATGATCAATTAAAACGTCCAAATTTTCTGGAGTATCATCTACAATAAGAATAGAAGCGATTTTTGGTTCAGTCTGTTTCATAAATTTTCTGCTCTTGTAAAATCAATACCATCGCCAATTGGATATTTGTTTCGTTCATTGCGCGAAGCGGATTTCCCGAAACTCTTATATAGTGTTCATCCGGAAACACTCCCAAAGCTAAAGCTTTGGATTCCAAGATGCCCATTATTTGGAGTCCAAAGCTTCAGCTTTGGGATTTTTATCGGCGTTTCCGGATGGACACTATATAGGTTTCGGGAAATCGTACCTCATTCCCGAAACAACAAATTTTGATATTGGCGAAGGTATTGGTAAAATTATGAATAATTATTGTAATTTATAATTAATTAGGAATTACTAATAAATGCATTACTAATAAAATTGGCTCAACTTTGAGAGAAAAATCTTAAAGCCAATAGCTAAGTAGTCATTATAAATGATATAATAAAAAACAATTTGAACATCCAAGCTAAAACTATAGATGTTCAGAAAAATACATTTCACGAAAAACTGACTGGTTTCCAAACGCTCTACGGTTTGGCTCCAAACATTTTTCTAAAAGTCTATAGTAAACCCCTTTCAAAAACATTTATCCCTCAATGATCAAGTTTTTTAACTATAACGACAAAGATTGGATATAAACAAAGATAAACCGTTTGAATTTTAAGGATTTTTTTGTGTAATTCGACTTATCCTTGCTTATATCAAATCTTTGTAGTTATTATTAAAGGCATCTGAAAAATTATAGAACCAAAAGGACTTTTAACATGACCAAAAAATTTTTTAATACCGCAGGGCCTTGCCAGTCGGATATTCATTATATAACAGAGCCTTTGCCGCGTCTTTCGGGAGTACGAGAATTAATTGAGGGACGGCATTATTTTGTCTTGCATGCCCCTCGCCAAACCGGCAAAACCACTTATCTATACGCTTTGATGCGGCAACTCAATAGTGAAGGACGATACACAACACTTACAGTTAATATTCAACCGGCTGCAAGTGGTCGGGATAGTGAACATGCAATGCAGATTGTGGGCCGCGCTATTTACGATCAAGCAACTCTCTACCTACCACAAACCGAATGGCCGGAAAAAGTGCCAAAAGATGTGAGCTATTTCGATTTAAGAGAATATTTAAAACAGTGGGCGGAACAAAATAATAAACCCATTGTCTTGTTTATCGACGAAGCCGATTCTTTAATGGATGAGTTATTCCTCGCCTTGTTGCGTCAATTGCGAGCCGGTTTTGAGGCGCGTCCGAAAGGTTTTCCTCATTCCATAGCACTGGTGGGCCTACGAGATGTGCGAGATTATAAAATCCGTCTTCATCCAGAACGTGATAGCCTTGGCACCGGCTCACCGTTTAATGTGAAAACGGAATCTTTATTTATGTTCGGATTTACGTTTGAAGAGGTTGCAAATTTGTTGGAAGAACATACTAAAGCCACCGGACAAGTGTTTGATAAGGCTGTCAAACAAGAAATTCATCGCCTATCTCAAGGACAACCGTGGTTGACTAATGCACTTGCCAATCAGATTGTAAGCAAGTTGTTGCACAATGACTACAAAAAGGAAATTACCTTAGAACACGTTGCCCAAGCGAAGGAAGCATTGATTCAACGTCGAGATACGCACTTGGACAGTCTAATTGATAAATTGCGTGAACCCTACGTCAAACCGATAGTTGAGGCAATTATCAACGGCGAAACCCCAAACTTTGATATCCTCAATGACGCACTGTCTTATACTCGGGATTTAGGACTGATTGCTCCCAAACCGCCAGTTCGCTTTGCTAATCCCATTTATCAGGAAATTATTCCGCGAATATTGAGTTTTGGTTTTCAGGAAATGTTGCCATCTGACTATGTTGATTCTACATGGTACGTCAAAGATGGCAAGCTAGATATGGATGCCTTGTTGACAGCATTCCAAAAATTTTACCGCCGCCATTCAGAGGCTTGGCTGTCTAAATATGATTTTCGTGAAGTGGGTCGCCAATTGCTGTTGATGGCTTTTTTGCAAAGAATTGTCAATACTGGGGGCCATATTGAACGAGAAATGGCTGCCGGCAATGGGCGATGTGACTTATTAGTCGAATATGGTGATGAACAGATTGTTATTGAATTGAAACTCTACTACGATAGTTACACCCGCGAAGAGGGGTTAGATCAAATCGCCCGGTATTTATCACGTTTTGGTTTGACTTGCGGGTATTTGATTATTTTTGAAACGCGAGTGTCGATTCCTTGGGAAGAGCGGATTTATCGGGAAGAAATAATTGTGGAAGGAAAAAAGGTGATTTTGTTGGGGATGTAAAACTTGATGGTGGGTTTCGCTGTTGCTCTACCCACCCTACAAACTGTACCGTTGGTTAATTAAACCGCTCCTTCCCCATTTAAGTAACATTAAGACGTTAGTGATTGTACCAGATGGGCCTTTACGCAATATACCATTTGCCGCTTTTCATGATGGCAAGCAATTCCTCATTGAAACATTCGCGTTAGCAATACTGCCGAATTTATGTTTCAAAACCATGTCGGTTTTACCAAGCCAATCGGATACAATTTTATTGGGCGGTTTATCCAAAGCAGTGCCGGGATTTTCGGCTTTACCCGGTACCAAATATGAATTAGAAGCTATCCAAACCTTATATGATGATGCACCGCCGCAACCGCTGTTAAATGAAACTTTTACTATCCCTAGATTAAAAACTAATTTCAAGCAAATCAATTATACCATTGTACATATTGCGTCTCATGGCCAGTTCAGTGCCAATTTAGAAAACACCTATATCTTAACTTATGATGACAAACTGAATATGGACAAATTAGAAAAATTAATCAGTCTCACCCAACTTAAAACCAAACAACCGGTGGAACTCTTAACCCTCAGCGCATGTGAAACCGCCGTAGGAGATGAACGAGCCGCATTAGGACTAGCTGGGGTTGCGTTAAAATCCGGGGCACAAAGTGTCTTTGATTACATGCAATCCTTATAGTTTTAGAACATTGAATGTTATTACGGCTTTTTCTATTCGTAATCTATTCGTAATCTATTCGTAATCTAAAAACTATGTAAATCAAAAAGTTAATCTTCCCTATTCGTAGTCTATTCGTAATCTATTCGCAAATTAAGTGTAAATTGAGTTTTAGGAGCCATTAAAAACCATTGTTTGTTGTATAAATTTACATAATAAATTTTATATTACAAATACTTAAATATTAATTTAATATAGGTTGGCACAGAAATAGCCGTATATCAGAATGTATCAGTAACGTCTGGAGTTGATAGGTTACAAAACAATGAGAGTTTGTTACCTTCGGCTCCATTTTTAAACTTGTTGACTTACTTTATATAAGGTAAAAATAAAATGACTCAAGCAGAAAAGAAATCCACAACTCAAACATCGAACCACCACACCAAGAAGCAGTATGGACTATCCGCCCACACGGGTACTCGTGCGGGAACTGAAACTGCCGATAAAGAAGCAATATGTGAGGGCTGTATAAAAGGATTTGTAGCAGCAATGGCTGAAGGTGTAGGCTTAACGGTTAATAAGACTTAATAATTCCTAACCGTAACAAATTTTTGGACATCATTAAGTAATGGGAATTTTCCCTTACTTGAAAGGGCGAACACACCGGTTCGCCTTTAAATCAGTGAATACACTGGGAAAAACCAACTATTTCTATCCTTAATTTTTCGTATCCAACAGAAAAGGACAAAAATGATGAAAAATCAATCGCGTAATACACGATGGCGAGCGTTGTTTTACCCGCTAACCGCTTTAGCCATGATTGGGCTAAGTACTCCACTCCAAGCCGATGCGCCTTTTCAGTTAAAAGCTGAGCAATCGGGTGCTAAATATGGTGCGGTTGCGGGCTATTGTGAGCCTAAAGAATTAGATGATTATACGCCACCGCCGGTTGACACTTGTGCCGTCGGTTATTCTAATAATCATGCTTCCCAGGAAGAGGCTAATCAACACGCTATCCAAAAATGTGGACTAAGTGGTTGTGAAGTGGTTGTAGAATTGACTAATGCCTGTGGTGCCATTACTGAGGTTGTAGACAGTTGGGAATATAATGGTGAACCAATAGGTTATAGGTACTACAGTTGGACCGATCAGGGAGATGCGCTTAAATATCCATTACTTGCGGATTTAGAAAATTTAGTGCTTGATTTCTGTAATTCTCAAGTACAAGAAGGTGAGGCACAAAAACCCGGATATACGTTTAAACCTTGTACAGTTATTGAAAGTTCATGTCCCACCCCTTTTCTTTCGCTTTCTCCGGAAAAAGAGACCTTTAGTTGTGACGAAGAGGCAATGATAAACGTAAGTACAATTAATGGGGAATGGATACCCGTTATGAATGGTGTTGAAAATCCCGTTCAATCTTTACAATCCTCTATTGGCCCTTTCAAAGGTTGTAATACTTCTTGGAACTTTTATTTGAAACACCCGGATGATGCTTCAATTGTTAGTAATACCGTGAATCTTTCTTGGCAAGGCCCAAATTCTTGTGAGTTGCCCAGTTTTGATGGGAGTGTACTTCGGGTTCCAAAAATCAAGTTGGCCAATGGGTTCCATGAGGGTGAATTGGACATTATATCGGATAATCCAATTCAGTTTGAACTTTCGGAATTGAAGGATACGGATGGCAAGGTTGTTTCTTACCGAAAAGTCTCTGAACAATCGGCTGATAAATATGGCGCGATGGCACATTTTTGTGATGTCCCCGAGAATATAGATATACCAAAAACTGACTCTTGCGGATTTGGTTATTCTAATAACCATGCTTCACCGGAAGAAGCCAATCAACATGCTATCCAAAAATGTGGCGTGAGTGGTTGTAAAGTTATTAGAGAATTTACCAATGTGTGTGCGGTTACTGCTTATGTTGAAGACAGTTGGGAATATAATGGTGAAACTATCGGTTATTCACGTTGGTTTTTTACTGATCCAGAAGATGGAGCTGCAATTCCATTGCTTGCGGATCTTGAAAAAGTACTTCTTGATTGGTGTAATTCCCAAATACAACAAAGAGTTGGAGAAATGCCCGGATATACGTTTAAACCTTGTACTATTGTTGACAGCTCATGTCCCACACATTCACCCACGCAGGTAAAGTAATAGGCGCGTGAAAACCAGAAAAGGGAAAATTTGTTGCCAGTATAATTTTATACTGGCAACAATTACACTTACTACTCAATGATTTCTACTTCAATCACCCCTTCGTTACCATCTTCTCTATCACCAGTGCGAACACGACCATCATGTTCTGCGCCCCACTGTTTGACATGGATACGGGTTTTGGCTCCCACTGGCACCTTAAGCTTGGTACTACGTGCCGAACGTTGTCCACCGGTATCGACTTTAGTGACTCTTAGACTATAGGTGCTGCTATCCAATTGAGAGAATGTTGGATCATCCTCTGAACCAGCAACACTTATAACGTCTAATTCCAGTCCGCTTGTCATCACAATCAGATCAGTCCCTTCAACGAGTTGTAAATCACTCAACTCATATCTGTAACCTTTTTCATCGTCTTCTGCAACTAGGGAAATTTTTGGCTGTTGCGTCGTAGCACTCTCACTGTTGAGATACACCATTTTGGCACTCGGATGAATGGCAATATTGAACTTTTCACCGGGAACAAGATTAATGTTGCCAATTCCAGCAATAGCCTGACCAGCATCCATAAATAGGCTGCTAGTATTTGCTGATTGCCCAAATTCCTGCTTTGGCAATGCACCCAACGTAATACCAAACATTTGTTCAATGAATTTGTCTACGTTATCTCCGGCAATATCGGCTTTGCCAGTTACCGGTACGCGGTAACGGGGAGGCGCACCCACATCAAAAACTGGAACAATTTCAGCCCCTTCTATTTCATTGACATGTTGCCCGGTATCGAAATCGTAACCGATACGCTGTTCATTCCAATTTTCTATCAGCATCTGCATACCTTGGCCAGCAAATTGAAATTCCACATTATCGGAAATGTCGTACGGCTCTAAGTCTTCGTCGTGAACTGATAAAGGTATAGCAAATAAATTACCGGCTGTTTTTTCGTCATTCTTTCCTTCAAAAAGATGAATTGGTGCATTAGGATTAAGCTGCGCACGATAAGACCACTCTTCTTGGTCACGATTAATCTTGAGAACCCGATTGGCATCATCTGGAAAATTGTTGTCATACACATACACCCAGAAATCGCCATTACCTTTATCTTGAACCGCATACGGTGTAATAGCATGGCCACTGCTCCCACTGAATATAACAATAACCGCAATCGGATCGTCTGTATTCATCTGATCAATGATAGTTTGCAGAACTTCCGATGGCTTTGGTTTTAATATGTACTGGTAATATGTAATAATACCCAAAAATTGGGTAGTAAAGTAATGGGCAATCAGGTTACGCACGGCACTTTTTTGTAAATCTAAGGTCATGACGGCCCCACTTTGAAAGTCAGAAGGCTTAGTTTTACCATTGAAAGGCAAACCCTTTTTCAGGCGAACACTGGCAACAGCCATGCCATAGCAATGTCCATTAACCGCATTTTTAATATGCTTTTGTTTCCACTGTTGTGCCGAAGCTTTTATTACACATTTTCCTTGCGGAGACATATAACAGGCTTGTTCTTGCCCTAGAAAACCAATAACATCCTCGTCAGTTAAATCTGTATCGAAGACATCACCATAGTTTTGAAAACCAAAACCGTCTGGGTTTGGTAAAAAGTCTTCTTTGGCAACAAATTCCCCTTCCAGTTTGGATGGTTCTGTGTTGTTAATCTGGATTTTAATAGGCTCAGATCGCGCAAAAAACCGACCAATTGATAAACCTAAATGTACAGAAAGCATACCACCTACCGGTAGCTGGTCTTGATAAATGGAGCCAGAATACCCTACTATTCCATGAGTGCCTGGATAAAGTTTTTCTTCATCAAGCATCTGTCCAAATTGTTTGAGTGTCCTAATATCCTCATCCCACTCATAAATTTGTTGTTGTTCGTCCATACCAAACCATTTCCCGTTAAGGGAGAAAAAAATATAGACCAAAGTATTGTCGTCGTCGTCATCGGAAAATTTTTTTAGCCGTTCTACTAAATCCCAACTAGGTATTTCTATGCTACCCTGTATATCAACTACATCAGTAGTTTTAACATTGACTTCGGTGGCAGCGGACATATCGTTAACAGCAGTTCCTCCTAGAAACTGTATCGTATCCGCCGGGACCATGGATAATGATTTGGAATCAATCAGAGGGGCTGTTTTGCCAAGCAAGGGCAATTCTTCAGTCATGCTTAGTTGTGGCAAAGCCAGTGCCGTTAGGCAAAAAGCCAAAACGAAAGGTTTGAGTTTCATAAATATTAATATTTATCCTTTTGCTAAAAAAAAATAGAATGGTGGGTTTCGCTGTCGCTCTACCCACCCTACAGCTTGCTACGCTTGCTAATTCTACTACAACATCTAATTCAATGCAACTCCGCCATAAATTTAATTTCAGCGGAGCCACATCAAGCCATTTATAAAACCTAATTTTATGATATGAGTTTAAAAACTATCCTCCTTTTGCTAACAAAAAATGAATGGTGGGTTTCGCTGTCGCTCTACCCACCCTACGCTTCAATGCCTTTAAATATGCGGTGTTTTATAGGGGCAGACCTTGCTGCCCTTAACTTAATGGCATTGACCCTACGCTTACTAATTTTACTACAACATCTAATTCAATGCAACTCCGCCATAAATTTAATTTCAGCGGAGTCACATCAAGCCATTATAAAACTCATAATTTTATGAGTTTAAAACTATCCTAACCATTGAGTCTTGAATAGAGGCAATCCCTCAATATTATGAGATCACATTAGGGACCGTGGACTGACAGTTTGGTTATCACAAAATTCTCCGCGATATCTTCTGCCATCATGGTGTATGCGAATTTTACCCCTTGTTCTTTAGCTTTATCTCGAAGAAGGGGTTTAGTTTCAAATTCAGGCTTCTTGGTAAAGCGAATGTAATTGCTTGACGGCTCAAATTGGGCTCTTTTAAGGTTGGGCGTTAAGTCATTGTTAACTAACATCACAAACGTAAAAAACCTTATCACGTCTCCGGGTTGAATTTTCCGGCCTTTGCTAATACGGCCATTGGAGTTGGTAACAATACTGTGGTTGATAATGGTGTTATTATCATCTACTACAATCTCAATAGTAGCTTCTTGAATGTTAGAAGACATACCGAGGTTACCTTGTTTATCCACTATAACCTTGTTGAATAATGGTTGACGATGCCCATCTTCAGTAACTATTGACAAGATTGAATCCTCCAGAAGCACAATAGTCTTGCCTTGTGCTTGAAGTGACTCAAGATTGACAACATTCTGGGTACCTACCGGAGAGTAATAATTATCCTTACCGGCTTTATTCTTCTTAACTTCTACCAGAATTTCGTCTTTTTCTAGTTCTTCTAGAGCGTAAAAACGTTCTCCCGGTATCGTTTTTTTCATCAAAATCGGTTGGTTTTGTTCATCATATTTCAAGAGACTAGCTATATCACTTGGTATGTATTCAGCTAAACCAGAATAAACGCGATAAATTCGCCCTTCTATTTCATATTGATGACTCAATTCAACCGGTATCCAGTCTGACTCTTTATTCTCAGCAGATTTAATCCCATAAAAATGAAACCCTTGAATCGGGGTAAAGTATTGACCAGTAGTAGTCGTTGGATAGGCTTTTTCTGCAGTTATGAAGACAAAACTTCCATCTGGTGTTAAAGCACCAAATGCGGTATTGACAATACTCAAATTATCATCAGCAAAGGTAGCTATCACACCTTTTTCCCCCGAAAAAGATTTGTTATCAGTGAATTTTAAATCACTGCCGTTGATTGGTGCAATATTCTTAATAATCACCGGATCAGTTCTGTCAGCTTGTTTTAGGGCAAAAAATTCCTTTCTGAAGGCAGCTAAGGTTGGACTGTATTGTTCTAAAGGTGGTAACAGTCCTTTTTTTTCAAACATGTGTAAGCTGTCTTCAAAGGTAGCAAAACTAACTCCATTGGCATTCGGTCTCGAACCGTCATTATTGGCATGTAGTACATAGCTATCGACAGCATTGATCACTTCATTAAGTGTTTGTTGCACTTTTGTATCATCAGTACTGGTAGCTGCAATTTGGGCAAAATGTTTTAAATCAATAGAAAGTCTTGTTTCTTTGCCATCAGTACTTTTTCGGACTCCGTAATCATCAGTATGAGGTAAAGCATTGATCATGGCAGCTTTAGTCGCACCTTGTAATTTAAGATTAGCAAAAGCACCTAATTTATCTACCAGTGCATTAAACTGATCTAAATCAACGATGGATAACGTTTTTCTAATTGTATCAGCATGATTCTTATCACTTACAAAGTTATCAATGATAGCCTTAGCAATATCAACCACGCCATCATAGTTAGCATACGCTTTTATAACCTTTGTCCAGTTCCACCCATGTCCCGGTTCAACTTCTTCAGAAGCCAATAGATATTTAGCATGATTGCGAATGGTATTGGCTACTTCTAAGTTGCCCATCAGACAAGCGTCAAAGCCAATTAAATCCCATTTCCCGAACTGGCTACTGGTTAGGGCATTGTCAATTTCAGTTAAGTACAGTAAATCACCCCCATACTCATGATCAGTTCCAAAGCCTTGATACGCACTACCATGATCCCCGAAGATTAAAGTTTTTATCGAATGGTTTTGATAACCTTCTTTGAGATAGCTTAAAAATAGGGCTAACGTACTTTCATCAGCCATATTGGCGAATTTTTCTTGGTAGAGATAAGCATCCGCATTGCCAAATTCCTGATCAGTGGCATCGGCTTTCAATTGCTCAATACTAGCGAACTTGATACCCCGCCAATCTTTTTTGGTATTTGGTGTTAGATTAGACTTATAAGCACCGCCAAATGCAACCACTACATCTAGCTGTTGACGTTGTTTTTCAGACAGTGCACCATAGCCTTTAATTAGCTCAAGCAAGTCTGCGGTACCTGCCCCATGAGGATTTTCCAAATCACTACCCACCATATAAAAGGCTAACAGCTTTTTGCCAGTGCCATCATGTACTGTTGGTGGAGTATAGGGTGCAAGCGATCCAGAAAACCAACCGCTCATCAGGAATGCCGGCAAGATTTCTTGGGGGCTAGAAAAAGGTGATAATGTTTGTGGAATTTCCTTCAATTCCCAAATATTACTATCCTTTTTGCGATGAAGAGCCACCTTCCAATAGCGTAAACCGGGTAAACCAGTTTTGGGGAACATCGAGGGCATTTTGATCTGTGTCAAATCGGCATTTGCAGTGCTACATATCAAAGGCTCCCACGAACATTGGCTTTTTTGACGCTTCACCAATTTCCAAGAAAAAGAGTTGGCTGCTGGTTTGTCCACAACAAAGTCCAGCTTAAAATTAAATAATTGGCCATTATGGGCCATACAAGGTATTGTTAAGTCAAAATTGGCCACGTAAGTGGCAGAACAGGGCGATGGTGGTGAATTTTCCGGTGCGGTTGCAGCAAGGCAAGCTAACGATATAGCTGCAACAGTACTAACTAGCCATTTTCGGTTTCGTCGCCTTGCAACTGGACAGTCTTTTAACAATTGCATGTATTTGTTTCTCCTTAATTAAAGATGATGGTGGGTTTCGCTGTCGCTCTACCCACCCTACATTCTATACTCGCTCAAAAGTTTAGCCTTGGGGATAAACCTCAAGGCTAAGTTGGTTACTAATAACTATGAAAATAAATATATCACTTATTACTTTTGCCGCTCCTATAAATCTGATACTATCTACTAATATATAGTAAAATGTAACCAGATCACGCTGGCCGAGCAGTATTGCCTAACGATTCGTGTGCCGGGATCGCACCGGTCAAGAAGGCCTTATCTTTTATTTATTTGTGCTTATCTGGAAACAGGACAAGAATAATAAGCCCTATTATGCTAAACAGACCAAGAATACCCCATGCTCCGTGATGCCCCTTTCCTTTCGCATAAGAGATGCATCCATAAATAAAAAAAACTGTTCCTACAAAACCTAGTAACCCACCAATTATCATGTCCCATTCTCCCCCTCCCGCAGAAACGACATTAGCAATTATTTGGGTTATAATTCCAAGACCAACTCCAATGTTGGTTTTCTTTTTGTATTCGGAAAGCACTGTAATTTTTCCTCTCTTTATAATTATGAAAATTTGCTGGTGGGTTTTGCTATCGTTCTACTCACTCTACACTCGCTTTGTTCTTCTTCCGTCGTGAACGCGAGAGTCGTACTCCGATTCCTGCAAGGAGGGCAATCGCGAGACCCGTACCCGGCAGGAACCAGACATTGCTAACTGGGACTCTAACCGGAGCAACCGAAACAACTGAGGCAATCGGAGCCCCAATCCGCTGTGCATCTAAGTTCCATACTACCGTCGTTTTATCTGTTGAATCCATAACACCGGAAGAACCACTTGGATCCGCAAAAAAAAGCCCTTCATTTTGGATTGTTCCATTTAAAAAATTCCGTACCACTGTAGTGAGAACCCACGTAGTCGTATCATTAGCACCATTTATGATGCCAGTAGCACTGCTGGTAGCATTATAATTTGTACCCGCAACACCACCACCACCAAAAGAATTCCATGTTACAGTAGTATTATCATACGGAGTTAAAACCACATAAGCCCCTTTAGCACCACCACCAGGAGCATATTCATCACCGGAATTACCTACGCTTAAAATAGCAGAATTAATCTGGTATTGCTCCCCCGTACCGAGTGCACCTAATGTTGCTGCTAAAGCCGCATTAAATGTGGCATTAGTGGTTTTTACTAAGGTTTTCTGGGGTCCTGAAACATGCGTAGAAAAAAGAGTGCTATAATGCGTATTAGCTTTGACTCCTCCAACAAGTCTATTGACATCATCTGGGGTCACAGTCACAGGTGTGGCATTAACTTCACCGACAAAACTAGCTACTACCAAGTACACAATCATCATTAATGCCGGTGGAGTTTGTTGTTGTACCATACATGACAAGGACCGGTGATAGCATCTTATGGATTTTAAGATGTTGTCTGTGTGAATTGTACCTTGCTCATAAAGATGGACGGTGTTCTTTTGTAAACGCGATAGTGCCGCTGTTAAGGCGATGTTCTGCGGCTCAATGCTGGTACTTGGGAGGTATGTTAAGGTTTGCTGAAGGTATTTAAGCCATACAATCTTTTTGCTCATGATTCTTTTACTCCATTTTCATTTCAGGCAGACTTGAATTTAAACAGTGTGTGCCATAGGTAGAAAGTTATAATCAACATAAGGTAGAAAATAATTGGGGTCAGAGTAAAATTAATATGGTATAAAAATGCCGGTCAAAAAGAAAGGTTAATCAATTAATGTTACTCTGACCCCAATTATTCTTTAATCCACTTTTTCACTTTTCAGATAGATGATGGTGGGTTTCGCTATCGCTCTACCCACCCTACGCTCGCTAGAAAGCGAGAAAGAATCCTGACTACTCTTTCGCGCTTTCTTCCACGGTTTTCGGGAGTTTCATCTTCTGCTCTTCTGTCACAGTTTTTGGAAGCTTCATCTTCGAGTCTCCGGTCGCGCTTGGGCATGGTGTCTTGTCACCCACGTTTACCCAGTACCAATCTTGTGATTTCTCGCCGTTGCATTTTGCTGCGGTTACTATCTTACCATCCGAGCCCACTACAGCGCATTGGTTTCCTTTGTCCCAATACTGATTTTGGATCGGAGCAACTTGTCCGTTATCAGCAAATGCCCACTTTTGAGCTTTAAGCTCTTTGTTACATTTGTTTGTCACTACCGAGGTTTCGGAGTTCATGTCCAGACATGGCTTACCAAACCCCTCATACGCATTTTGAAGACGCTCCGTTTGGGGCGAATTTTGATGCCACTGTTGGGCTATCTTTGAAGTGTCACAGTCAGACACTTGAACCATTCCATTTGTATTTCCCGTCGTTGCGTCCAAGCACTGATTTGTCGCACAATTTTTGGCCCACAACTGCGCCATTGCCGAACTTGAAAAAAGAGAGACGGTACAAAATCCAACTATTGGTACTAACTTTTTTAAATGCATAATTATTTATCCTATTTAATGAATTACAAAAAAATCTTGTTGTAAATAGTTTCATGATATTATAGTTTTTCAGATAAATAACTTCAAAAAAACCTGACCGGTATCCAAAACCTGTCAGGTTTACAGCGGAAAACTATTTTTCTGAATATCTATAGCTTGACAATGTCACATTTTACATCAAATTGAAGTCACACTCTCGCAATACTATGTTTTATCCGGATTTGCCGGGAAACCATTTCTAGGCGTACATGTATGGCAAGCACTACCGTTATGGCCATCACGCCATAATTTGTTTTCAGAGTCATAATAAAAACCGTCCCGTATCGCCGGCGTGGGAAAACCATTTTCCTTAGTACAAGTATGACAAACGCCATGCTTATCACGCCATTTCATGGTTGCTATGTCAAAATAAATCCGGTCAGCAACTTCCGCAGATGTTTTTGTATTCAAACAGGGCATATCAGCGGACTGTTCTACCATTGTCTGGGCTTTTCGGTTCTGCTTAGCCTGTGGAGGGACTGTACCAACAACACATATATTGTCAGTTGTAATTTTACTAACTACCAGATAAGATATCTTCTTCTGGGGTTTTGCCGGATTTTCCGACACATTCAGACGCACGATTATACCAATTGGATTGTTGGTTCTTCCGCTTTTATAGCGCCACTCTATTTTGGGACCAAGCTCACTCCAATTTGCGGAAACCGTCTCCGAAAAATTGAGTGGATAATCGGTTCCCTTTCTGTTCAGGGTAATGGTTTGACGTAAGTCTCCTTCAATCACTTTGACCTTTATGTCACCAAATTTTGGGCAGGATTGAACACTTCCCGCCTCATGTGTTTCCAATGTAGTACAGTCTTTTTCCTTAACGGATGTATAACTGCTGTCAAAATTACCGGCATATACCGGCAATACACCAATTGAGATGCTTGCTGCAACCAGCATCCGTATTTGCTTCATTTTTATCATGTTTAGTCCTAAATAAGTTTGGATGTCAAATCTTTGAGGTTTTGGAAAAATCAAAGTTTTCTGAACGCTTATAAACATGTATTCCACAAAAAATAAATTTTGATGGAATTACGAATTGTGAATGAATTGCATATTTAATGCCAAAATTAAAAAATGCTTAAATTTCAAAGATATAAATAAATAATTCCCTTAATGTTATTCTGATAAGGCCAATAAATTACGAATAGATTGCGAATATAAAAGTCTATATCACTGATTTATTATGTTTTTTCTATTAGTAATTATTACGAATAGATTACGAATAGATTGCGAATATAAATGGAAAATCAGGCCAAGTCTGGATCTCCGCCGTTTTGTGAAGTGCTAAATCTTGGGGTGGATGAATTATTGCTAAGTTGCTACACTTAGCGCATTCACAAACTTAACTTTTATAATGATGAGGTTGGTGGGCAAAAGACCTTGCCCACCCTACATAAAAGTTTAAGTTGTGCCGGCGTGGATTCTCCAGAAAAATAATCTCTGATTATAATAGTTAATGTATCACGAATAGATTGCTAATATAAATTTTTAACCTCCATCTGTTCTCTGTTAGAATCAACAACAAATCACCAATTTGTAATTAACATAAATACATGATTTTTATGAAGTCATGTATATAGGTTAAACGAATATTAATTATGAATATAACATAATTTGTTGATATGGTAAAAAGGACTTACGCATTGATAAACTTAATAAAATATTTTCTGTATGAAAATTATATATTTACAAAAAATTCTAATTAAACTAACTTTACTAAAATTGCAAATTAAATATACTAATTAGAAATTTTGTAACATTTTGTTTTTAAACAGTTTAATAAAATATTTCTCTTGTCAATGCGTAAGTCCTAGTAAGTATTACCAATCTAAATGTTTTATCTTGGGCAATT
>Ga0233403_10000716_pt1 | contig 15900 bp, 8 predicted proteins | sample Na_oxic_1_MG_FD_179866 | JGI IMG/M metagenome (GOLD analysis project Ga0233403, IMG submission 179866) | Seawater microbial communities from Saanich Inlet, British Columbia, Canada - Na_oxic_1_MG | ecosystem: Environmental > Aquatic > Marine > Inlet | place: Canada: British Columbia | collected...
GGGACCGCTCAGTGGTATTTTGCAGGCGATTAGCAATAAACAGTGATTAATATTCTCGTTTTTGCCAAACAATAACAAAACACCACTGAGCGGTCCCCCGCCCAGCGGGAGGGGGTTAGGGGGAGGGAGAGATCGTGCTTCTAAAAAATACCTCTAGAAGAAGAAGAATGCGTAACATGAGTTAATTAATCAATTTATTCTAAGACGAAACAAATAGTATTTCTTCAAGAAATACTATTTGTGTATTTTAAGCATTTTTTCATATTTCGATAAAATACTTAAAAATCAAATGAAACAATTTACTTTAATTTTTAATTTCCCTTTGTGACTCGTCGCCAAAAGCTAGAAGAAAAACGTGGATCAATATATTGAGCAAATTCGGTCCATTGCGGATAATAGGTTTGAAAGTTACGAGCAGATAAACGAGCATCTTTGCAAGGATAGACTACGCCGTTTGCTTCACGCACCATATCATCTAAACGTTCTAGTAATTCAAAAGTGATTGAACCTTTAATCGGAAAATCCAGTGCTAAAGTTACGCCTTGGCGTGGAAAGGATAATAGGCCAGGAGATGTCAATTCGCCAAAAGTTTTTAACACGGCTAAAAAAGAACCCATGCCAGAAGCAGAGATGGTATGAAAAATGGCTTTGATTATGCGATGATCGGTATCAGGCACGACAAATTGATATTGCAAGAAACCATTTTTGCCATACAGTCGTCGCCATTCAAAAATTGCATCTAATGGATAAAAAAACGATTCATAATCAATTAATTGAGTAACGCTTTTTTGTCGTTGTTGATTGTAATAGAGCCAATTGAAAGCGGAAATGCTCCATTGATTGAGGGCAAAACTGGGTAAATTAATGGGCATAGTTCTTAATGCTGGCGGTAAGCGACGCAGAAAGGGTATTTGCCAAGTTTCTGGGATTTCGTTTTGTTCAACATGATTGCCTCGCAGAAACAATCCGCGTTCTTTGGCTTTATCCTTTGAATTACAATCTACCCATGCCACTGTATAATCATAGTGCTGATCGGATTGTTCCGATAAATAAAAAAATTCTTCTAAATCTTCAAATTGGATAGATTCGCTTTGAATAGCACGATGAACAATGCGTTTTAATTGAATTTCTGCCCAGGTGATCAAGCCGGTTAATCCTAAACCACCAATGGTTGCTGCATAATAGTTTTCATTTTGGGTGGGAGAACAGAGCAAACGTTCACCATCGGAACGCAATAATTCAAATTGCAAGACATGTCGTCCAAAGGTGCCAGCACAATGGTGGTTTTTGCCATGTACATCGTTGGCAATTGCGCCACCCATTGTCACAAATTGGGTACCCGGTGTGGTGGGCAAAAACCAGCCATAAGGTACACATAAATCTAATATTTCCGCTAAACTTACCCCGGCTTCGCAACGCAAGATTCCGTTGTCAGTATCGAAATTAATAAAGCGATTAAGATTGCGTGTTGTTAGCAATACACCACCATCATTCAAACAAACATCGCCATAACTCCGTCCTAATCCGTGCGGTAAAACGGTATCGGGCATATTAGGTAAAAAAAGCGGTTTTTTTCGCCAAAGCACTGGCACACTACGTTGTGAAACTTTCGGAAAATTTCCCCAAGATTGATAAGCCATTTCAGTTATCAGTTATCAGTTATCAGTTATCAGTTATCAGTTATCAATTATCAATTATCAATCAAGGAATGAAAATAAAATAAAGTGGACAATTGATGTTGATCTCGCATAGCGAAGAACGAAGTTTCGGGAATGAGCGTAGCGATTTCCCGAAACTTAGAAATGAGGATTTAATAGTTCGACATGGTTCGACAAGCTCACCAACCGTTCTGTGTAATGGGTGTATTATTTTTTTGGAAATCCCTTAACAACTCATGTTAAGTACATTGCTTTTCTAAAGTTGAAAATGACAAGCTCTGTGCCAATTTTTGAAGCCAGGTGCATAACATGAGTTAACAATTAACAATTAACAATTAACCATTAACAATTTATTTGGTTTGTAGCGTAGAAAGAATTTTATCTCGCCACAAATGCGTTTTTGCTTTAATGTCATGTATGTCCAGTGAAGTTAAAGTACGTGATTTGAGCAAATGTTTTCCAGCTACCCAAACATCACTTACCTTATCACGCCCAACTGCATAGAGCAGTTGAGATAGGGGGTTATAAACTGGTTGAGTTTCAATATCAACCAGATCAATCGCAACAATATCGGCTGATTTACCTGGCACCAACGAACCGGTGAGATGATCGATACCCAATGCCTTGGCACCATTTAAAGTGGCCATACGAAGAGCTTCAGCAGCCGGGATATTACAGGCATCTTTGCCTAGACCTTTTGCTAATAAGGCGGCTGTCCGCATTTCTCCCAATATATCCAAATCATCATTACTTGCTGCACCATCTGTCCCCAAGGCAATATTTACCCCCGCTCGTAGCAATTTAGGTGTCGGACACCAACCACTGGCTAATTTTAGATTTGACTCAGGACAATGAACTAAATGGACACCATTATTAGCTAACAAATTAATTTCATCATTATTTAATTGTGTCGCGTGGACACCTATAAAGTGTGATGATAATAAGCCTAAGTTTTCCAAACGTGCTAAGGGCCGTTCTCCATATTTTTCTATCGCATCTTCAACTTCACCGGTTGTTTCATGAATATGAATGTGAATAGGTATTTCTAATTCTTCCGCCATCTGTAGGGCTGATTTCAGCGAAGCATCTGACACAGAATAAGGTGCATGGGGTGCTAAAGCGGTTTGAATGAGCGGATGTTCACGAAAAGTATCATGAACTTCTCTACCTTTTTTAAGGTACTCTTCAGCATCTTTCGCCCAAGCTGTTGGAAGATCAATCAAAATCAAGCCAAGCGTGGCCCGGATGCCAGCTTTATCAGCTACTTCACCTACCACATCCGGAAAAAAATACATGTCATTAAAACAAGTCACACCACCTCGTAACATTTCAGCCATCGCCAATTTGGTACCATCGGCAACAAAGTCTCGACTAACATGCGCTTGTTCTGCTGGCCAAATCCTATCATTCAACCATTCATGTAAAGGCATATCATCAGCAAAACCGCGCAATAAAGTCATCGCTGCGTGGGTATGTGTATTAATCAAGCCAGGTATTAACAAATGCGTTGTTAGTCGATAAGTAATACGGGCCGAAAAAAGTCTAACCGCTTCACTACTTGGTAATACGGCGACAATTTTGCCATCTTGTATTGCTAAAGCGTGCTGTTCATAAATTACGTCTTCCGGTTCAACCGGAACAATCCAGCCCGCATAAATAAGTATGTCAATATGTTGCATTTAAAAACCCAATAATAATTAATTATTCATATAGTTATAAAATTTTATCGCAAACGCTTTTAGAATTCGATATCTAAACCTTTAAAGTACCATCAAAAATTGAGTGTACTAACGTGCATAATTTATACTTTGAAAGTATATCAAAAACACATTGATAAATCATAATATCTTCGCCATTGGCGAATAATACTAAATAGTCTTGTCCGAAAATAAAATTGAGAATGACATGGTTCAAAAATGAAGACATTTTTAAAAACACAAAAACAGCATGAAAAAAATACGCTAAAAAAAAGTTCAAACTGCACACCCTAGGATTGTAAGGCAGCTCTGTATCTCCCTTAACTTAATAGCAGTGCTACTCTATGCACATAACTTTTTAAGTTTATGATTTTTATATTATCTTATGTGTTTTCGGTGGGCAAGCGGGTGGTACGATTTTTGGTTTATTTCAAGTCTTGTAGCCCGCTTTCCCACCCTACGAGTAACTTGTGTGCATAGAGTAAAATAGCAGTGAGGGTATAGGGAGGATTTTTTGTATTTTGCGGTATAAACACCTCTAAAATTTTTATTTTTGGATAATTCTAATTTTGAGATGAAGCTTTCGTATCTAATCTTGTTAAGATTTTTGCACAGAAATTAGCAGTGAGTTAAAATAATTTACAATTTTAAAATGATGTATGATTTTTTGCTAACATCAAACAAAAGAAAATCACAAAAGTTTATTTTAGGAGTTCATGAAATATTTTTTGTTGATTTTATTAAGAATTATAAATGGCAGAAGGATTAGTTTGACAATTAAATAAATTAAAAGTATATATTGCTAACTATCCATCCGTTTCCAAAAAAGTTTTGAAGTATCAAAATCACATTCCTTGACAAAGTAAAATTGATTAAATTGATGACATAAAAAAATACAGTGTACAATCTGTAAATCTTTTTTTAGGTGGGAATTATTGGAATCTAAAATTTATCTTGGAATTGAATTAAAATCCAAAAAAAATATTGGTCTCCAAAGGAAGGCTCATTTTAGAAGGGATATAAAAATTTGAGTGTTAAAAAATAAGGGAGTGCTAAACAGGTAGTAGTATTAACCTGAACGATTTTTGAAACGGATCAGGATTTTTTTTCAGAAAAATCACTACTTTTTTTAGTGCAACCAAAAATAGGAATAAAAAGCTCATGAATCATAAAAACCTAACCTATCAAATTGAGCCAGGTTATGTCCATCCTTTAGGAGCCACCGTTGATAAAAAAGGGGTCAATTTTTCCCTTTTTTCTGAACATGCCACTTTTATTGAGTTATTATTGTTTGACCAAGATGATGCATCAGAACCCTTTCAAGTCATTCAATTAGACCCGATCACTCATAATACCTTTTTCTTTTGGCACGTTTATGTCAAAGACTTGAAACCTGGCACTTTCTACGCCTACCGAGTAGATGGCCCTCGCAATTTAAGTATGGGCTATCGCTTTAACCCCAATAAAGTGCTGATTGATCCTTATGCCAAAGGTATCAAGCAAACACTCTGGGATCGGACGACGGCTTGTGGACCGGAAGATAATGTAGCAACTGCCATGCGTGGCATAGTTATAGAGACTGATTTATATAATTGGGAAGATGACAAACCCTTAAATCGTCCCATGAATGAAAGCATTATTTATGAAATGCACGTTGGTGGTTTCACTCGAATGCCTTCCTCTGGTGTCAAACAGCCTGGCACATTTAGAGGGGTTATAGAAAAAATTCCTTACTTAACAGAATTAGGTATTACAGCCGTTGAACTTTTACCTATTTATCAATTTGATAGCAAACATATACTCAGAACCGTTGATGACAAACCGCTCACTAATTATTGGGGTTATAGTGCTATCAATTTCTTTGCGCCTCATGCGGATTATTGTGTCAATAGTCATGAAGGTGAACAAGTTCGTGAATTTCGTGATATGGTCAAAGCACTTCATAAAGCCAACATAGAAGTTATTTTAGATATCGTATTTCATCATACTGATGAAAGTGATCATTTTGGACCCACTTTCAGCTTTAAAGGTATTGATAATCAAACTTACTACTATCTTAACCAGACTGATAAACAGTATTATTATAATTATAGTAATTGTGGCAATACTATAAACGCTAATCACCCAATTCCAGTCAAAATGATGATAGAATCTCTAAAATATTGGCTTGAAGAAATGCACGTTGATGGTTTTCGGTTTGATGAAGGAACCCTTTTGTTTCGTGGAGAAGATGGAGCCCCTTTGAAATACCCGCCCATTTTATGGCAAATGGAACTTGATAAAAGCTTTATGAATACCAAAATCATGTCAGAAGCATGGGACGCTGCTAAGCTTTATCAGGTTAGCTACTTTCCAGAACAACGATGGGCTGAATGGAATCATAGATATCGTGATGCCATTCGTCGTTTTATCAAAGGTGATCCTGGTTTAGTGGGTGAAGTAGCTCGACGAATTTTAGGCAGTGCCGATATTTATCAAGGAGATGGAAAACAACCCATTAATAGTTTAAATTTCATCACTGTACATGATGGTTTCACGCTCAATGATCTCGTTTCCTATAATGAAAAACACAATGAAGCGAATGGCGAAAATAATCAAGATGGTATTAATGACAATTTAAGTTGGAATTGCGGTATTGAAGGAGAAACAGATGATCCCAAGATTGAAGCTTTACGGGAACGTCAAATTAAGAATTTTGCCACCATTTTGATGCTCTCCCAAGGCGTACCAATGATACGAATGGGAGATGAAGTTCGTCATACCCAAAAAGGTAATAATAATGCCTATTGTCAAGATAATGAATTGACGTGGTTTAATTGGGAACTGGTTAAAAAAGAAAATAACTTACTCTGTTTTTGGAAACAACTGATTGTTTTTCGTCAGCAACATGCTACCATACATCGTTCTCGTTTTTTTACTGGTCAACTTAATGAATCAGGTATCAAAGATATTTCTTGGCATGGCGTTCAACTAGATACACCTGGTTGGGATGATCCCAATGGTAGGACCTTGGCTTTTACGCTAGGAGGAATTGATAAAGATGCCGATATACATGTTATGATTAACATGTATTGGGAAGAGCTTGAATTTGAAATTCCAATTCTTCAAGGTAAAAAATGGTATCAAGTCATTGATACCTATCAACCTTCTCCAAAGGACATTACCTCACCAAGTAAAGAATCACTGATAGAAGAAAATAGTTACTTAGTTCAAGAACGTAGTGTAGTTGTTTTGAGCAGTCAGTAAAGAATACCAAACTACCAAAGCTTACGCTTTGAATTTCACCATATTAAAGCTTAATTACGCTTTGGACTCCGCATAATTTGGAATTCAAAGCAAAGCTTTGGATAAATTGAGTCATTATGAACAAACAATTTCATTTTTTGAGGAAGTTTTCTTTTTTAAGCCTCTTTCGTGGGCTATGTATTTTTTTACTGTTATCGTTCCACTGTGTGGGAACAGTGACTCAAGCACAGGAAATGCAAAATGAAAAACCAGAAAAATTGCGCGTTGTCACCAAAGTATTTGAACCTTTTGTTATTCCAAAGGAAAACGACAAGGAAACCCCCTTTGAGGGCTTTAGTATTGATCTGTGGAATGCGATTGCCAAAAAAATGGGCAGAAAATCTGAATTTTATCAAGTAGAAACCATTACTGAATTACTTGACTTGGTTAAAGATAAAAAGGTGGATGTTGGAATTGCCGGTATTAGTATGACAGCAGAGCGAGAAAAAGAGATAGACTTTTCTTATAGCTTCTTCGATGATGCCGGTTTACAAATTATGGTGCTAGAGAAATCTAGAACTGTTGGAATCATTTCCGATATAATTTTTGTTATTATTGATTCTCAAATTCCTCTCTATATCGGTATCTTGCTCTTGGTTCTTTTTATTGCCGCTCACATTATTTGGCTCATTGAACGACATCATAACACAGATTTTTCAAAGAATTACCTAGAAGGCATTGGCGACGGTTTTTGGTGGGCTGCCGTGACTGTTGCAACAGTGGGTTATGGCGATAAAACACCAAAAGGTTTGGTAGGACGGGTTTTTGGCGTTTTTTGGATTTTTATGGGCTTTTTTATCGTTGCTTCTTTTACAGCCAGTGTAACAACTACTTTGACGCTTCAGAAATTAGAAGAAAAAATTCATGTACCTGATGATTTGATGGGCAAAAAAGTTGCCACCATAGAGGGTAGTACGGCTCAGCGTTATTTATTTAAGCAGATAGGAAAGGAGAGAATTATAGGATTTTCTCATATTGATCAGGCATACCAAGCGTTAGAAAGTGGAGACGTGAAAGCGATTATTTATGATGCACCCGTACTGCGATATTATGCCTCTCATGACGGAAAAGGGAAAGTAAAACTCGTTGGGACATTATTTAATAAGGAAAGTTATGCGATTGCGCTACCAACTGATAGCTCTCTGAAAGAGAAAATCAATCAAATACTGTTAAAGCTCAAAGAAGGAAAGGAATATAAGGAAATGAAACAACGGTGGTTTGGTGAAGAACCGAAATGAACCGATTCATTTATGTTAACAAAAGTTAACAATAGCACTCTTCATTAAGAAAGAGAGGGGGAATCTCCCAAAGACCTAAAAAAAATTCTCTTAGATCGCTTTGTATAACCCAAATTGGCTTGGTTCTCGCCAAAAAATTCGGGTTATAAGTCTCAGGTTTTACCAGTCTAACTTGACAGACTGAACCAAATACCTGCCACTTGAGCTAAAGTCATTTGATTTTAACTAGTTAGAATTCTACTAAAACTATTTATTGTTTGTCAAGAAAATATTTTTAACCATAAGTATTATTTGTAAATTTTCATTAATATTTGTTAATAAAAGGTTTACTATAAGTAAACCCCACTTTTTTTTTTTCAGGTTCCTACGCGCCGGCGCCTGGGAACCTGAAAATATCATCAATCATTATTATAGAGTTTTGTTTTTTTAGAAAAACCCCTTAACTATCGTTGCCAATTAGCGGCTTTAGCACTTAACCAACCGCCCTTCTGACGTTTATTGAGTTTTTGGATTTCTAGTGCGGCTGTTTGATAACTAATACGTCCGGTAGCCATATCCTTATATATCTGATCGGCTATTTTGCGTCGTTTGATAGCATCGCTAGGGTCTAACAGTTTTTCCACAGATTCAAGCAATTTTTGGAAAAAACCGTTTTTCTTATTACTATGTTTTCCACTTTGGGCATCAAGATCGTGCATAGCCTGTTGAATATTATTCAGTATCATCGTTAAATGGCTTTGAAAGTGAGGTTTTTGCCCAATGGCGGTTTTTTGGAGTTGCGTGATAGTTTGATGCACATATTCTGCACTTAAAGGTCCAAATTCTTGAAAAGAAGCTAGGGTATTTAATCCTTGTTCAGCAAGATGTAAATGACCGCTTTTTAATTGATTAGTAGCTTTATAGCAGGTTTCCCATGCTTGCCAACGATAGACAAAGTCTAGTCCGGTGCCTTTGATGTTTTGCATTCCCATAATTCGATTGAGAAAACCGGGCGGAGTGGCGGTACTAATTTGGTTAATGATTTGATTACCTGGAATATGAGCGTTATGAATAACAATCAATTTGCTTTCAAACCATTGCCATAAGAGTTGATGAAAAGCCTTATTTAATTCATCATTCTGAGAATCGCTGACTTTTTCAAGTCGCTGTGCTAATGCTTGATAAGCTTGGTAATTTTTTATATCTATTTCAAGCCGTTCTAAAATGGCTTTGGCATTGTCAGTATCCAGTGTTTTAGGCAAACTATCGAAAAGCTTTTGGGGTTGTTCCCATAAACTTAATAAATATTCAATCGTCGAATTTTCGGTTTCTCCAGTTTCCGTTCCTACCCCCCCTTTCTCCTTGCTCCTTTCTCCTAAGAGGTTTTGTGATTCCAACATGATACGCAAACGAACTTGGATTTGTTCTTTGGTAATGGGAATACGATAAGTACGCGCTTTTGCACGTAAACGGCTCAATGCGCTTTTTGTTTTTGCTGAAGAAGAGTTAGAGGAAATTTGCTGGATTTCTCCCTCCGCTGGAAGATTTCCTCCCTTTTTGGGGTTAGAAGGGGGAGACCATAAAGTTTGTTTAGCCACATAGCTTTCCCAATTTTCACGAATATAACCTAAAAAGCCATTCAAATTGGTGCCAATGAGAAAATGTTGATCAGCACTAATATCCTCTACCAAAATACTCGCAAAAACACGAGAACGAGCAACGCGATCCGCTCGATTGTTGATAACGGTTGTCAACCAAATCTGTGGTTCTATCTCCGGATCGTGATCACAAAAGCCCATCCGTGTCCAATTACCTAACGCACCAAACCGTTCATTGGCAGACATGCCCATCACAAATTCTAATTGTCGTGTTTTTATGGGAGCCGCTGGGTAAGTTTTTAATACGCCCAAGTCAAGCACAACACGATCAGCCATTTCTTTAAGTGCAAAATCGGTTGGAATATCTAATTCTTCAGCTAATGCTAATACTAAAGCAATATTGTAAGGATGTTCTTCATAAGGAAAACGTTCTAACACATCAGGTGTTAACAGTCCTGCTTGTAGCCAAGTCACTGGATGTAAGCGAGTATGAAATTGATTGGCAGCAGCTTGCAAAATCGGCAACATTTGTTCTTCTGTCGTTATTAATATGGCATTGCGTGGAACAAAGTTGGTCATGACTTGAGGAATATTAATGCCAGCGGGCCCTTGCAAATCCTCATGGTCTGGATAAGTATTTGTTATTGTTGAAATATCATCGCGGGTCCATTGTCTTTGTAAAACTTCTACATACGCTGGGGTTAGCCCCATACATTCCCACAGAAAAATATCCGTTTTCATCTTTTCTGCTAACAGCAATAGATTGTAGTGTTCCCAAATTGTGGCTTTATCATAGGGACGAAATAAAAAAATTTCACGAGTGATATCGTAAGGATTAGCATGTAAAAACATAGCTTCACAGCCGGTCGTTTTAGAAAAAACGCTATAGCCTAGTGCATTAAATAGGGCAGCTTTAATCCGTTCAGTGCCAGATTTACCGCGTGTCCCCCAACCCCCAATGACTAAAGGGATATTTTTCCGAGCATGATGAACTAATTGGTTGCTATGTACGTGTTTGCTGAAAAAAAATGCTAGCACTGCGGCGGCAAAAAAACCTAATTCTGCTAACGAATTTTGATAGACTGAAAAAAAGTATTCTTGAATGTTTAACCAAAATTCTTTTAAATCGCTTATTTCACCAACACCAAAAGGTAAAACCAGCGGAAAAAATCGTTGCACTGCCGGATCAGCTCTAAATTCTGGTAGATTTGGATAGCTGTGTGTTTGGTAGTTTATTTGGAAACCTAAGTTTTGTAATGCTTTAATATAAGTGGATGCCGATGATTGACTTTGTTCATTCCAATTACGCAATTTTGCATAGTCGGCAAAATGCCAGATTAATTTCCAGTAAGCTTTTTGTCTTTGCCACCATAATTTAGGTGATTTGAGGGTAGTAATACCTTCGCTACTATAAATTTGAACCATTGGATGGTTTAGACAATCAATCATTTCATCGACTAACGGTAAATAGGGTCGCCAACCGCCTTCATTTTGGATAAATAAAGGTTCACCTGGTACTTTAGTTTCTGCTAATTCACATAATATAGCTGATGGAATGCGTATTTGCCCTGAAAAATTCCGACCAATTGTATGTTGAAATCCTTGACGTTTGGACGGATCAGGGTGAAAAAATTCGTGTACCACTCGCCACAACCGAATGCTAAAGATATGTCCTTGAATAATCGTCTTGCCAAACCATTTTTTGACCACATCATAGCCAAAGTTGTATTGACTCATGACTGATAGTACTCTTGCGAATTGAGTTTCCTCAACTGGTAACGATTTATTGGCGATATTTTGATATTGTTCTGGTTTAAGCAGACAGAGTTGTTCTGTTAAGTGTTTTTGTAAAGTACGTGCATTGGGTTCCATTGCACACCAGGTATGCTCGGCAACTTGTGCCGCAAAGCGGCGAATAGGAATGGGTTTATCAGTAGCCTGATGAATTTTTTCAATTTCGGTTAACAAGGTTTGTTGCCAATGTTGGACATTAATTTTTGATTGCTGTTCAATGATCCAATCATTGTCTTCGCAAAGGAATTGATTAGAATCAGCCACTATTTTAAGGGCGACTCGTAAGACAAAATGATCTTTTTCATTTGCTAAACTCTCAACCAGTAATTGTAAGAGAAAGTCATGGAGTTCAATACGAGGCAATAGCGTTAGTATTTCCAATAATGCGGCTGCTCTCACGGGTGCCACTTTATCTTGTAAAGCTAATTGGCGTAAATAACGTTGTAATATTTCTGTGGGTGCTTGAATTAATGCTTTTGCCAATGCTTGACGTACAAAAGGACTAGGGTCTTGAGCAATAATCGGTATCAATTCAATGAGTTCTGGTAAGTGTTGTAAATGCTCACCTATAACTTGGACTGCGCGTTGGCGTACAAAAAAATCATCTCGGTTAATTCTTTCTAATTCTTCTGATTCTTCTGAAAAAGTCGCGTTTCCTTGACTATAAATTTCATCTGATTTTTTGGTTTCATCTGGATTGGTTGTTTGAAAACGTTTTTGTAAAACCATTAATAAGGTTTGTGGCGAAAACGTGGCTAATAATTGGATTGCTTCGCATTGAATCCAAACATCTTGCCAAAGGTCTAAGCTAGCTCGATAAATATATTGTAAGGTACCTGAATTAATATTCTGTTCTTTTAGATGCGCCGGTTTTTTCTTTAATGCTGTGGCAAGACAACGAAAAGCTTCAAGGCAAATACGACTATCTCCGGTATAGTGCAATAACGGTTGGATATATTTTTCTAAATTGAGACTTTGCCATAATTCTGTTGCTTTGCCTTTATCGTCTAAAACAATATTGGCTAAAAATCCGATTCTTTTTAGCAAAAATACTATTCGACGTTCACTTAATCCAACCAAACTGCGATAGCGAGCAATAATAGCTTCTTGCCCAAACCAGCGAGAAAAGGCTTTTTCATCTTCGCGTAATTGTCTCTGAGTTGCACCAAGGGCTTTTGCAAATCGAAGAATATACTGTCTTTGTTCTTTAACATTGATTGCTTGGCTATAACTCTGGTTAAACTTAGCATATTGCTGGTGAAAAGTGCCCATTTTGGCGAATTCTTGATTGAGTATTTCACTCAGAAATTTAATCAGATTGGTGGCAAGAAGTTGTCGAGTTTCGGTAGTTTGTCCTTTGATTTTTTGACGTATTTCCGTTTCATAGCCTTTTTTTGTTAACCATTGCTGATATTCTCGCAACAAAGTTTTAATCAATTTAGCTTCTACTTTGAGCCAGTGAGGATGGATACCTTCTTCAAGTAATGAACGCGCTATTTCAAAAAGCATAATTTGGTAATGGGTATAGGTAGTAAAAAAGAGGATTGGAGTTTAAAATTTATTTTGGAAAAATTGCTGCTTCGCTCGAAATGACAAAAAAGATTAAGGCGATTTCCATAAATAAATAATACTGGTATGAAAGCCCGGTATTTTTTATCAGAAATCACCTAAAGCACAAGCTTTGGACTATATCGTGAAAATTTTCGTTTTGTTTTGAAAGTTAATTAAAAAAGTGCGTTAATTATACAACATTGTGTGTATTTTTTACCACGAATTCAGAGTCCATCTACTTTGAAAAATAAAACATTTTTTGAATAGTTTTGTCAATATTTTACCGAACCTTTGATTAATTTTGCTAATTTCTAAGGAAAAGTGCGGTACTATTTTTTTGTGGATTTAGATATTTTCGCTATTTTTTTAATCATACCTATTTATGATATATTAGATGGCTTTATTTTTAAAAATTAATTTTTAATCAATCAGATATGCTGTATCAAATATTAAGGTAAGGTTTTAATGAACTTGGGTAAAAAAAATTTAGTGCCTGAAAAAAAATAAATTTTTTAATTAATTGTTTTTTTAAGTCGTTGTTTCGGTAATGAGGAACGAATTCATGAGATTCCAAAACTTTTGTTCGATGCAGAGAAAAAATTACTTGAGTTTTCTAAGGAACCATCCATAAATAAGTTACTCATTAATAAACAAAACCAGATATTAATTAAAACGATTTTAATTTGAGCAAGTTATTTATGGACAGTCTTAAGCTTGATACTAATTTGGAATGCTTTTTTTTGTCTACACTTATTGATAAAAGGATTTAAACTTGTTTAAAATAGCCGATAAAAAATGACTATAAAATGTGTGAATATACAACACGATGTGTATTTTTTACCACAAACTATTAAAAAATTTGGTTCAATTCAAGGTAACATTTGGAGTTCTTTGCTGCGCTTTGTCTTTGGTACACAAAGCACAGAGAAGAACTCTACTCCAGCATACCCCTTAAATTATTACCCCTAATTCATTATTTTCATGCCAAAAATTTAAAACAACCTAATGACGACTTCTTTTCTTAAAACACCCAAAGCTTGGGCTTTAGATTCTAAAAACACTTATCTATAATTTTAGATAATTGCGTTAAACTCAGTATTCAAGTTTTAAGTTTTTATTGAAATTTCAAAGCTTTTACTTTTTTCAAAAGAGCATGTCATTTTGAGTGTAGTAATAAGTCTTGGTGATTTTTCACTTGGTTTGAAATGACAGAAATACTCCGTTTTTGGCGATGTTCAGTATAATGGTAAGAACGATATTATTCGCAACAAAAACATCCTGTTATGTTTGATTAGAACAAAATATTTAATATGGTAGGAAAATCTTTAAATCTTGATAAGAAAGATAAAGCTTGGGAAAGTCTCAAAAAGTAATGGTGAGAAACCAAGTTTTTTTAGTTAGGGAAGGTGCATGAAATAATTTCGTCTTTATAGTGCTTTGTTCATGATAAAGAAATTTTCGTTTAAACCTAAAATTGAATGAGTTATTTTATATACATTCCTAAGCATTATAGTTATCTCAATTAATTTTGATTCAAGCAGTAGAGCGTTTTAAAAGTTCTACCGTTTGTACACCGAACAAAATTTTTGGACAACTACAAAGAATAAAAGAACGGTCATCATTACCCTTAATTGACTTACTCAAGATTTAACAATCATGGTGATCGATATCTTCATCCCTTTTAGAAAGCGGCCCACTTTCTTTGAAGGAAACTCGGTAGGAGATCACACCAACTCTGTAGTAATTAGGGTAAACAAATGACAATTTCCAGCTATCCCAATATGACCCATCACGACAATACCAAACCAAATACAATATTCAAGGCAAACCCTGCTTGGTGTTCAAATAAGAAGAACATCTTTCGCTATTTTTATAAGGCGACTCTTTTTACCGTTTTCATTTCGCTTTGTTTGTGGCAGACAGATGCTTGGCTTATGGTCCATGCAGATAATAGCTCTTCTTCGTCACAAGAACAATTCGATAAAACCAAAAAGCGAGTTGTTTATGTCCTTGATCAAGAACATTGGACAGAGTTTCCTATTCTGTCTAAGCATCAACTTCTCAAAGTGGTGAGTAATGCGAGTATTCCCCGTGCTAATACGCTGAATTTGGAGGATAATTGGCAATATGCGCTCAATTACCAAATTCTTGACCAAAATGGTAATCTTTTGGTTGAACGTTGCTATCATCATCGCACGAAAGCTAGGATTTTGGAGGAACATGCGATTAATGGATCGGCTATTTTTTATTTTGATCCGAATCGGCAACCCACAGATGGGCGTGATATGTATGTAAACCTCAATGATATGCCGCAGGCGACTTTGTTGCGTTTACGTCTTCAGTCAGCCGCTCCTTTAGTGAAAGATGTGGCGATTCGTGTATATTGGCGTGAAATCAATGAGGAATACAAGCTGGATTACCTGTGGTATCGTCTTTCAAACAAACAAAGACAGATTTTAGCACGGGCGAGTATTTATGATTTTGACTTGTTACATGAACAAGAAATCCGTAATTTATTACGGGAAAGATGGGTACCGGTTGGGCCATTAGGCGTAGCTGGTAGTGAATATAATCCCCGGGATTTTTATATTCGTAAACCGCAGCCAGATAACCCCGTTCTTTATAGTGATAAAAGCTCTTTTGGCTCACCTTCAGGTAAAATTGCTGCTATTGGTTCTGAAAAAACGAGTATGTTCACGTTTTAGTAGACTCAGCACCGCTATATATCTAAGCTTTTTTTGAATTTGTATTTCTATCCAGGATTTCGAGAATTTGTTCATAATGAACAAAAGCGCAATTTGTGGCGGTGCTAAGTCGCTTCTTGAGATTATTTACAAATACTATTTCTTAAAGAAATAGTATTTGTTGATCTCGCACGCCAAAACCAAGAATAAAGTATTTGAAGAATTATTACAAGATTTCCAGGATAAAACCAAACACTTATGGTGTAAATCTTGAAAATCCTGCAAATCTTGAAAGTTAAACTCAACCCCTTATGTCGCCATAAGGGACTGGTCTTCAAAACCGTGCGTGAGACTTTCACCTCACACGGCTTCTCTATTAATGATTTTCCAAAATCATTAGGAGTTATTACTCCAAT
>Ga0233403_10000717_pt1 | contig 15898 bp, 15 predicted proteins | sample Na_oxic_1_MG_FD_179866 | JGI IMG/M metagenome (GOLD analysis project Ga0233403, IMG submission 179866) | Seawater microbial communities from Saanich Inlet, British Columbia, Canada - Na_oxic_1_MG | ecosystem: Environmental > Aquatic > Marine > Inlet | place: Canada: British Columbia | collected...
CTCAAACGGTAAGCTTTGGCGTAATTGTACTTGCTGATAGAATAAGTTTATTGCTTGGCTTGCCGATAAACCAAGCTGTTTAAAAACCATTTCAGCGTTCATTTTGAGTTGAGGATCAATTTGTATTGTCAGAGTTTGTGTATTAAGCATTGTGATTATCTTGTTTTTGACAATTATTATTAGTATTTATACATAAATTGAGTTGTCAGTAATGAGTTTTCAGTCAGAAAGCGTAGGGTGCGTCCCACGCACCTTTTACGTAAGGTATGTGGATTGATGGTGCGTAGGACGCACCCTACTTATGGGTTAATGTGCGGAATGACGGCTAAACCGCAAAAAACTCGCTTGTAAATTCGCTTCGGAATCAATCAAAAACTGTCCAGACAACACAATCCGATTTTTCCGTTTAAGTCCCGATAAAATCTCAACTTCGCCTTGACTACGCATCCCTGTTTTGACATCCACAGGCTTAAATCTGCCCTTGCCCAAATCCACGATCACACTTTCGCGTTTACCGGTGACAATTAACGCTTGTTGTGGAATTTTTAAAACGCCCCCTTTGGGTTTACCATGAATCGCAACGAAGGCAAACATATTTGGTTTTAAATTGCCCTTGGGATTATCAAAATGGAGTCTCACCTTTAAAGTACGCGTTTTGGGTTCCAATTCAGGATAGACATAATCCACCTTGCCTTTCCATACACGCCCCGGTAAAGCGGGTACTCTCATTTCAGCCTTCAAGTTTTTCTCCACCCAATCCAATTGATGTTCAAATACTTCAACCATCACCCATATCGTCGATAAATCAACAATCGTGAACATCTCTAAACTCGGCGTGACATACATACCTTCACGAATATTTAAGTGAGTTACCGTGCCAGACTGGGGCGCAAAGATAGGCACATTGTTGATCGATTGGTTTTTACGTTCAATTTGTCTGATCGTGCTATCTGACACATCAAGTAAACGTAAACGATTTCGTATCGCCTCCTGATATTGCCGACGATTGAGGTTGGTGCCTCTATTTTTTGTGCGTAGGGCAACTAAAAAATCTTGTTGTGCCTCTAACACTTCTGGGGAATACATTTCTAATAAGGATTGCCCCCGCTTGACGACATCACTTTCACGTCGCACATGCAGTTTTTCCACCCAACCACTAGAACGCGGGTGAACATGTATCAATTTGTCTTCATTATAAGCGACATAACCCACCGTTTTAATGTATTTCTGCAAGGTGCCCTTTTTGACGGTTGTGGTTCTAACTCCCATTTTTTGGATAATTTCCGGGCGAATAGTCACCGTAGGATATTTATCATCATCCTTGTCGCTTGAATGTTTTAAAGGAGATTTATTTGCGACTTCTTGGATTTCAGGTTGAACTTCCTTTTTCACCAAAAACATGCCACAAATCGGACAACTGCCCGGTTCATCACGTATAATTTGGGGATGCATCGGGCAAATATATTTGGGGTTTAGATGTTTTTGTGCATGTTCTTCTGCGCTGTCTGACATCGCATCTGCCATACTTTCACTCGGTTCATCAGATTTTCCGCAAGATATCAACAGCAAGGTGACAGTGAATAAAATCAATAAAGTACGCATTATGCTTTCATATTAAGTTTTAAGCTTGTGGTTTCGGGAAGGGCATTCGCCTCAGAGTCATGAAACGAAGTAGCGGAACGCTCAACCTTCAAGGTTTTGGCAACGAAGTAACGAAGTAAACCTTGAAGGTTTTTTCTACAACAACATCACATCAGTTATGAGAAAGAATCAAAAATATCATTGGTAATACTCATATACCAACCCGTTGCATAAAGGGCTTCTTTCTGACGAAATGTCGCATCAACCTCTTTAGGACTAACCCCCCCTGAACCCTTCACCTTAACAATGCCTTTCTCAGTGAGGCGATAGACGGCTGCCACGGAAATACCATATTCTGGGCTAATCAGACTATAACAAGTATTGACATAAGAAGGTTCGGGCATGGCACTCCCACTAAAACGAGTGACGATAGCAGCGGCGCAAACTTTGGCTTGGCTGTTGGCTGCAAACCCAGACTTCGGCATTTTACCTGCAAGAGAAGCATCACCAATCACATAAATATCTTGATGTTTCTCGGACTCAAAGGTTCTCTGATTGATTGGACACCAGCCAGCTTCATTGACCAAACCAGCCGTATGAGCAATCTTTCCCGCCTTTTGTGGTGGAATCACATTAACCACATTGCCTTTATGAACCTCATCATCCGCGCTGTATAGCGTTTTGGTTTTACTCTCAACCCGTTTTATCTTGCCACCAAAAGAGCCGGGGACCCATTCGATCAAGTTGGGATAGAGTTTCTCCCAACCTTGCGTAAACAAGGGTTGTTTGGAAAATTTTTCTTTGGCATCCAGTATCAGAATCTTGGATTTGGGCTTATTTTGTTTCAGGTAATGTGCGATTAAACTCGCCCGCTCGTAAGGACCGGGCGGACAACGGAAAGGATTGGCGGGCGGCGCGATAATGACAACACCCCCATCATTCATGGCTTTCAGTTGGTCACGAAGTAACCGGGTTTGCGTACCCGCTTTCCAGGCATGAGGTATGATTTGACTTGCCGTCTCGTCGTAACCTTCAATGGCATCCCAGCGGAAATCAATACCGGGTGATACAACCAAGCTATCATAAGGCAAGGTGTGGCCTCCTTTGAGCGACACCTTTTTCGCCGTTGGATCGATATCTATCACCGAATCCTGCACGACATTAACACCATACTTTTCACGCAACGCGGTATAATCGTGGGTAATCCAATCCATATCATGCCAGCCCACTAGCACCGTGTTGCTGAAAGGGCAAGTGATAAATTTCGCATCACGTTCTATCAAGGTGACTTCAATATTGGAATTAAAGCGGCGAATGTACTTAGCGCAAGTGGCACCACCAAAACCGCCACCGACAATCACCACACGCCCTTCGATAACAGATGATGATTTTTTGCGTGTCCAATACCAAACTCCTGCGCCAGCTGCTGATATAACGCCGACTGTTCCCGATAATTTAAGGAAATTTCTCCGAGAAAATTGGCTCATGGTAATATACTCCTCTACTGGTTGCTGGCAAAATATTCTGCGATTAACTTTATTTCTTCGTCTGTGTAGCCGTTAGCGTGGCGGCCCATTACCGTCGAAAAAATGTGGCCAGTGCGAAAAGCCTTCAGTGTTATTGTCAGATAATCTGCCGATTTGCCGGCGATTGTCGGAATAGCACCCGGACTTTGTCCATCAGTGCCATGACAACCAGTACATGAGAGAGCGAGCATAGATCCCTGTGTGATAGGCTCATCTGCTGGGCTTGTCATTGGTAACAATAATGTTGCACTGGCTAGGACGACGCGTCGTAATGTTTTGGTATGCAAAAGCGATTTAGGCATGAAGTGATTCCTGTTGTTGCATTGTATAAATGAAGTCAGTAGAGAGACAAAGGCATTAAGCAAGGAGTGGGTAGAGGTACGAAACCCACCTAATATATATAGAGGTTCAGAAAAAGATTTTGGCCTAAAGACCTGACAGGTTTTGAAAACCTGTCAGGTCTGATAGCTTTGATTTTTTTGAAAGTCTATAAATGGTGGGTGTTGCAGAGCGCATACCACCCTACCCGGTTCGCCATTATTCTGGCGCACTTTCTGGTGTTTCAGGTTTCACTTCCTTCTTCACCAAAAACATACCACAAGTAGGACAATTACCCGGTTCATCACGCACAATTTCTGGGTGCATAGGACACACATACTTGACATCCAAATGTTTCTTGGCATGTTCTATGGGTGTCTCGGTTGTTGTCATATGATCATGACCTGCTGCCGTTTCACCCATTTTATCGTGAGCGGAGTCATTACATGCTGTTAATGGTAATGCGATGGCTAATGAAATCACAAATAGACGCATAATATATCCTTAGTCTTGTACAATTAGTAATAAATCAATGGTTCATACCCATATTTTCGCCATCCATCATTCCAGAACCCATGTCATCAAGGGTCTCTTGGAAATGTTCCTGCGCTGTCCCAGTACTTACCATATGGGAAGTATGGGGCATATGACTGATAAAATCCAAAACTTCAGGATTGGATTCAAACGCCGACATGGGCATGTCAAAATTAAAAGAGCGATCATAAGCCGCAAATCTCATGGCACTGTCTATATGAATACCATTATTGGGATCGCCGTCAGAATCAAGGGTCAGCATAAACCTAACCATATTAGTCACAGTGGGATGGGATACCTCATTCGCATCTGGCACTAAATCCATTGGCGTGATCACCGAATTACCCATCGCGTGACCGAACATCATATTTCCAATACCAAAGTTAACGCTCTCACCTTCCATATAGTGAAATTGTCCCTCTGCATTCGTGTTTCCCGATAACGTATCGGTTTCATAATGTAATCCACTAACGGGACCATCTAGGAAGATACCTGTCATTATACCTTCCATATTGTCAGGAACCATCTGATCAAGGGTTTCTTGGAAATGTGCCATCGCAATGTTGGTATTCACCATATCAGAGATATTAGTCATTTGACCAATAAAAGTTAACATTTCAGAATTGGATTCAAACTCCGATACAGGTACATCAAAATGAAACGAGTGATCACGGGCAGCATCTCTTACGGTACTGCCAATATGGATACCATTATTGGGATCACCATCAGAATCAAAGGTTAACATAAACCTAACCATATTGATCACAGTGGGATGGGACACATCGTTTTTCGCTTCTGGCACCAAATCCAAAGGGGTAATAACCGAATTGCCCTTTGCTTGACCAAACATAATGTCGCCGATGGAAAAAGTAACTGTTTCTCCTTGGGCATAGTGAAATTGTCCTTCGGCATTAGTCTCACCAGACAAGGTATCCGTTTCGTAATGCAATCCACTGACTGGGCTATCCAGAAATACTCCGGTTTCTACATTCTGAGTACCAGCATCACTATTAGTAGGAGTGCTGTTGTCACCATTATCCGAATTGCACCCGACTAGGGAAACTCCCAAAATAAAAATAGCGGGTGATGTATTGATAATTTTAGTTATTTTCATATTCAAAAAATAAATTTCATCAACTATCGAAACAATGGTTCAGACCGTTTTTAAATTATAACTCATTGAAATTTAAATATTTTTTATTTTTAGCGAAAAAGATAAAATGTCATAATAACAATAAGTGACAAAAACTGTCCAAACCCCTGATCAATAAATTTCAAGAAGGCTGAATCTCTATGGACTCAATTAAATGACACATCGTATCAGCATGAGGCACAGCATCTGGCATATGCTTCCATTGCGCGGAGGCTTTTTCCATTTTTTGCTGAAGTTTCATGAGTTCTTCCAATTTGCGGCAATTTTCCTTAATGTGTTGTTTAAGGAGGGTTCGTACCAACGGACAGGGTGTTTTGCCGTGGCTGATCTCATCAAGGATTTGCCTAATTTCATTTATCGTAAAACCAAGTATTTTTGCCTTGCGAATGAATTTCAAGCGTTTAACATCTCGCCCAGAAAACACTTTGTAGCGGTTTTCAGGATGACGGCTAGGCTTTAATAAACCGATACGTGTGTAATAGCGCACGACATGAGCCGGAATTTGGGTACTTTGAGCAACTTCATTAACAAACATTTGAACACCTTGGAAAGTCAGTTAGCTCGCACCGTACAATTCATTCTACTTTCTCATATTTAACTTAACCCATTGATTTATATTGATTTATAAAAATTCGTCAAAATGAATAAATATCATAAAATCAACAATTTAAATATAAAATGACAAAGTAGAATTAACTTAATCAATGCAAATATTGGGTCGACATTTTTTTATTATCGAAACAATGAGCAAAAAAACTCACTCGCAAATACACATCTGGTCATTTTAACTCTTTGATTTTAAATTATTTTTATCAACCTTTCATTCGCATTACACTCATGGGCGATTGACGTGCGAGCATTATACAACTTGTGTGTGGCGCACAAGTCAAGTGTTTTTTCAAGTTTTTTTGCTTATACTCGATGTTCAAGTTTTTTCACTTCCACTATATAACTACAAGGATTACTTATAATAAAGGATAAAAACATCACAATGAGTGGAGCGAGTTAAGGAACACTACCCTTTAAAATCAATTGAAAAGAGAATAACAGAACTCATCTCCGACGTGTTTTGATTTAATCCTTTATTATAAACAATCCTTGTCGTTATAGACTTTGGAAGGAAACTTAATCATTGAGTGATATGAAACTATTCTCAGTTTTTGATTTTACTGAGAATAAAAACTATATATGCGAATTAAGGGTTAAAAAACTCATTTAAAATCAAATAATTAAAAGTAATCATTTGATATGTGTTTGCGGGTTTGTTTTTTAACCCGTTGTTTTTATTATAGTTTTTCAGATAAATAATTTCACACACCAAACCTGACAGGTTTTGGAAACCTGTCAGGTTTTTGGAAGTTATTTTTCTGAACGTCTATATGTAAAAAAAAATCCAACCCTTAATTCGCATTATATATCAATGACTGTGTCCATCAGTCGGGTGTTCCTTAGCCGGAGTTGCCTTATCATCGGCCTGCTTGTGAATTTCAACCGATTCAACTTCACTGGAATGATGATGTTTTCCTGTGCCTTTGGTGTCTGTGTGTCTGTCGTTTTCACGAGATTCTTCTGGGATTGAGGAGATCACACCAATGCCATAACGATAAACAAGTTCACCACCATGCCAAGCCGTTGAAAACAACAAGCCAAGCAGCAAAAGAGCAACCGCTAAAAAAGGGATTTGGATTGCCTGTTTGGTGTGCTGATTCCACCATGCCATGAGCGTGAACACCAACAACACGGCAAGCGTTGCTAGTGCCCAATTGCGGTGAGTTTCCATGGCGGTGTGGGATAAGAACGTACTGTGGGCGACGCTGTTAAAAGCCAAAAAGCCCGCCACAGATGTTATTAACGCAAAGCCGGCTCCAACCCACAGATTCCAATGGGCAACATTCAACCATTGTTTTCGTATGGGGCGGTTTCCAACTATCCGAGCTAACAAAAAAAATCCGACAGCAGTAGTGAGTAGGGCAACCGTAAAATGAACAAAGATGGGATGCCAATTGGGTATGATTTCGATCATTGTAAAACTCCATAGCAAAAGTGAAAAATAGGCGCAGTACCCCTGTTCAAAAAAGGGTAGATATATACTGCACGCGAGCACAACTTAAACTTTTATGTAGGGGGCAGGCAAAGTATTTTTCTTGCCCACCTTCCTCTAAAGAAAAGTTCAGTTTATTCCCGTGCTGAGTATAGCGCACTGTTGGGTTAGCTACAGAGATTGCATGCGGGGAGGTTTGGTGGGAGGGGTTAAAAACCCGTCTAAAAAGGAGGGAAAAGCACTATGATTCAGTTTCCACTGGCACAACCTGATGGTGAGATATGACGAGGCTAAAGCCATGCTATTGCAACCACAGCTATTATAATCATCACAGTCACTACAGTTATCACAACAACAGCAACAATCAAACCGATTATCGAAATCAATTGAAGTCGTGCTTGCAGGATGTCGTGTCTGATCTAAAACAGGTGTTTGATGGCGTGCCAGCAGATTAATTTGGTTGACAGATTGTGGAATAAGTTGGGCAGCAGCAACCGCACCCTGCCACAGAGCAACACTCTGTGCGAGGATGAGTAGGCTTATCACTAAATTCCGAACTGTCAAACGCATAAATGGTTATATGGTAAATGTATTTAGATATATGAATGGGAACACTTGATTTTTATCTGGCTTACGCATTAAAAATATAGGCCTTTGATTTTATTAAAAATAGTTTTTGGCTTAATGCGTTCGCTATAAATTAATGTATTCATATATATAAATTGGGACGCTTGATTTTTATTTCAAGGGTATGGATAGCTGCCAAAGCTAAAGCTTTTTCTGGTTCCCACGCCGGCGCGCTCATCGTTATACATAAGTATATAAGCATTTTATTTTAAATGGTTTTTCGTAGGGTGGGTAGGGTAGAGCGGAGCGAAACCCACCGAACCCTCAAAATGGTGGGTTGAACGTTCCGTTACTTCGTTGCGCTATCGCTCTACCCACCCTACTTTTGATCCATTTTGACTTGTGTATAACGATGAGCGCCGGCGCGTGGGAACCAGAAAATGTCATTAACTTAAGGGTCTTCACACAGGTCTGCCCCTACAAAATCCTATTCATTAGCTGTAGGGGCGAACCTGTGTGTTCGCCCTGGCTTAAGTTAATGACATTGATGCCGGCGCGTGGGAACCAGAAAAAGAGGTGGCTGGGATTGGTTCTCAAATAAGAATGAAAAATTCGCTTTTGATGGGATATATCAATCAATGATAAATGCGCCGAGTGTGGCTGGGTTTTAATTCGTTTATCCTCGTCATTCGTTGTACTCACCCAACTTCAAAAACTTTAATGAACTTATTATTATAACCCAAAATCCACCAGCCTGTCAATAGAAAAAAAACTATTACACATCCTATAGTGAGCAATAACCAATCATTCAAAACAATTACAAACAAAAAAATTCTTTCCATGAAATAAAAACAATGTCCCCTGAAATTGAAATTTTATCGGGTATGTTATACTGCGAAAGTTATTTTTTAATTATGCATATCTCCAAAGGAGGATTAACGTGAAAAAATGGTTGAGTGCTGTACCACTGTCACTCATGGTAGGTGTCTCAGTTCAAGCAGCAGGTGAAAACTGTGATGATTTTGTTGCAGCAGGTATGACTTGTTTTGAGAATGGGACAGCTGCGAAGGCTGATGAAGTCAACGCGAATTTTAAGGCGTTGTTAGGCGAGATTGAAGCTTTAAAAGCAATTGTTGCGTCTGGACAAGCAGCACCAGATTATGACTCTGGATGGTTTTCAGTGCTTACCCCTGCGAGTAATCAGGTGATCACAAAAAACCATAATCTTAATGCTTTTCCAACGCAATATTGGATTTGGTTTAGTCCAGATGATCCCCCTTCTGATAAAATTTACCCTCATGGACGGGGACAATCGCCGAATTATAATTCCACGGCTGGTATGAGTTGGGAACAACCTCACAGCATAGCTTTTAGTGAGACTGAAATCTCTTTGACGCTTGTTCAAGATCAAGCTATTGGAAGGTTTTGGGATAGTACTACTTGGAAAACTTGGCAATCTGGATATTGGAAAATATTGGTTTGGAAATAAGTTTAAGTACCTTCGCTAAGAATTTTACGGTGGGCAATAAAAAACTATTGTCACCCTATACCAAACTAAAATGATGATGCAAAGGGTATTCATTTATGAGATATATCATTGCTGTTATCAGCTTATGGTTGTTATTCACGCCTGCTGTCTTCGCAGATAATTGGGGAGAAATGACATGGGGTGAAGGTGTCTGGGGTGAAAGTGATCCGAATGATCCTAACGATCCTAACGATCCCAATGATCCTAATGATCCATGCGAACACGCCGTTTATTCTCTCAAATGGGAAACGCTCACCATTCCTTATGTTGAGATTCCTGTGTTTGACTACTTTAGTGGACAACCGACTGGGAAAGTCGCGCTGTGGACAGGTGCCTTAAAACAACTTCATGGCATTACAAATCGTTTTAAAATCCTTCCAAAAACGCTTACTGCTATAACGGATGATTCTAGCACGACTTGCCCTGCCACCTATACGGATGGCACATTGTTTATACCTTATATTGATGTGCTGACTGGTATTTTTATAGGCAATGAAGAGATAGAAGGTAAGATAGAAATCTTTGAAGTGACATTAACGTGGGATCCGCAGGAACTCAACTTTATTATTGAGAGCATTAATCCAGTTGACTAAAAACTGCTTTAGTCGCCGCATTCCCGCATTAAAATAATAAGCCCCTTTAGCCAAGTGCTTTAGGGGCTTTTTTTATGTATATAGTTAAAATATCTTTAAAATCAAATAGTTAAATTTTGTATGGAGTCCAAAGCTTCAGCTTTAGGGACGGTTCCAAAGCTGAAGCTTTGGACTCCAAATATATCAAATTGTTTTCCCTCGTTCCCAAACTCCGTTTGGGAATGCCTTCCTCGACGCTCCGCGTCGAACATTCACCAAACACGAGAAAAATCAAGTTTTTCTAGTTTCCAAAGTGCCATCATTTTAATAAACATTAAGGAGCAGGTTGCAAACCTGCTCCCGCGGAAGGAACATTAAGGAGCAGGTTGCAAACCTGCTCCCGCGGAAAGTTTGGGAACGAGAAATATCTGCTTATTCATTAATTATACCTCTGTTCGACGCTTCGCTGAGAGGAAGGCATTCCCAAACGGAGTTTGGGAACGAGAAATACGAGGAATACGGAGTTTGGAAACGAGAAATAAATTCGCGAAGAAATCCTTTTTTATATACAATCCTTGTAGTTATGTTTTTTGTTAAAGTTTATAGTTTATAGTATTTCTTAATTGACTAATTTTTGACAATGGAATAGATGATCCATACAACTCTTTTTGAGGCGGTTAAACGGTTAACGCATTCCGACAGCCCACGCCTTGATGCTGAAATTTTACTTTGTCATGTTTTAGGGGTCGCACGGAGTTATTTGTATGCATGGCCAGAAAAAATTTTAACGCCAATTCAGTTAAAGCAATTTCAAGCCCTATTAACCCGTCGTATCCAAGGTGAACCCATCGCCTATCTCACAGGGCGCAAAGAATTTTGGTCATTGGAGTTGCAAGTCACTGAAAATACACTGATTCCTAGACCCGATACCGAATTATTAGTTGAACAAGTTTTAGCGCGATTGCCGCCCGATAGCCAAGTGCAAATTGTAGATTTAGGAACCGGAAGCGGCGCGATTGCTTTAGCGATTGCACAAGAACGCCCTTTTTGTCATATTTTAGCCACAGACAAATCAATGGCAGCCCTTAAAGTGGCGCGAGCCAATGCACAAAATTTGGGTTTTCATCAGGTAGTATTTTTAATGAGTGATTGGTGGGCAGCGTTGGGAGATATAAAAGCGACACTGATTGTTTCTAATCCACCCTATATCGCAAAAGATGATCCGCATCTGACGCGGGGCGGCGTTCAATACGAACCGCGTTGTGCATTAATTGCAGAGGAGGAGGGTTTAGCAGATATTCGACAACTGATTGGCGGTGCCCTTCAGCATTTAGTGACACAGGGCTGGCTATTATTAGAACATGGGTATGATCAAGCAGAAGCAGTGCGCGAACTATTTATACAATATGGTTATGAGTCTGTCACAACTTATAAAGATTTAGCAGGATTGTCTCGCGTCACAGTGGGGCAGCCAAATCATTAGGGGCTATAAATTCTTTTAAAATCATATAGTTAAAATTTATCATTTTGGTATGCCATGGCCATTTAATTTTTAAGTCATTGTTTTTATTAGAGATGCAAATTTCAAGGCTTAATTCGCATAAGGGACGACGCAGGAAATAATATACGCGTGAGAACCCTAAGACCTGTCAGGTTTTAAAAACCTGACAGGTCTGCTGCTACGTCAGTTATTTGTTGCGGTGTCCCTTAACCCTTGTAAAAAACCTTCAAGGTTGAGCGTTCCGCTAGTTTGTGTTGCCAAAACCTTGAAGGTTGAGCGTTCCAGCACGAAGTTGCTAAACTCTATTTTTCTGAACGTCTATAGCCTACATCTTCTGTCGGTCACACTCTGCCAAAAGTCTCATTAGTTTGACGATTCTTTTTGAGAGGCTTGGTTTTGAGACGGTATCTTGAAATCAATCTCAGCCAATTCATTCGCCAACACAATCTGATCCAACCAATCGGGCATTTCTTGGAAAAACTGGTCAATAATTGGCCAAGTTTCTTCACGTATCTGATGTTTCATTTGTTTCACCTCCAAAATTTTTCGCCAGATCAGTTGTTGATTCAAAATCTTATCGGGTCGTGTGACACAGACTATCGTCACCGTTGATGCCAATAACGACGCATATTTTCACGCGCTAAAATACCTGATATTCCCTCATCTGACAATTGAAATTGAATCGCGCCCGTCTGTGCAGTATTCAACGTCATAATATGATGGCGGCTATAACGCTGCACTATCTCTTTTTTAGGATGCCCATAGCGACTACGATAACCCGCAGAGAATAAAGCAATTGCCGGTTGCACTGTTTTAATAAAATTATTCGTCGATGACGTTTTACTCCCATGATGTGGCACAACCAGAATATCTGATTTTAAATCAATAGGATAGCGTTCAACTAGGTGATGTTCTGCCCCTTTTTCAATATCCCCAGTCAATAAGATAGCACCGTAGGATGTGCTGACTTTTAAGACACAGCTCCGATCATTATCTTTTGCTTGATAATTCATGTGCGGGTGCAAAATTTTAAAATGAACGCCATCCCATTGCCAATATTGCCCTGCTTGACACAAATGCGCATTGCTCCCCTGAAATTTTTCAGGCGCACTGGCAAGAATTTCATCCACTGCAAAATTTTTTAATACATTTCGTGCTCCCCCACTATGATCAGAATCATCATGACTAATCAAAAGCTTATCAATGTGTCGTATTCCTTTCGCACTAAAATAGGGCAAAATAACCGCTCGCCCATTGTTTTTTGTTCCCGTATCATAGAGCAATAGATGATTTTCGGTGCGTACCACCGCCGCTAAACCTTGTCCTATATCTAATAGGGTAAACCAAACTTCACCCCGATTAGGATGGGGTGGTGGAATAAAGAAAAGAGGCAATAACCATATAATGCCTAGCCACCGTGCGGGAAAACCGCGTGGCAATAATAAAATCGCAACGCCTACCATCGCTGTGAGAACAGTCCATAACGGCGGCTGATGTTGTTGCCATATCCCGAAACCAGCTAGCCACTCCAAAAAAAACCAAAGCGTATCAAACGTGAAAGCGGCGATATGCAATAACAAACTGGATAATTCGGGCAAAAATAAAATCACTGATGTCGCTAACAAAGTGAGAGGCACAACAACAAAACTAACACAAGGAATAGCAATTAAATTAGCAGGTATTGAAGTTAATGGGACATAACCGAATATAGACAAGACAATAGGCAATGTACCTAAAACGACGGCAAATTGAGTCGTCAAAGTACCCCCAACCCACTTTTTCAAAGGAGACTTTCTTGGCTCATGCCGATTACTCAAAGCATACGCGATGATGGCAACTGCCCCAAATGATAGCCAAAATCCTGCCGACAAGACAGATAGCGGGTCCCATAATAATACCAGCAACATAGCCAATGCTAAAATCTGTGAGAGTGCCATTTTACGGGCAAACACTATCCCAGAAAGTGCCACAGCAACCATAATTAACGCCCTTTGCGTTGATATAGAAAACCCAGCTAATAGGGCGTATAAAAAGGCGGCTGATAAACTGAAAAAAGCGGCAACATAGGGTGCTGGCAACCACAAAGCCGCTTTGCCGGCATAACGCCACAAAAATCGGCTTATCCAAAAAGTCAGCATGGCGATGAAACCAATATGTAAACCGGAAATCGCTATCAGATGTGCCGTGCCAGTGCGTTGCAAACCGGTTTTTTGTGTTGAAGTAATCCATTGTCTTGCACCCACAGCCAACCCAATGATGATGCCTGCGCTTGGCGTATCAGTTAACTCTGTTCGTATGGCTTGGGCTAAACGATAACGTAAATTGTCGATATTAAATGGGGAAGGTTCACTTAACAAACGTGGTTCACCTTTTGTTCGCACGGTACCAGTTGTCAATATTCTGTTTTGAAACAACCACTTAGACTTATCAAATACACCCGGATTGAGCAATTCATGTACCCGTTTTAATCGCACCGTTAATTGCCACTGCTGCCCGGGGCGTAAAGGTTGTGGCGGATTGCCATTCCACTTTAAGCGGAGAATGCCGGGATTGAGCCAATCTTTAAATGGCAAGGGGGAAAAATCAAATTGCCAACTTGAATATTTTTTATATTGTCGGTGCTGCGATGGTAAATTAATGATCGTACCTGTGATTTTTATATCTTGCCCTTCAAGTGCCGATGGCAATTTTTGTGCTAATATGATATCCGCCCGCCATGTTGCCCATAGCACGCCTAAGATGAACAAAGAGAGAAAGCGATAACGGGGTGAAAAAATAAAAGCGAATAAGGGTAATAGTAGAAGGAACCAAGATATATCAGGTATGGAGGGTAGTATTTGGCAAAGGAGTATACCAAAAAGAAAGGCGATTGTAGCTAAACGCATTTTCAAATAAGGATATTTTTTGTTTAGGTAGAGCAGACATTTCTGTCTGCCAGATGAAAGTCAGATAAATATCACGTCCTAAAAATTTCAGCGATATAACCAATTCTGTCAACAATATCAGCGACATACCTGATGCGGTAATTATTTTCATCCACCGATAGTACGGCATTTTCTAATAAAAGGAACTCCCATACATCGAGCGCATAGTCTGAATTTCCGCGTCAATTTCATCAAGTGTTTTTCCTTTACCCCACGCACCACGAGTACGTTTTCTGGTTCCCACGCGCCGGCGCTCATCGTTATACATAAGTCAAAATAGTATAGTATAATAATAAAATACTTTAAAAAATATAGGAAAATAAGATGAGCCACTGGGCATCCAATGAAGCAGAGACCGCAAATTTTGGAGATAAGCGTCGTCACTCCCGTATGGAAACGTTATTGAAACAATTAGGGGATAAATCCACGATGAGTATCCCAACGGCTTGTGGTGGTTGGGCTGAAACTTTGGCAGCCTATCGTTTCTTTGATAATGAAAAAGTCAATTTTAATCAAGTACTTGACAGTCACATTCAGGCATCAATAGAAAGAATTTCTTGTTACCCTGTGGTTCTATTAGTTCAGGATACCACCGATCTAATTCATACGATTACCAAAGGGCCAAAAGGGTTAGGAACATTAAAGGAAACAGAAAAACAAGAAGTGTTTTTGCATCCTACCATTGCAATCACACCTCATAGACTCTGGTTAGGTGTCATAGGTGCTGATATTTGGAAACGAGATAAAAAAAGTCCACGAAAAGAACGCAGAAACAAACCGATTAATGAGAAAGAAAGTCATCATTGGTTAAATGGTTATCAGACGGCCTGTGAAATCAGTTCAATTGTACCAGAAACTCTCATTGTGAATGTTGCAGACCGTGAAGGAGACATTTACGAATGGTTTTTAGAAACGGAAGAGTATTCTCCTAACACTCGCGCTCAATGGATAATTCGAGCCGCACAAGATCGTCTTTTAGATACCACAGATAAAAACACCAGAAAAATTTGGAAGAAGCTTGAAAAACGGCCCATTTTAGGCACAGTCAATTTTACTTTACCAGCGTCTGGTAATCGCAAAGCCCGTTACGTTGAACAAACCGTCAGGTCTGCTAGTGTTGTTCTCAAAGCACCCCGTCGTTCGGGTTACAAATTCAAAAATGTTGAAGTCAATGCCGTATTTGCAAAAGAAGAAAATCCCCCTCTTGGTGTTGAACCGATTGAATGGTTACTTCTTACTTCTTTTTCGGTGGATACTTTTGACGCAGCAACAACGATTTTAAAATGGTACACTTGCCGTTGGGAAGTCGAAATTTTCTTTAGAGTTCTTAAAAGTGGTTGTCAAGTTGAGAAATTGCAATTGGAAACTGCTGACAGACTTGAACCTTGTCTGGCACTTTATATGATAATTGCATGGCGTACCTTATTTGTAACTATGTTTGGACGAATCTATCCTGATCTGGATTGTGAATTTATTTTTACCTTCGAGCCATGGCAAGCCGTTCACCTTGTTTTGAACCAAACATCATTAGACTTGTCCCGAAATAATAGCTTATAAAGTATTGATTAACAACGTATTTTTAAATTCCATAATCCAGCAACTTGAAAAATAACCTCATCAACCCAATTTTTAGTTCTGTGGTGACGAAATTTT
>Ga0233403_10000718_pt1 | contig 15886 bp, 12 predicted proteins | sample Na_oxic_1_MG_FD_179866 | JGI IMG/M metagenome (GOLD analysis project Ga0233403, IMG submission 179866) | Seawater microbial communities from Saanich Inlet, British Columbia, Canada - Na_oxic_1_MG | ecosystem: Environmental > Aquatic > Marine > Inlet | place: Canada: British Columbia | collected...
AGTTAATCGCATTGCCCTGAATTTGGGTAGCGACTAATTCTTGAAAAGGGACTGACAGTTTTAATTTACCTTGACTGGCTTTAATGGCAATTTCCCAAAGACTGGCGATACTTAAAAAACGTTTATTAGTCATATCTTCGATAAGCAAACGAGCATTGTGACTCAGTTTTGGATTAGCTGTGATAAACCATAAAAAAGTATGTGTATCCAATAAAAAAATTTTCATTACATATACTCCCGAAATTCTTCGAGTGGTTCGTCAAAATCCTCAGCGATTTCAATTAAACCTTTAGCACTTCCAAATTTAGGACGTGGTTGCTCCTTTAGAATTGGCACAATCTTGACAAAAGGATGATTATTTTTAGTAATCACCACTTCTTCTCCATTAGCAGCTTGTTCTAATACATTAAATAAATAAGTTTGAACTTGCGTTATATCCATCATTTGCATAAATTCTTCTCCTTCGATTCTGAAACGAATTTTCTTCAATAGGGAAATCCAAAAATAACACCCCTAAAAATTTACCCTCCCCCCAATTCAAAGGGGGGATTCTTTATCAGATTATTGCTACCGACGACATTTTCCGCCAAAATAACATTGTTGTCTCAAGGACATTTGAAGCCAAGGTTCTTGGTGTGTTTGGTCCTTAACAACATCACGCACTTCACTAAATACTTGATCTATGAGCGTTGAGTGAGACTTTTTTAGAGCATCAAGCAAATAATAAGTGTACACGCCATGACGACCATCAGGGCCCTCATCAGAAGCCGTTCTACCAGGGGCGGTCGCAAAAGCAATCACCGTACTGCCGCGTTGAGTCGGCATCCTTGCTAATCCACGAGTCAGGGTTTTCTCTGAACCTTGATAGGGATTATCTCGACACGCATCCAAGGTAATAATATTCATCCCCGCGTTAGCCACTTTCATCATTTCTGATATGTCCACGGCATTGACAGCATGTTGCCTTAAATCGGCTTCGCTCTTAATTTGATGGTTGTCAATGGGAACCAGAAAATTTTGTCCGTTGACTTGGGCACCATGTCCAGAAAAATAGAAAATGCCAACGTCGTCTTCTGGCGTATTGAATAAACGTTGTTCAAATTCCCGAATCGCCTCACTCATGCCTTGACGATCCAAATTCATTTTGAGTGTGACATTAAATCCTAGTTTTTTCAGACTGTTAGCCATATCATTCGCATCATTAATCGGATTTGGCAGTGGTTGATATTGGTATTCGCTATTGCCTATGACTAAAGCCGTTTGTGCAACAGAGTAATCTTGTGATTGTGGTATTTCACCACTAATAGGGGGTTGTGAGGATTGCCTTTTTTCAGGTTTTTTTACCAAAGGATTTTGACAACCACTGATTAGCAATGCGGCTACAAAAAATATAAGTATTTGTTTCATAAAAATACCTCTTTTCCAAATGAAGAAATATAACGAGTTTAACGAGTTTATTGAGAAAATTTATTGTTTACCCCAATAATTTTACATTTGTCTTTTAAGGCGATTAATTTTTGGAAAAAAATCTACCATTTTCTCCAAAATAAATTTTGGACTCCTAACCCCTGGCTGGATTCCAAACGAAGTAATGAGTTTTGCTATCGAAAATTTATTTTTGAAATTGCTTCTTGATATATTCTTTATTTTCGATACTCACCTAAGTGAAAAAAAAGACTAGCATTCACACTGGACTTTTGCAAACACCTAATGGGCAATTTGAAAATATTAGGACAAAAGAAGGGGTTTATTTGCAAAATCTGATAGATACCTTGTCTTATCTATTAGGATTTGCAAAGAGTTATCGCCGACACGTTATTTTTTGTCATTAACGATGGCTTATTTGATGTGATTGAACGAAAGTGAATAAATATTTTATCACATTTCAATAGTGTTTTTTCACTTCTAAAACGTTATAAAGATTTCTGTGTACTCACATAAACTCATCACTGCCATTAAGTTAAGTCTGGGAGAACACGCAGGTTCGATCCTCCTACATCCCCTTTTTATGCGAGGTTTCGTAGGGCCGACCTGCGTGTCTGCCCTTTACTTAATGGACCCATGAATATTTAGTGTCTTCATTGCTGGGCTTTCCTATAAGTATCAGAAGCTAAGTGATGGATTTTTTCAACAACCGCTTCTGGTGGTGGGGTTGTTTCGGGGCTATTAATCAAGTCGAGGGCTTGTTGGTAAAATTGGCTGGCAGTGTACCATTGTTGACGACGTGCCGCAATATCTCCACGGATCACTTGAGTAACCCACAATATGACCGGGGCACGTTTTAGCCACATTTCAGCGTCACCCAATTGGTTTTGTTGGGTCAAACTATCTGCCTTGGCAGCAGCAATTTGAGCCATGCTACGTTTGACGCTTTCTAAATAAGCATTTGGACAGTCAGATTGTTTATTAAGTGTGACTAATAATTTTTCCAATCTATCTAAATCATAAGCTTGCACTGCTTGATTTATCGGCAACTCATAATCCGCACAAGCTGTCCAACTGGTTGTGGGCAATCCGATACTGATGAGTGTTGTCAACAATAAAAGTTGAAGATTGATTGAATGAGACATAAGGAACATAAATCATTTTGTTGGTACTCAATAAGAGATAGCCAAAGTTTCGCATTGGACTCCTAAAACTTATAGCTGGTGTAGGTCGGGTTAACGAAGCGTAACCCGACAGATATGTTATTCGGTTCTTTTTTGTTGTTCTAGCCATCCTACCAAATACATGAGTAAAATATAAATGATTATCCAGCTTATTAATAAATACCATTGGGCATAATTGGGTAAAGAAGGGATCATTAAGGCAGATACGCTACAGGCTGCCATCAAAGCATATTCCCATAAAACCGTATTTTTATGGCCCCAACCAAGTTCTACTAATCGTTGATAATAATGGGATTTATGCGCCAACCAAATTTTATCACCCTGCAATAATCGTCGTAGCAAAGTGACGGTGGCATCAAAAATAAAGGGAGAAAATACGAGCAATGCAACCCATAACGGAAAAATACCTTCACGATGTCCCCATAAACTAAAAGCTGCCGCTAAAAAACCTAAGCTAGAAGCACCCACATCGCCCATAAAAATCCGTGCTGGTGGAAAGTTAAACAGTAAAAATCCACCTGCCGCACTAGCAACCATTAAATTGATGGCCATAAAGAATAGATGGTTTGCTAATCCGCCAAACACGGCTAAGGTACCAAAACCAAATACTGCCATTCCCCCCGCAAATCCGTCCATGCCATCCATGAAGTTGTAGAGGTTGGTCATCCATACCACAAATAATAATGAAGCACTGAATTGTAAAAATGTGGACCCGGTCCAAGTAATGCCCGGCAAATCCCATTCAGTTATCCAAAATTGGCCTTGCCCTAATAATAAATAAGTAGCGATAAAATGTACCAGTAGGCGATATCGGACCGAAACATGATAACAGTCATCAATAAATGAAATAATGGCTATTAATAATCCAGTGATTAATATCCAAAAATAACCAGGTACTGGTACAAAGAGCCAATAGGCAAGGAGTGCAGCTATTGCAAAACCAGTCAGTATAGCAATTCCACCACTTTTTGGTATCGGATGACTATGTAAAGAACGGGCATTGGGCGTATCAAGAATGCAAAAAGGCGTTTCTGGATGGCTAAAGTAGCGTGTCAATAATGCTGACACCAGAAAAGCGACCACCATTAAGGTAGGAATCATGTCAATTATCAGTTATCAGTTATCAGTTATCAGTTATCAGTAGTCCTGCAATATGAGTGATAATGCGAATTAAGAGCTAAAACTTTTATATCTAGTGAAAACAGTCTATTAAAAAATTAATGGCTAAATATAAGCCAATATATTATTTTTCAATGACTTATTCAATCCTTAATTCACATATATTATTTAGGACTTAAAAATGACACAAATAGTATTTCTTAACTCATGTTACGCACAATGCTTCCAAAAAGCTTGATTCTTGATTTCAAGAAAAATCTTTCCTAACAGAGGCTATTTTTGTGTTCACGATCTCTCCCTCCCCCTTCGACCCTTCGACCCTTCGACAAGCTCAGGGACCGCAAGCTCAGGGACCGCAAGCTCAGGGACCGCAGGCTCAGGGACCGCCTAACCCCCTCCCACTGGGCCATTTTGCTATCTTTAGCTAAAACGATAGTCATTAAATAGTTTTAAAAACAATATTTTGACTGTTGATTTTCTCTATCTTGTTATAGCTAACAAATAGGAAAATGGCACTGGACGGTCCCCCCTCCCAGCGGAGGTGGTCCCTGAGCTTGTCGAAGGGGGTTAGGCGGTCCCTGAGCCTGCGGTCCCTGAGCTTGTCGAAGGGTCGAAGGGGGAGGGAGAGATCGTGGTTCTAAAAAATACTGTTTTTGGATGAAGGATACTTTAATTTTAATCAAAACCTAAAATTTGAACATCGCGTTTTAAGAATGTTAATATTTCTAACACGCTCCAACCAAATTTTATATCAAAATAAAATTGACACCTTTTTACCATCTGTCAGTTTCATGTAACTTATTGATTTTATATTCAAGCTAAATATTAAAACTGTTGTTTTAACTTAATTTAATATGTTGAGTCGCTAAAAGTGATAAATGGTAAGTGACACCCTTTCGTTAATTTGATGATTTCTATCCCACGTTTTTTGTTTTCGTTCTTACACAAAAATCAACATATTCTACGACATTCCAGCCTCACTCCCCCATTAAGAAAAATAAATTTTAGCCAAGATCATTTTTCTTAATTCATAATTATCAATTCTTATAAAAATTCCTTTTGACAGAAAAAATTGTAAATAATTAAGTATTTAATTTATTTGATATTTTAATTTATTGGCTCTGTTAATCAAAAAAAAATTTTCAATTTAAAACTCATGACCGGTTGGTCTAAATTAATTAATTTGCTATGATTAGTTTCTATTTAAAGGTGAATACAAAGGAAATTGAATCCAATATGCAGATAAATAAGCGTATTTTCCTATTTTTCATACTGTTGGCGACCGGATTGGCGATGACAGTCGCTCAGGCAGAGCCATTATCAAAAGGAATGGGTATTGTTAAACGCCTTTCAGCCGAACATGGCAATGACGCTAAAGTGAGTGTGCAAATGCGACTTGCTCATACGTCCTCGTCTCGTCGCAGTTTTCAGCTAGGTAACAAAATTCATATTGAGGTGAGTAGCCCACAATCCGGCTTTTTATATTTATTAGATATCAATAGCAAAGGACAATTAACGGTTATTTTTCCAAACCGATTTAGCAAACAAAACAAACATTTGAAAGCGAAACAACCGATTATTATTCCAGATGAAAATTATGGGTTTGATTTTGTTATCCAAGAGCCAATGGGTAACAGTTTATTGGTTGCGTTGTTGGTAGCGGAAGATTTTATGGCTAATGTGTTACCGAAAGAGTTTGAACAAATCGAAACCGCAGAGGCTGATAAAACGTTAAAAAAGTTGAGAGCGTTGTTGAATGATATGTTGCAACAAGACGATACGGATGAATTGCCGGTGTCGGTGATCACGTTAGATTATGAGGTTGTGGCAAAAAATAAAACCGCTAAACGTTAAAAAGGTGTAGTTCGGGGCGGTCCCCCCTCCCAGCGGGAGGGGGTTAGGGGGAGGGAGAAATCTCGCCTTTCCAAGATACTCCCAAAAAAGTTCAAACAATACACCCCAGGGTTAGGGGGTATTTTTGGGTATATTATTTTTATACATGGTAATCCACTAATTTTGAAAGGAAAACAACCATGAATAGTACGATGAAATTTTATGTATTGCTGCTGGTAACTTTTTTCTTAAGTGCCTGCCAAACACCGCTTACCTCCAGTGGTGACGAAATCTTGGTAAATTCACCCCCAGAAAAACGGGTAGCTTTGGTGATTGGTAATGCCAATTATTCAAAACCCATTAATCCCTTGAAAAGTCCATTAAAAGATGCCGATGATATGTCTCAATCTTTACAAAGGCTAGGGTTTGAAGTCACTTTGCTCAAGGATGCCGGGAAGCAAGAAATGGACAAAGCGATTGAAGCGTTTGGACAAAAATTGGGCAAAAAAACAGCCGCTTTTTTTTATTTTTCCGGGCACGGTATGCAGAACAACCGAAAAAATTTTTTGCTGCCAGTGGATATGTCTCTGACTGAGGATAGCACCGCGAAATTCTCGGAAACGGTTGGATTAGAACAGGTATTGGCAACGATGAAACCGGCAGAAATACAAATTGTTGCGCTGGATGCGTGTCGTAATTATCCCATTCCGTTGACCAAGGGCATTGGTACAAAACCAAAAACCGGCTTAGCCAGAATGCGAGCTAATGGTGCTGTGATTTCTTATGCTACTAAGCCCGATCAAGTCTCATGGGATGGTCGTGATGCGGGAAAAAACAGTTATTATACCAAGCACCTGAAAAAGCTTCTGCTGGAACCGGGCTTAACGATTGAACAGGTTTTTCAAAAGGTACGTTCAGCCGTTGTGGCGGAAACGAGCCAAGAAAATCTTAAACAACAATGGCCCATCGAAGAAAACTTGCTTAGGGGAGGAGAGTTTTATTTTATTCCGCCGGTTGATGAGGAGAGGTATATCATTCTTCCTCCGGTTAATTAACGAAATTACTAAACCTGACAGGTTTTGAAAACCTGTCAGGTTTGGTGTTAGGAATTTTTTTACTTTCAAAAGGATTTAAAGTAACTTTATGAAATATATAGCTTCAATTATTACCATGATTTTTGTCGTTTGTTTCTTGAGTGTAGGAAATGTTGCGATTGCCCAAGAACAAAAATCTCAAGAAGATTCTATTTTTAATTCAGCAAAATCCAGTAAAGATTGGAATGTAATGGTTGGCTATAAGGGATGGTTCAATAAATGGCAAACATTCTCGTTGTACGACAACTTGACAGAACCGTCAGAAACTATCTCTAGTGTAAGTGATACGGAATTGACTAATATTCTAGTTTTGGGTTTCAGTAATAAAAATTCTTTTATATCATTTAGTTATATGAAAACAACATACAGTTTCCCAAACTTATCGGATAAAATGGATCGTCAAGAAGGAGATATGTCTTTAGGTTACTATATCAATAGATATTTTGGGATAACAGCTGGATTAAAAATACTCAGTCTTGAGCAGAAGATTAAGTTCTCCCTTTATGATTACGATTACACTTATAATTTGGATCAAACATTTTGGGGATCAACTCTAGGTTTTGTGGGCTTAGTTCCAATAGGGAAGAAAGGATTTGGTTTTTATAACACATTTAGTTATGGAGTCTTTTTATCAGACTGGTATTCAGATACAGCAACTCCGGTAGCAAACTCACCATATTATGTAGGAGAATTAGGTATATCATATTCTCCTAGAATCCAAAAGCATGTCAAATTTCTTAATTCCGCAAATGTTTATGCCGGATATAGATTCCAAAACATGTATCTTAAAGATATTTTTAAAAATGAAGATGGCAAATACTCGACAGATGGTTTTGTCCTTGGTGTTAATTTGTCGTTTTAAAGATTCGTTGTACTCTATTTAGTTGTCCTCTTGCCATCAAAAGATAAATCAACAATAAAAAAAGCCGCTTGACACACACAGCCAAGGGGCTTTTTTTATGTCCATTATCATTTGAAAAATGACTTAAATTCAGACATAATATTATTTTACTGTTGTAAAGCAAGCAAGATTTCAATTTCTCTCAACTGGCCTATCCTACTTGAGTCATATCAAGTTAACCTAATAGAACGAAGATAAATACTATGCAATCTATTAATTTTAAAGGTTATGTAAAAAATAATGTCATCATGCTTTATGATGATATTCAATTGCCTGATGGGATAAAAGTTAACATAATCGTACCTCAAAGTGCAACGGAATCTTCTGGATTGTGTGGAATATGGAAAGATAATCGTCCGGTGGATGAAATTGTTGAAGACATGATGACTTCAAGGACAAAAGGAAGAGAATCAGCATGATAATGTATCTTTTTGATACCGATACCATCATTTATTGGTTAAATGGCAATCAAACGATTGAAAACAAAGTTAACGCGATGGGATTAGATAAAATAGCTTATTCAATCATCTCACAAGCTGAATTATATTTTGGTGCTTATCAATCAAATTACATTAAGGAAAACCTTAAGAATATTCAAATTCTCTCAGAAAAATTAACTCAGTTGCCATTTGAAGATAAAGCCGCAAAAATTTTTGGTGAACTCAAAGCAGATTTGAAAAAGCAAGGCTTAATAATCTTAGATGCAGATATCATGATTGCATCTATTGCTTTAGCCTATAATTTTACTTTAGTGACTAATAATACAAAGCATTTTAATAGAATACCTAAATTACGTCTCGAAAATTGGATAGAAAACTAAAAATAGTCGCTGAAAGTCACTCACAAACCTAACCGGTTTTGAAAACCAGTTAGGTTTTACTCTATGGATGACCAAAGAATCAATTTGTTCCATAATCCAACAGAAAATGCTATATCATTACTCATTTTCTCCTAAATTCAAGTCTCTTAATCTTGCCATCCTTGGGTTCTCTTGGTTCATAAAAAACCAAGGCCTCATAATTGCCGGCTAAATCGTACCAACTTGCCTCGTTAAGCCAATTAACCATTTCACGGATTTCCGCAATGAGAGAAAAAATCGGTGATTTAGGTTTTGGCTCTGGAACAAATTCTACCTTTCCTCCTTTATAACGCACCGCACTTAACCATTTTTCCAAACGTTCAGGCATTTTGTTCATTGAAATATCGCCCACCACTGTCACCATAATCGTTTTTATCCGAGCAGACATAGCATCTTTCAAATCTGTATCAAAAACACCAGTATTATTGAAATGAATATTGGCAGTGTTGCGAAAAGATTGAATACTTCTTTGAGAGGTTGGTATCGGTGTTGACGTAACACAACCACTTAACAACAACATTGCCACCACAAAAGAGATAAGTATTTGTTTCATAAAACTGCCTTTCTATTGCAAAAATTTCATTGTATCAAAATGAACGTGGAATGAGTAGGGCGCGTCCTTTGCCTCCTTCCTTACCATCCATCAGTTTCATGTCACTTATTGATATTCTATTCGATCTAAATATTTAAGCTATTGTTTTAATGACAAATATCTTTCAATTCTCATTCCTTTTGTCCTTAACCTCATCATTTTTTTATCATTCCAAATCATTGTCATTTTCTCTATGCTATAATTTTAAATTATCTATTAATTGGAGAACAATATGACAATATTACCAGCCTTAAACCGCTCCAGTTCTCAAGAATATCGCACTTATTCTCCGCCAAAAATTCCGGAAGCCGAATACTGGGAAAAATACTATGATGGTCCTGATGTGGTTTACGAGTGGAATAATGGTTATTTGGAGGAAAAATCGGTGTCTGATGTATTAACTGTTTCAATGTATAAATGGTTCTTTCAACTATTAGAACATTATTTGAGAACGAATCCCATTGCCCAATCTGTCTTATTGGAAATGGGATTTCGTTATTCGCTATCGGGAAAAAACAAGGTACGTCGCCCTGACATCGGCGTTGTACTCAATGATAACTCTCAGCCGCTTTTGCCCCATGACAAAAGCTACCACGGCATTTATGATATGTGCATAGAAGCCCTTTCTGATTCGAAGATTGAAATCATGGAACGGGATACCATCACGAAAAAGGACGAATATGCTCAAGCTGGGGTCAAGGAATATTATATTTTGGATAGTCACCGTGAACGTACTCAATTTTTTCGTTTGAATGCACGAGGCGTTTATATACCTATCAAGCCACTCAAAGGGGACATTATTAAATCGAAGGTCTTACCCGGTTTTCAATTTCGGTTTGAAGATTTATTCACCAAACCCTCTCCTGATGAAATGATTAATGACAAAGTGTATCAAGACTTTGTCTTACCAGGCTATTTAAAAGAAAAACAGGCACGACAAGCAGAAGAACAGGCAAGACAGAAAGCCGAGCAACGTACTGAACAATTAGTCGAACAACTACGAGCATTGGGAATTGAACCTATACTATAGCCTGAAACACAAAAATAGCCTCAGTTAGGAAAGATTTTTCTTGAAATCAAGAATCAAGCTTTTTGGAAGCATTGTGCGTAACATGAGTTAGATCGTATGATTTCATCTGTTAAACCATTTTTGTTTAATTAATGCTTGACCAAAAATAGTAGAGACGCAAAGAAAGCATCTCTACTTTTTTGAATGTTGGGTTAACGAAGCGTAACCCAACCTACACTTAATAATTAATCAGTTATAAAAAACCATGAACACCTATGTACTGAATCATAAATTATCGGATATTTTGGAATCCAAAGCTTTAGCTTTGGAAATATACGCCCAAAGCTAAAGCTTTGGACTCCAAAAAATATTAAAACTTATGGTTCAATACTTAATGATAGGAAAACTATAATTTGAAGGTTGTTTGTCCTGTTTCAGGCGATGGTTCAGGTTGTTCAAAGGGCTTCGTCAATATACTTTCTCCTTGAGGAGATCTGGTGAGTACGCTCGGCCCTTGTCCTTGAGGTGAACCGGTGAGTATGCCGGGCCCTTGTCCTTGAGGTGAACCGGTGAGTACGCTCGGCCCTTGTCCTTGAGGTGAACCGGTGAGTATACCCTGTTCTTGAGGTGCTACGGGAGGTGGCACTGTGTCATAATTGTTGAGTTGTTGCAAGATTTGTTGCAAAATCAGTGCGTCTTCTAAATCCAAATCTTCACTGCGACACAGCGTTTCCCAATCCCGTTCACCATTCAATACCCGACGCGTGGCAGCAACCATTTTGCTCCACCCTTTTTGTTCTCGTTGGCTGAGCATCGCTTCGAGTTGTTGGCGAAGTTTTGGTTTACCGGCTGTTTGAACCACTGCTTCAATGAATTGTTGATGGCGAGGTAATTTGTCATGTAATCCTTTCGCCTTGATTTGTGCTTCGCGTGCCAAACGGCGATAATTTTGGGCTTCGATAATCGCATTTTGTTGGTCAGCAATATTGGCCAATAACGTGTAAGTTTCCCAAATTTGGGTATCTTCTGATGGCAAGTTTAGGTCAATAGTTAACGCTTGTTCTGCTAATTGCCGTGTTTCAGCAATCCGTTGTGGTCGATGTTGTAACAACAACTCAGCCAGTTTGCGGTATCGCAAGGAAACGCCTTTCCAATCTTTAACGGCTTTAGCGGCTTCAATCGCTTTGTGATAATACTCTTGTGCATCTTGCAAATTGCCAATCTTCTGGCTAATATACGCTAGTCGATACCAAGAGTTATTGACCTCGGTAGAATGGCCTAGTTGCTCTTGCAACCGGGCTGCTTTGAGATAAGCACGTACTGCTATATCCCATTGTTTCGCATCTTCATGGATGCTACCCAATTGATACCAGGCAATGGCTTCATATTTTGGTATCTTCAATTGCTCGAAGAGGTTCAATGCGCGTTGGTAGTGTTGTTCGGCATCATGGTAATTGCCTTGTATTTTTTCCAAGGTACCTAATTGCCCTAAAATAACCGCTTTACTTCGGGCATCTCCAATGCGTGTCACTAAAGCTAACGCTTGGTTATAAGCCACCTTGGCCTCTGAGTATTCGCCCAATTCGGTGAGAATATCAGCTAATTCGGTTTGAACATGGGTCATTTCACGCTGGATTTGTGGTGACTGTTCCAGTTGTTCTAATTCTACCCATTTTTGGCGATAGTAATCGACAGCCGCCTCATTTTGTTGTTGCTTATGCAGACAACGCCCAATCCAACCTAATGTGGTACAACGAGGATAACTGGGCTTTTCATCATCCATATTTTTAAGCATGTCTTCAAAGACGGCTTGTGATTCAACATATTGTTGATTTGCATATAATTTTTCTCCTTCTTTAGAACGATCTTGGAACCATTTTTGAAATGCTTCAGATGCTGGACCTTTTTTGAACTTATCGGGAATCGCATTTTTCAGCATGTCGTCATCAAAATCAAATTTTAAGCCAAAATCACCCAAAAAGGATTTGACTTTGTCCGCAAAATCTCCAAGCCATTCTTCGCCGGTATTCACAGCCCCATGGACAACTTCAAGCAAGTTAGGTAATTCTAACAGTTCAATCGTACGCGCTTGGGATGGATTATCGCTATCTTTTTGATATAAAAAGCTGGCGAGTTCATAGTAACCTTGCCGATAACGTTGTAACAGAGCTTGCTGTTCTGGCGCTGGAAGTTGTTGCCAGAGCATGGGTGCCAAACTTGGATGAAATTTGAAATAAGGCACAGTTACGCCATCCATTTGTTCTCGTTGAATCAGACAAGTATTTTCTAAGGATTGGCGTAGGGTTTGCCATTGTGCGTTGGGAATTTCGGTAATGGCTTGTAAAATGTTTTCAAAGGCACCGCCTTGAAATACGCCTAATCTCGGTAACCATTGTTGCATGGGACCATCTAGTTTTTCTAATGATAAATAAAGCGATGCAATCAGTGGTTTTTCAGCTTCAGGAATGTGAGTCAATCTGGGTAGTAGTTGGGCCAAACGCTCGTTGACAACGCTGACGCTGTCTTTTTTCAGTTGACAAGCCAGAATGCTAATAGATAAGGGATGCGCGTTAAGTTGTCTTATCAAACTGTCAACTGCTTCGCGTTTTGGAATGCCATAAACTAGTGGTGGTGGCAAAGCCATTAACGCATCAAAATAGCAGATGGCAGCTTGTTCGTCTAAGCCGTTGATTGGTAATTGGTAATATTTCAAACTGCCGGTGACTGGAAAATCAATATGGCCCAATTGGGGTTGACGAGTGATCAGTACCACGCAACTTTGGCCCGTTTCTGACCACGTTTTGGCTATATGAAGCAGTTGCTTCAAGGGATTGTTGTTATCCGTTTTTTGGCTGTGCTGCTCAGTTTCTTCAACCCTCTGAGGAATAGGTTTTGCTTCGGTTTGTTGTTTGTTCTCATCGTCAGCTAATGGTTTAAACTGACTGAAGTTATCACTATGATTTTGGTTAGTTTCTTCAATCAGGGAAATTGAATGGCTAGTATTTTCACTTTGTCCCTGGGCATTTTCTTGCGTATAAGTTGAGCTATAGGCTGATGGCGCATTACCCAAGTTTTCTCCTTGAAACACTGAGGGAGGAGAAGTATTTTCGTGCTGACTTATCGGGTCAACATGAGGTGCTTGTTCGCCATTCGGTTGAGCAGAAAAACCAGAAGACTCGTGTTTGACTAGATTCTCTTCTTCTTGAAACAGAAAAAATTCGTTGGTTTTATCATTATCATCGTCATCATCATCATCATCAATCTGAAAGGTTTGTGTTTCCGTTTGATATTGACCATTTCCTTGAGGATTTCTGTCATAAGCCTGATTGCTATGGGCCACACCATTAACAAGAGAAACGGTGTTGGTCATTGGGTCGCTTTCATGCAGGTCCTGATGGGAATCTGGTTCTCCCGTTCTGGATTGAGAAACTGGCGTTTTTTTAGCCAATACTTCCAAATTGTCGAAAATCAATAAGGTCGGTACTCGACGCAAAGCCTGTGTTGCAGCCTCGACATCCAACAGATTTTTTTGCGATACTTTGGCGATCATGCTAACGGCGACGCTAACCGGGTTAAGTCCTTGAAAGTTAGCATAATCAATATAGACAACGCGCTTAAAGAATCCGGTGCGTTGTAGCCAACGACCACTTTCTTGAGCTAAACAGGTTTTGCCTTGTCCTTCAACGCCATTGAGATTCATACGCCGAGTGCCACGCAAGAACCGACGTTCAATATCCCATAATTCGACTTGTCGCCCAAAAAATCCGGGTTCAGGCAAGACCGGTAAATTGGAAGCGGTGATTTTATCTATTTGAGTCGCTTCGCCTTCTTCATTAGGCAGAGACTGCGTTAATAGGGGTGAATCTTGTCCTTGTTGATATAAAATGGGCAAGAACCAGTCATGCAAGTGAATTTGTTGGGACCCTTCCCAATGTGGCATTTTGCGCCGCTCGGTGTTTCTATATAAGGCAAGCCGTGCTAAATCTAATGAGGTACCAATTTTTTGGCCTTGTGCCAGGCATTGATAAAAGGTTTCAAAGAGCTGTTGCGTGGCGGATTGTAATAGAATATCTATGGTTAAGACAAACGGTACTCCGGTCGCGGTCATCATGGCAGCTACGCTGTTGATGTCTTGTTTGCTGCTGAGGGTGCGATTGGCATTGGCTAAAATCACTAATGGTACTTGGTAGCGATGGAGCAATTTGCTTAAGAATAGGGCCGGCACTAGATAGTTTTTGCCATTGCTTTTTTCAAATAGCAGGTAAGTGGTATTTTTACCGATTGAGAGGTCAGTGGCTTCGGTTTGCAAAATGGGTGGTAACGTTTTTAAATCGGCATTGGCTTGGTTTTCTAATCGACCTTCGGTATCAAAAATAAATGGCCCGTCAAAGTGGAGAATATCGACATGTGGTAAGTTTTTATTGTTGAGTCGATCATGCAATTGTTTCAAAGTCGCCGGGCGTAGAAATTCTACGGTGATCCGTTTGGACGGTTCATTGTCTAGGGCATTGAGTAGGGGTAATGCAATGGCACGCGGATCGGTAAAGTTAACTTCCGTCGGACGACTGACGATAAATAAGGCATGTAGTTGTTTTTTCGCTTGGATTTGAAACGGTTGTTGACGTGGTGCTAGCAATCGACGACGAATAGAAATACCGGGGGCTTTATGCATCAAAAACTGATGGCCTTTGCCGGTATCGTGCAATAATTCCCAAGGTAGTGATAAGATACCGAGGTGATTAGCAGTAATGGTCAAGATGCGCCCATGCTGTTCATTGTTTTGAAATTTCTTCAACAGACGCGTCGGGCCCCTTTTACAAAAAACTTTATTAAACAGTGCATTGCCCAATACTGGCAATTGTGTTTCTACTTGCTGTGCGTTGTTAAAGTCAACATGGCCACTGTATTGATTAGGGTGTTGTTCTAAGTACCAACTGAGATGTTGATGGCCCTTGTCAGATAGGGGCGATACAAAATCTAACAATTCCGTTTCTTCACGCTGATCACCGTCAATTAAGCTGACGGTAACATGTTGCTGATCGGGAAAGTAGAGATTCAATTCTAATGACATTATTTATAACCTCTTTTTTTAGTTATCAGTTTTACCGGTATCAATTACCGATGTATCGACAGATAATGTTAAATGATCTGAGTTGCTTAGTAACTCAGGAATAGGGCCAATGAGTTGGTTATTGGACAAATAAAGTTCTGTCAAATTCGCTAAATTGCCAAGTGATTCAGGAATAGGACCACTGAGTTGATTATTGTGCAAAAAAAGCGTTTGCAAATTACTTAAATTCCCAATTGATTCTGGAATAGGGCCACTTAGGTTATTACTATCCAAAGGAAGCCGCGTTAAATTCCCTAAATTCCCAATGGAGTCAGGAATAGGGCCACTTAGTTGATTCGATCTCAAATAAAGCCACGTCAAATTCCCTAAATTCCCAATTGATTGAGGAATAGGGCCACTTAGTTGATTCCATCTCAAATCAAGCTGCGTCAAATTCCCTAAATTCCCAATTGATTCAGGAATAGGGCCACTTAGTTGATTACTGCTCAAATTAATATCTGTCAAATTCCCTAACTTCCCAATTGATTTAGGAATCTGGCCATTTAGTCCACTCAATTCCAGATTAAGACTTGTCAAATTCCCTAACTTCCCAATTGATTTAGGAATAGGGCCACTGAGTTTATTTCTGTTCAAATCAAGCTTTGTCAAATTCCCTAAATTCCCAATGGATTGAGGAATAGGGCCACTTAGTTGATTCCATCTCAAATAAAGCAGCGTCAAATTCCCTAAATTCCCAATTGATTTAGGAATAGGGCCACTTAGTTTATTATTGTACAAATAAAGATTCGTCAACTTCCCT
>Ga0233403_10000719_pt1 | contig 15885 bp, 8 predicted proteins | sample Na_oxic_1_MG_FD_179866 | JGI IMG/M metagenome (GOLD analysis project Ga0233403, IMG submission 179866) | Seawater microbial communities from Saanich Inlet, British Columbia, Canada - Na_oxic_1_MG | ecosystem: Environmental > Aquatic > Marine > Inlet | place: Canada: British Columbia | collected...
ACCACTGGCATTTTCCCCCATCAGCACTGTCACTGGGCGAATTTCTAACTCTTGGAAATTTTTAATGGCTTTAAAGTTTTGTAAGCCAAAGTGGGTGATCATAAATGTTTATTTCGTTAAAAGTTCTTATCATTACACCTAAGGCGATTTCTGATAAAAAAATACCGGGCGAACACGTAGGTTCGCCCCTACAACACTTTATCCCATGATGATTCGTAGGGGCATACCGAAGTGGTTGCCCCAAAGTTGAAAAAATAATTTGGGCAACCATAAAGGATTGCCCCTACTTTGCTGGACGGGATTTGCAACCCCGTCCACAACGTTTACCTAAATGCTGGACGGGGTTTGCAACCCCGTCCACAACATTTACTCAGCACTTGGCAAATCATTCCAACTATCAGGATTGGTACAATCGCCGGTTATCATAGCATTAAAGCGGATGCTTTTGCCACGTAGCAATTCAGTGATTTTATCAATATCCGCGTTTTCATACGGAGATGCGTCAGTGGCAAACAAAATGTTCCCGTCTGGCTTGGTGTGAGGAATTGCAATAAGTAACGCATCCGCGCTTGCCTCTGGACATTTACCACCACCAGCCGCTCGCAGATTTTCAACCGCTTTTAACAAAACATCCAAATCACTAGTAAAAGCTTTGACTTTAACGTCATCAGTGAACACAATCAAAGCAACAAGGGGAGCATCGTTTGGATCAATCTTAGCAATAGAATCTTTTATTGCTTTGATAACTCCATTGATTTCTCCTTGCATACTACCAGTCACGTCGATAACAAAGGCGATATCCACTTCGACATCGTCTGGGATGAATATCTTAGTGCGCTCGGTATCAGTATGAGCCGGATGTTCATTCGCAGTTACTTTGGCTCCCGTAGTCAACATTAGAAGCCCGGCATCTTGGAGTTCGACATCCAGATATACCGTAACATGGCTAACAGTGTCAGTCTCATCAACACTCAAATCGGTGATAGCGCAAGTCATGGTTGGCAAAGTACTGATATCACACACACCATAATCTGTGTTCACGGATTTGAATTCAACTCCGCTGGGTAGTGTCGTCACTAATTCCACCCCGGTTGCGGCTGAGGGCGAATAATGGCTCAAATCAACATCCACTGTGTAGTGTACAACATTTTGCATTTGTACCGGATCGGGAGAATCGCTGATGGACACGGAAAGATACGGTTTAACTTTTTTCGAGGCCTTTTTAAATCCGATAGGATATTCATTTGAACTAGCTGTCACCGTGCTAACCAAATTTCCGGGTTGGGTATTAGTTACCACAACTTTTACATTGGCAGTGCCACCGGGGGTTAAATCCGGTAAAGTGCAATTTATGCTGTCAGCATCGCAACTACCACCATCCAGAGTCTCAATAGAAACGAGGTTAGCTCCTTCCGGTAACGTATAGTCGAGAGCCACACCAGTTGCCGTTGCACTGCCTTCATTGGTAACGGTAATGGTATAAGTAACATTATCACCCAGTTTAATTGGCTCCCAAGAATCGGGCACAACTTTTATACTGAGTAAAGATGCACCTTTGGAATTTCCCAAATCAACATTTGCACATTGTTGCTGTTCATCTCCAACCTGAAAGTCTTGTGACTCAAAACTATAACCATCTTTGCTGATGGTGAGCGTGTAGTCATTATTCTCGGACAGCCCGGGAATTTCCCAAAAACCGGTTGCATCTGTCAAAGCCGTTTTATTACCCACTTGCGTTGTCGCGCCTTCAATGGGATTGTTATGTTTATCAAGGACTTTGCCAAATGCCAGGCAAGATGGAAGAGTTTCACAACTAGTTAGTTCTGAAACTGGTAGGCGAAAGATCAAATACTCGTTGTTACAATCACCAGCAAATGGAGATAAATTACCATCACAAACCTTATTTTGCCAAATCCATTTAGGATTTTTTGTAAAACCATTAATTACTCCCCAAGGAGCTACACTGTTTTCTGCACCTACAGCCACAGAGTTCCAATCATTTTCAGTATTTGCCATCTCAATTTTCACTAACAAATCACTTGTTGATGGCGGAGTTACAGTTATTCCTTGTAAAGTGACACCTGTAGAATAGACTTGCCATGCAGGTTCACCGGTTGAAATTGTTTTGTTGCCGTTCGTAAATTCAGCTAACAATCCTTGAATACTACCATAGTCCCAAGCAGCAATATAGATGTAATCAGTAACATGAGGTACAAAATCGTATTCCTCTGCTGTCTTCCAAACAGATATTTGGTTACCAGCATCGTAACCCACTAAATTTATTTCACTTGGGGAACCATAATACAAAGCATAAGCATTATCTGCTGTGATTGTGCCGGTGATAGTTTTTACATCACATGCTTGAGTCTTGTCTTTTTCTTCTCTGTGATTATCCTCCAAAGCCACCATGCCATTGGACTCTCCCAAATCAACATTACACTGCTGATCTCCAACAGAAAAGTCTTCTGTCTCGAAAGTATAACCATCTTTACTGATGGTGAGCGTGTAGTCATTATCAGCTAGTTCAGCAATTTCCCAAGAACCGGTTGCATCTGACAGAACGGTTTCATCACCCACTTGCATTGTCGCGCCTTCAATGGGGTTGCCATTTTCGCCAAAGACTTTGCCAAATGCTCGACAAGGGCCAATAGAAACGATTTTGGAGACAATGTTGTTAGTTTCATTGCATTCAGAAACTTGTTCGTCAGCATCCACAAAAACGTAAATATTCAAATCATTCCCTTTAGCTAACTTAGTTAGTCCTTCTACAATCTCATCACCAATTAACATTTTCAGTTGTGTCCGTAATATTTCATTATTTGGCAAATCTCTCAGCTTGTCTAATATCACGTCCTTATGTGGTATGTCTTGTGGTTCTTCAAGTGGTAGGTCTTGGTAAGCACCGGGTTCAATAGCACCAATTATTGTGGACTCAATAAACGTACCACCATTTTTGGGATCACCGTCGTAAAATGAAACGAGGGTTTTTGGCGATGGTGCTGTACCAATGTTATTGATTCTCATACCCAAAGTGAACGATTCTAGGTCAAATTGCAATTGGGATGCTGTCAAATCAGGTTCCGAAGAGCACGTACTTTCATCTTCAGCCCAAGCAACACGCCCCACTATCATAATTCCCACTACCATGACAAGTGTAACAAACAAAACACCTCGCCTAATCGCCAATGTTGGCAGAGTCTGCCACTGCCTTTGTGGTAACTCCAAATTTACCGGTTTTGCCGGATAATGTTTTTTGAGATATGATCTCATGATTATTTACCTCGTTTAAATTAAATAATAGAAGTTGCTGATTCTTGATTGGAACGGCAACTTCACTTTCTACCAATTAGACAATTATATTATTACCTATTGGTATTGTTGGTAGCGTTTCTGCCTTTCAACATTGGTCTTTCTTTGTTAGGCAAACCTACTCATGTTCCCCTAACACTGCTTAGGATGAAAGGCATATCCCAAAGATTAGTCTAAAAAACCAATGTCTACCTTCAACGCCGTGCTACCAAAATCGGCTCTGGTACTTTATTAAATACCACGCTTTGGTGGGTTTCCGCTTCGCTCCTACCCACCCTACAAACAACTACAAACAACAATCAATCACGAGTCTGCTTCGAGGTGCGTATAATAATATCGGTAAATTAACATAACACGTTACATTGTCGATTTTTTTATAACATATCGTGTTATACCGAATATTATAAATTTTGCCACATTGAATAAATACGGGGCTTGTCTCCTAAAACCTTAGTGCTGGACGGGGTTTGCAACCCCGTCCACAACGTTTACTCTTTACTCAGCATTTGGCAATTTATTCCAACTGTCAGGATTGGTACAATCGTCAGTGATTATGGCATTAAACCGAATGCCTTTACTGCGTATTAATGTTGTTATGCCCTCAATATCAGCATCCGCATAAGGCGATGCATCAGTAGCAAACATAATGTTCCCATTTTGCTTGGTATGAGGGATAGCAATATGTAACGCTTCTGCCGCTGCTTCGGGGCAAGTGCCACCGCCGGCTGCCTTCAGTTTTTCTACCGCGCTTAGTAACACGTTCATGTCACGAGTGAATGCCTTTATTTTAACGTCGTCCTTAAATGTTATTAAGGCGATGAGGGGGGCAGTGCTTGGCTCAATCTCGGCGATGAATTGCTTCAAGGCTCTGATTACACCGTTAATTTCTCCCTGCATACTCCCGGTTTCGTCAATAACAAAGGCAATATCAACTTCGATATCGGGTGGAATGTCTATCTCGGTGCGTTCTCTTACCGAATGCGCGGGATATTCATTTGCCGCTACTTTGGCTTCATACGTCAATAAAAGTAAACCAAAGTCTTTGAGTACCACGTCAATGTTAACCGTGATATGGCTGATAGCGTCGGTGCTGTCAATGCTCAAATCGGTGATTTCGCAAATTATTGTCGGAACATCACTGACATCGCATATACCGTAGTCAGTATTCACTGATTCAAGCTCAACCCCGGTGGGTAACCGCATCACTAAGTTAATACCGGTTGCTGGTGTTGGCGCGGAGTGACTTAGTTCAACATCTGCCGTGTAGTGCAGAACCCCACCACTGGTTACTGGATCAGGAATGTCACTGATAGATACCGATAGATATGGTTTTACCTCTGTCCAAGTAATATGCACATCAGCCGGATATTCATTGGAAGTCACGATAACCTTATTTTCCAATCTTTCCATTTGCGTATTGCTTACCACAACTTGGGCTTGAGCCGTGGCTCTTGGAGTTAAATTTGGCAAAGTGCATGTCACGGTGTCGGCATCACAACTACCACCACCCGAAGTTTCAATAGATATTAGGCTTATAGCCGTTGGCAAGGTATCAGTAAGGACAACGCCAGTAGCCGTTTTATCGCCATTATTGGTTACAGTGATTGTGTAGGTGATGGTTTCACTTTGTTTCACACCTTGCCTTTCGTTAGCGATCACTTTAACTTGGAGTAAAGAAGTGGCTTTTACTTCCTGATTATTTACCTGAGTTTTCTCACCAACCGCAAAGTTATCTTGCGATTCAAAGGAATAGCCTTCTTTGCTGGCAGTAAGGGTGTACTCAATCGCAGCTAAATTATGAATTTCCCAATTGCCATCTTTATTGGTGACTGCGGCTCGGTTGTTCAGGTTTACCGTTACACTTTCGATTGGCTCACCCTGTTCATCTTTAATATGACCCTTCGTACTATATGTACCGATGTTGTCTAAACCACCAACCCCGATAACCATAGTGTCTGATGAAGTATGACCGGATATGTCCGTCACCGTCAATTTCACGCGGTAAACACCATTTAAAGCATAGCCACTGGTGAGAATGGGTTGAATCCCCATCAAATCGACATCGTTATCTTTGCTGCCATCGCCATTGGAATCGACATTGGTATTGATGTCCCAAACTGAGGTTGCTATGCCGTAATTATCAGTGGAACCAGAACCGTCAAAACGCACTGGTTCACCGCTATTGACAACTTTGTCTGGCTCGGCTTTCGCAATGGGAGGCTCAAAATCGTATTCGCCTTGCACTTTAATGGTCAAAGTATCGGAACCACTTTGCCCAGCCGGATCAAATACGGTGAGTTTTACGCCATAGTCACCGACAGTCGAATAAGTGCCGGCTGGAATGAACGGTAATACTCCGGTCAAATCAACATCGTTATCGGCAATTCCGTCGCCGTTGGAATCGGAACGGATGTTAATATCCCATTCATAGCGTTCAATTTTGATCTCATCAGTTGAGCCAGTACCATCAAGGAAAATATTGGTGTTAAACCGTGCAATCTGATCCGGCCCCGTTTTAGCGACTGGTGGGTTATCAACAACTTGGATCGTTTTGCTGGCGGTATTATTTGCCACGTTCTTTTCAATGAAGGTGTTCATCGGACTGACAATGACAAAAATATCGTGTTCACCAGCCGAAGCTTCCCATGAGGTTGAAGCAGTTGTGTTGCCATTGGCGGTAATGTCAATGGTGGTTTTCCCAATCACGGTGCCGTTTTCACCAAGGCTACCATCAGTAACCCATACTTCTACGCCTTTGGCATCAATACCGGTATCGTTGTGGACATTGGCAGAGATGGTGATAGTTTCATTGTGGTTGGGGGTTTCATTCGAGAAGCTAATATCGGCATCTTGGATAGCAAGTTCGTATTCATATTCTACGAAAAAGGTGCTGAAGACTTCTCGTGAGGTATCGGTTGCCGGATCAGTGGCGGTGATAAATACACGATAGACCCCGGATGCAAGTGTATCCTCATAAACCACTTCGTAGCGTCCGTCGCCAAGGTCATTTAAGGCAACTTCTACCGGTTCAACATCGCGCATTTCAGAGCCATATTTACTGCCGATTCTTTCGCCTTCATCTAATGTCTTGATAAGCGTTGCTTTGACATTTAACCCTGATAAGGGAGTGCCATCTTTTTGGGCGTAAGCGGTGATATTAAAAGGTTCACCCGGTTCTACCGGTTGACCTTCTACCATGCCTACCCAAAAACTGGTTTCACCAAGAATACCCAAAGCATAATCAATGGATTCACTACCCTTTGACTCAATTATTGCCGTCCAAGTGCCGGCTTCGGCATTGGCAATAACATAAGACACCGGATGGCCATTTCGGTATGCAACATTTTCCAACTCGGTGTCTTCATCAATGGTTACACCACTTGGGGATAACAAGTGAAAAGAAAATGGCTGGGGTTCTCCTTCGGTTGACAAATTCAACATGACAACTAGGTTTTTGGTACCACCATCAATGTCAAATTGTTGTTGTTTTGTCTCTCCGGCGGGGAGTGTTGAGAATTTACCATCTTCAGGCGCAAAAATAACATGTGCTGCAAGAGCTTTGCTAACATCCACACCTTCATCTGCATTTTCTGGAGCTTCAGGTGGATCATCGCCTAAAAAGTAAAGAGCCGGTTCTAAGGTAGCCTTTTTGTCAGGAAGATTTTCGTGCCATTTTGTAGCATCAATCAGTGCTTCTGCTACCCAGTTGAATGCATCACCAACTGAGTTTCCGAAGTCTTTGATGATATCGCCGGCTGCATTGCCAGCTTTATTGCCAACTTCATCACCAACTTTGTCTCCAATCGTTTTACCAACTAGATCATCAGCTACATTACTAACGCTATCGCCAACAGTCTTGCTAACATCACCACCAACTTTGTTACCTACTTTATTCAGTTCATCTTTAGCTATACCACCAGCTACTCCTACACCAGCCCCAATTGCTAATAATAGATTTGCTGTCCAGTCATTTTGAAACATTTTCATTGGAACATTGTCTAGGTTAGCACTTTGCTTAGACACAATCACATCTGTATCAAAGGATATAGTTGGTATCACTATTTCATATATTCGGATATCTGTAAAGGGAACCTCAAAATGCCAATGAGTTAAAGAGATCAAACCCGTAGCACCGACATTGAAATATTGAACATTGTTACCGTACATGGTACTAATATTATCATTAGGCTCATGTCCAACATAACCTTCATCTTTCTTATTTCCATTGAGATTTCGTAAGGCTGAACTCCCGGGAATCAATTCGTATGAATATTCTCCCCCAGAATTGTCGTCCTTATCAAATTTTTGCCATTGATTAAAAACTTCTGTAGGACCTAATATACTAGAGGCGATAATAGCAGCACCAATTGGAATAGTGTAATGAACTCCCATTTCACCGGGCTGTTTAAGACTATTCGATAAGAGAGTAGCCATAGTTGAACCATGATTAGGCGTTCCCAGCATAACCAATTTATTAACATCGCTTCTATATCCCCGATTTTGGATATACCATCTTGAAGTTAGACCACCCCAAGAATGAGCTAAAAGGTTCACTTTTGGAACACCATATTTGGCTGTCAACTTTTTGATAGTCCCTGAAAGCACGTCTGCTCCTTGAGAAATAGAAGTATGATCTTTTGGACCAAGGGTGACTGTTTCAATTGGATAATAGCCAGCAAGAAAATCTTTGGACTTATCCCACGTAGTTTTGTCACCTCGATAGCTATGAACAAGCAACAGAGGCGGTTTTACAACATCCATTTTCTGGGTAATCACGTTTGACCATAGTCCATCATTATCTTTGGCTTTAAAGGTAATGGTATGTTGCCCAAGACTCAAATCGGTGTAAAAGAAGGAACGTTGATTGCCAATAATCCCATCTTTATCCGATTCCCAGCGATACTCGGTGATAGTTCCATCAATGTCTATCGCTTGACCAATAAATTCGATGAGATCATGTCCTTTCTGGAATGCATCGTCTTTCCATTTGACAACTTTGATCACGCCGTCTTTTACGCCGGAACTTTTCACTAAATCAATAGAGGCTAACGGTGCCAATGGCCCATTAATGGCTTGAATGGCATAAGCATATACCACATATTCATTGCCCTCTCGTTCACACCAGAGTTTCACGTCGGAAGATTTATCAGTCGTAACCTGACATGCTAAGTCTCTTACCATTCCATTTACAACCTGATTTTCGGTTGGAAACTGACTGGTTGGTACCGGTATTCTTCTTAGCTCCTGTTTACCTCTAACTACAGGAAGAGAAGTTGGATAGGGGCCATAATTTTTTTGCTGGCTGGTAGTGGGGGTTTTGTCAAAGAATTTAGCTTTTAGCGTAACTATACACCAAGAATGACAATCCCAAAAACCACCCGTACTTTTACCATAAATATGAAGCCCTAAATTGCCTTCATAAAGAAGTTTTTGTTGGGTAGTAAATGGAATCCAATTTCCACCATTCTTTCGATATGAAGTTTCTTTGGCAGTACAGAGTTCCCGGCTATCAGGTTCTAAAACTACTTCTTGTTTAAAGGGAATAATGTGAGTAGATTGTTTTTTGGCTCTACCTTCTCCACAAGACCAAGGATTATCCTCATGAGCTCTCACTTCATGAAAGTAAGTAGTTCTCTTGTAGTCGTTATATGACAACTTAACCGTCACGTTAAAACCGACTTCTTCAGCCAAAGCAACACGCCCCATCGCCATCATTCCCACGATAAGAACAAACACAACACCACGCCAAATAGACGCAGGAGATTTCAGGGAACCAGCCCCCACAGTAGATACCACCGGCACACCCGGCGTAAGGCTATCAAGTAGCCAAGTTACAAAGAGTTGCCACCGATTAGGCGGTTCCTCCAGATTTATGTCCCGTCGCCTCGCAACCGGACGTTCTTTTAACAATCGCATGATTGTTTCTCCTCTCACATAGTTAAAATAAAATGCCGATTCTTACTCGACAACTTTTGCTTATTGTGCTATTCAAATTATTAATTACTAATAACTTAATAGCACCCTTCATTAACAGTGGCTACAAAATTCTCAAACCAACGAAACTTTAATAACCAACTGTCAATTCTTTATTGTCTGAACCAGATTGCACGGATTAAAAAGATGAACCGGATTAACTTATCAATATCATCCTGAGCATCCGTCCATCCGTGTAATCTTGTTCAAACATTTAATTGCCAGATTAAAATTTATTCCTCTTACACACCAATAAATAATAGGGGGTTGCCGATTCTTACTCGACAACCTCTGCTTGCCGTGCGATTCAAATTATCTAATTACCATCCGGTCACTCCCCTTTTCTTATGTACTTATCTATATAGACCCGGCTAACTCGAAAAGTGTCAGGACAAAATTTAGTACAACGGATCGGGGGAGTGACCGGATTGGTGAGTGGGTGCTATTGCATTCATTGGCCCTTCACGTAATCAAGCACAACCAACTCAAAATACCTCACAATCCATCCGGTCACTCCCCCGATCCGTTGTACTAAATCGTGAGGGCCTTTGCATTCATTGGCCCTTCGCGTAATCAAGCACAACCTAACTCAAAATACCTCACAATCCATCCGGTCACTCCCCCGATCCGTTGTACTTACCTATTAAAGACCCGGCTAACTCGAAAAGTGTCAGGACAAAATTTAGTACAACGGATCGGGGGAGTGACCGGATTGGTGAGTGGGTGCTATTGCATTCATTGGCCCTTCGCGTAATCAAGCACAACCAACTCAAAATACCTCACAATCCATCGGGTCAATCCCCAGATCCGTTGTACTAAATCGTGAGGGCCTTTGCATTCATTGGTTCTTCGCGCAATCAAACACAACCTAACTCAAAATACCTCACAATCCATCCGGTCACTCCCCGGAGCCGTTGGACTTATCTATATAGACCCGGCTAACTCGAAAAGTGTCAGGACAAAATTTAGTACAACGGATCGGGGGAGTGACCGGATTGGTGAGTGGGTGCTATTGCATTCATTGGCCCTTCGCGTAATCAAGCACACGTAGCCCAAAATACCTCACAATCCATCTGGTCAATCCTCCGATCCAAAGTACTTACCTATATAGACCCGGCTAACTCGAAAAGTGTCAGGGCAAAATTTAGTACAACGGATCGGGGGAGTGACCGGATTGGTGAGTGGGTGCTATTGCATTCATTGGCCCTTCGCGTAATCAAGCACACGTAGCCCAAAATACCTCACAATCCATCTGGTCAATCCCCCGATCCAAAGTACTTACCTATTAAAGACCCGGCTAACTCGAAAAGTGTCAGGGCAAAATTTAGTACAACGGATCGGGGGAGTGACCGGATTGGTGAGTGGGTGCTATTGCATTCATTGGCCCTTCGTGTAATCAAGCACAACCTAATTCAAAATACCTCACCATCCATCCGGTCACTCCCCCGATCCGTTGTACTTACCTATTAAAGACCCGGCTAACTCGAAAAGTGTCAGGACTTTGATTAAATTATTTTGTCGTTACTGTCATTAACCCCGATAAATCAAGAAGCTCGGGTAACAATATTTAACATAATAAATTAATTATAAGGAATTGCTTAACGCGCAATTGCGATTGAAATTTAGAAGAAATCCGATTTTTTGAAAAAATCGGATTTCTGGAGCCGGTTAAAATCTTTGTTAGAATGATGCTAAACCTATCCCACTATTCGTTTTTGATTTTAGAAATCCGATTTTTTCAAAAAATTTCTTGAACCCGGTTTTGTTTAAAGGTAAATAAAAAATGTCATATAGTCAATTTACTTTAGCCAGTGTAAAGAAAGCTTTTAACCTCACAACTTCCGAAGAAGTTGAAATCTTTGCACCGGTATCGAAAATCAAGCGCAGTGAATATTTAGCCGAAATGCTACAATACAATGTACCATTGGCTCTCGCCAGCAATACTGAAAAAGCGCGATCCGAAATGATTATCGCCCCCATTTTAATTGAGATTAGAAAACAAAGATAAAATTTTGGGCATTTTAGTTAGTGCGGTTAATGGTTAATTATTAATGGTGTAGTTCTGCATAGCGTATTAATTCGGCATAAATATATTAAAGGTGGGCAAAAAAACCTGCCCACCCTACATTTAACTTTACGTGATGTTGATATATTACGCGATATTTTTTGTAAGAGGACTAAAGGAGATGTGATATATGTTATTGGTTGAATTAGAAAAAAAATTAATAAAACCGCTTCCCAGATTAGATAAATTACAGCTTATTGCGGACATTACAAAGATGTTGCAACAAGAAGAGGAATGCCCGGAAAAATATTTTAAGAGAGGAGTTAAATATCCGGTCGTCACACCGACAATTACCCCGGATGACAGTTCTTATAAGGCAGCTTATCAGCTCCAACAATTTTGGGAGGAGTATAATAACGTATGAAATATCAGTACAGTCGTTCTCCAGAATTTCCTCACTTGCGTGGAGGATTACCTCTCGTAGAAATTGCTCTTTATCACGGAGGGCATGAAGTGACCATTTCCGCTCTGGTAGATTCAGGGGCTGCAATGTCTGTTTTACCGTATGACACCGGGTTAGAATTAGGGCTGGTATGGGAGGATCAAACGGTTCCGGTTGATGTCGGGGGAGTTTTGAAAAACACTCCAGCATACGGGGTGTTGGTGCGAGGAGAACTTTTTACGCTTCCTCCGGTAGCACTGGTGTTTGCGTGGATACATCGTACAAGTGATGAAATACGGACAATCCTTGGTAATATGAATTTTTTTCAGCACTATAGAATTACCTTTGAAGCATACAATGACACATTTGAAATCATCCCGCGTGAGTAGAACTTGATGCCGGTGCGTGGGAACCAGAACAAAGTCAATAGCCGGAATAATTTTATCAATATTCCCACTGATGAGATACCAAATAAGCCGGAGAATTGTCGTTTTTCCGACACCATTTTTTTGCCAGTGAGGATATTAAGTTCGTTATTGAATTTGAAGTCAAAATTCATTTTGTTATAGAGTCCAATGACTTTTAAATGTTTTATCATATAGTTAATGATTAATTATTAATGGTGTAATCCGGTATAAATATATTAAAGGTGGGCAAAAAAACCTGCCCACCCTACATTTTACACGTAATTTTAAAGGAGATTCACTAATGATAAAATCACCCCAATTCTATTTGATGGGATTATTGTTCATCTTTGTAGCCGGTTGTCAACAAACGTCGTCTCTGGTTGGGGAGCCAAAAAGTTGGTTTGGGGGAGGATGCACTATGCCCCCACCGACAAACCGCCAATGTTTTGCAACCGCGTCAATGCCGGCGCAACGGGCTCAGAGTACCGTTTTTATGTTAGCAGCGGGTGCTGATACTGGTAAATTGGTTAAAACTTCTTCTGATATCGAAAACTTTAGCCAAGCTATGCAGGGATATTTTAAGATTCCACCAGCGCAAATCTGTCAATTGCCAAACGCTTTTAAAGCTGAATTGGAAACTGCCCTGCAATCCCTACGTGAACATTTAGCTCAGAATGATTTGGTTATCATTTATTTTTCGGGACATGGTACTTTTATAGAAGATAACAATGGTGATGAAAAAGATGGTTGGGATGAGATACTTGTAACCTATGATACTAAATGTAAAAAGAAGGTTAAAGATGATGATGGTTTGCGAGATGATTATTTTGTTAAGTTAGTCAATCGTTTACCTACTAATCGCGTTCTGACGGTGATGGATACTTGTTTTTCGTCTGGTATGGCTCTTGGTTCAAGCCTTCCAAACCCTTTAGTAGCAAATGCACAGAGTAAATTTCTAGTGAAAGGAAAGTGGGGAATTCCAAAACTTAACTTTCCAGCCGCTACCAAGAATACCATCAAAAATGAGGTAGGCAGATTGGATTCACTCAAAGGGTTATTGCTGGCTGCAGCTAATGAAAAGCAAACTGCCCTAGAAATTCCGGAAGGCGGACTTTTCACGGTTAAGTTTGTAAAACAATTGAGCCAATATGCTGACTTCAAAAAAGCATTTATCCAGACGGCTCAACAAGTTCAGGAAATAACGCAAAGGAGCCAATTTCCACAAACACCACAAAAGATAGGAAGGTGGGAGATATTACAATACCATAAAATTAATTAAATAATATTTTGTAGGGTGGGCAGGTTTTTTTGCCCACCCTACATTTATATTAAAGGAGAATTCAAATTGATGAAAAAACCATGGGATGATCAAAGTGCTGTAAATGACATCCGTGCTGATAAACAGGAAGGGGCAACCTATCTTTACAACAAGTATGGGGGGCAATTACTCGGTTTTTTTAAGAAGTTTGGTGAGCTTTCCGATCAAGATGCTGAAGATATCTTGCAGGAGACTCTTATTCGGTTTATCAATCACATTCGCAAAGAATTACCACGAGAAAATGTAAAGGCTTATTTATTTACAATTGGCAGGAATGAATGTTATCGGTTTTTTACTGAGAAAAAAATTCATGACAACAATGACGACAATATACCCAGTGTTAACCTAGAAAAAGAAATATCGTTTCTTGATTGTTTATCTAAGGCATTGAAAATATTTGAAAAAGCAGAAAAAAACGCTAATAAATGTTTAGAAATCCTGACATTAATGGCTGAAGGATGGTCTTTAAAAGAGATAGCCAAAAAAATTGGCAGAACCCACGGCGCAACCAGAGAATTTTTCTCCCAATGTCGCAAGAAACTTAAACCTTATGTACAACCCTGTCGAGATTAGAGCAACGAATGATAGGAGATTATGTAATGAACAAAGAAGATAAAGAAACAGATGATTGGTTGGCGATATTGTCCGGTAAATCTGTGCCAGACGCGAGCCCGGAAATTATCCGTGAGGCTCAAGCTTTACGAATGGAGCTAAAATTTCGTAAGGAGCAAGCTTTGCAAGCGGTGCCAGAATTTAGCAATCCGCCAAATCCACAAATATTGAAGAATGTTTTCAAAGCAACCGGGTTAAAACCGGGATGGCTACAGTATTTGAAAGATATTGGGCAAAAAATAATATCCGATTTCTTGCAACCAATATTAAGGTGGAAATTGACACTGCCACTTCCGGTGGCAGCAACGGTGGCACCGTTATTGGTTATTGCGCCACTTGTTATCCAACAACTAATTATCTCAAAGCCAGAGCCAAATATTATTGGTACACCCAAAACTTTGTCTCCGGTTTCTCAAGAGTTAACGGTGTCTAATCCCCAAGCCAAAGCAGAAGCATTAACAATTGGTTTAGCAAAGCTTGGTATTGTTGTAACCGTCGTTGCAGAAGAAGAGGTTTGGATAGTTGATGTTGCTGATTTATCCACTGCCAATCCCGCTGCTTTAGCAACCCTACTTCAGAAACACGAGTTAAAACGATTACCACCGCCGCTAGCTAATCAATTGAACGTTCAGATTAGTGCGGAATAAGCTAAGTAGTGAACCATAAATTTTCAGGTATTATGAATTTTTTGTAGGGTGGGCAAGGTCCTTTTCTTGCCCACCGAGATGGTGGGCAACAAAAAGACGTTGCCCACCCTACAAAATACCTGAAAATTTGTGCTTCGGTACTCAAATTCGGTTTTCACCAAACCTGACAGGTTTTTAAAATCTGTCAGGTTTGAATTAGGGACGTTTTTTCAAACACTAAGCAGATATGAGGAATAAATATTGAAAATTTTGAAATTAGACATCGAAGGCTTTCGCTCAATGAAAAAAGTACATTGGGTGCCAAATGACTTGAACGTGATCATTGGGCCTAATGGTGCGGGTAAATCTAATTTGCTCCGTTTTTTGGAATTGATGAGTATTTCGGCACAAGCCCGTTTAGGAAAACATATCCAATATTTGGGTGGCATGGAACCTATTGTTTGGGATGGACAAGCCACTCGCCTAGTCTGCCAATTAAAAATGTTAGCAGTTGCTGAAGATGTGCAGCAAGACACCCTCAGTTATGAATTAGAAATGGCAAGATTAGGTAAAAGCAGTGCTTATCGTATTGAGCAAGAAAAGTTAACTTATGATTCTCAATCCAAAATCGGTCAAACTCTTGTAGAAAGAGCGAGATTAAATGGTTGGATACTGGATAAAACCGGGCAACCATTGAAAGCCGAAGAAGAACTCGTGTCTGAAGAAGAAAGTTTACTTGCAATTGCCTCAGAACCATTTATTGCTAACTCTTTGATTTATAAATTTAAACGTCAACTCGCTTCATGGACAATCTATCATGATATCCATATTGATAGGGATGCACCTATTCGTCAATCTGTCGTGACTCGAACCGAAAGACGAGTCGATCCTGATGGACAAAATCTGATTGCGGTATTACATACGTTATATACAGAAAACCGTGATTTTAGATACGATCTCAACGCGGCTATGCAGGCTGCCTTTGGCAATGAATTTGAAGAATTGCTGTTTCCACCGGCTGCGGATCAGAGAACGCAATTAAGGGTTATTTGGAAATCTCTGAAACGGGGACAATCAGCAGCGGAACTTTCCGATGGTATGCTGAGATTTTTATTATTACTTACCATTTTTGCTTCACCTTCACCGGCATCGCTCATTGCCATTGATGAACCGGAAATGGGTTTGCATCCATC
>Ga0233403_10000720_pt1 | contig 15874 bp, 11 predicted proteins | sample Na_oxic_1_MG_FD_179866 | JGI IMG/M metagenome (GOLD analysis project Ga0233403, IMG submission 179866) | Seawater microbial communities from Saanich Inlet, British Columbia, Canada - Na_oxic_1_MG | ecosystem: Environmental > Aquatic > Marine > Inlet | place: Canada: British Columbia | collected...
CGGAAAAATTAGCTTTGCCTAAGGCTTGGACTAAATATAATAGGCTGCCACAACTGAGCCGCCCCGCCGGTTCTAAATCCTTACTTGTCAATTTTTCAGTAGCGACTGTGTCCAAACTCCAACAATGGACGATTCTCCGTAGGCGACTTTGTTTGGTACTCAGGGTTTCTAAAAGCTGCTGAAAGTGTTCTGGATTAGTATGATCTATCTTGAGGGTTTGCTCATCTACTTGTTTATACGCTTTGCCCGGCAGAACCAACGTATAAAAGGCACTTTGCAGGTATTGACTTAATTGCAGTCCCACGCCTTGCGTATCTGCAAAAATGAGCCATTGTTCATTTTCCTTCATTGGCAACTGAGAAGATAACGGTGTTGTTTGTGCGACAATCACTGCCTGTTGCAAAGCTTTGTTCTCCTCACCCGGTAGAATTATGGGTTGTGTGAATCCTTGTTCTTGCAACAAACTTTGCCATTGGGTAGCTGAAAGCAAAGGGTAGTTGGGACGTAAGTGTTGGTCGGTAAACCGCCACCAACCTTCCAGTAAACCAAAGGTTAAATCCAGCCAACGTTGGCGACCAGTTCCTTCCATCAAAATCAACATGCCACCGGGAGCTAATAAACTGTGTACATGTTGTAATGTTTCTGTTAAATCCTTAGTCGCGTGTAGAACATTGGCTGCCACAATGAGATCGTACTCATGTTCACCAAACCCTTGCACAGACGGTGATTGTTCAATATCTAATGCTTGATAACGCACAAAAGGATAATCAGCAAATTTTTCTGCTGCCTTGGTCGTAAATAAAGAGGAAATATCTGTAAAGACATACTCTGTTTGCTGAACGGGTAAATGGGGTAGAATGTAAGTTGTTGTGCCACCGGTGCCAGCACCAATCTCTAACACTCGTATCCCACGTCCTTGTGGTAAACGCGCCAATGCTATTGATACCACTTTTTGGACAATGGTATTCATCACCATTGGGCCAGCAGAATCCTGATATAACTGAGTCAACAGAGTTAACTCATTGTTTGGAAATAACACCGAGAGCGGATCACAGGTTCCCCGCAGTATTTCAGCCAGTTGACTACCACAACGTTCCAGCAAAATTAATTCTGCATTTGCTTGCGGGTATTGTGTTAATAGCTGATTCATTTTCACCGGTGGATCGTTTATAACCGGCACTTTGATGACTTGCCACTCTTCGCCGTGCTGTTGGAGGATTTTTTCTTCCGCCAATATCTCCAATAAACGCCCCAGTAACCGTTGGTGCTGCCTGACAACGCCTAATATCGAGGCTATGTTTGCCTTTTTAAAACGCTGATGAACGAGCCATGTCCATCCCATTTGCTGGAAGGCGTTCAAGATAAAATCCACACTTAAAGCCTCAATTTGGGGCTGGAAGGTTTCGTAAAACGAAATTTGTTCAAGAACATTGGCTACATCTGATTTAAGGTTGGCATTGATTTCGTTGGGAGTTGGTAGGTAATCAATGGGTTGTCCAAAACGCGCTTGAGGCTGCCATTCGACTTGATAAAGCCAATCTTGTAATTGAGCATTTTGTGTCGTCGCTACTGGTGAATCAAACCAATAACGCTGACGTTGGAAAGGATAAGTTGGCAAGATCACCCGACTACGTTGATAATCCCGGTCAAAACCTGACCAATCTATCGGTGTGCCACGTACATATAATTCACCTAAACTTTGTAAGAGTTGTTGCCAATCATCCTCTCCTTGCCGTAAACTTGGCAGCCAAACCCCCACATTTTCCGGCAGACATTGACGGCCCATACCTAATAATGCTGGTTTCGGGCCTATTTCCACAAACACCTCACAGCAAAGCTGATATAATGTTTCTAGGCTGCTTGCAAATCTCACCGGTTGACGAATATGACGACACCAATATTCAGGCGTTGTTATATCCGCTGTCGCCCGTTCACCGGTGAGGTTAGAAATTAAATCTATTTTGGGCGTACCAAAAGTGATTTTTCTCGCAATTGACTCAAAATCCGCTAACATTGGCTCCATCAACGGGGAATGGAAGGCATGAGAAACCTTTAATGATTTTATTGAGATACCCTCGACTTCCAACGTGGTTTTGATGGTGTTGATGGCATCGCGCCGACCAGAAATCACAATATTTTCAGGCCCATTGATAGCTGCAATCGAAACTTGCCGGGTATAGGGTTGAATCGCGGTAGCGACTCTCGCTTCACTGGCAAATACTGTTACCATTTCGCCGTCATGTGGTAACGCTTGCATCAAACGGGCCCGATCTGCAATTAATTTTAAGCCATCTTCTAAACTAAAGATACCCGCCACACAAGCCGCGACATATTCTCCGACGCTATGTCCCATCACATAAGTCGGTTTGATACCCCAAGATTGCCATAACTCAGCGAGTGCATATTCCAATGTAAACAGTGCCGGCTGCGTATAAACGGTTTCATCCAATTTGGAGTGAGCATCAAATGATGAATAAATGATCTCTAACAATGGCTGTTCTAAATAATCACGTAAAATGTTATCACAACGTTCAAGCGTTTGACGAAAAATAGGTTGAGTTTCATACAGTTTTTGCCCCATGCCCACATATTGTGAACCTTGCCCGGTGAAGATAAAGGCGATTGTTGGTGGTTTGTGGTTGGACTTTAATACCCCCCTAAATCCACTCTGTTGATGTGACTGTGTACTGCGATAAGCGTTTAATTGTTCTCGCAATTGTGTCGTATTATCAGCGATAATAGCCAAACGGTGGTTAAAATGGGTACGTCCAGTATTAGTCGTAAAACCAATATCGGCTAAAGTGTCTTGTGAATTGGAATCAAGATAAGTTTCATAGCGTTGTGCCAAAGCTCGCAATGCTGATTCATTTTTTGCAGAGAGAGTCAACAAGTGTTTGGAACGTTCCATAGATAAAACCTCCGAGGTTTTGAAAACCTCGGAGGTTTGTGCCTTTTCTAACACAACATGCGCGTTAGTCCCTCCATATCCAAAGGAACTGATCCCAGCAAAATGGGGTTGATATTGGGTTAAATCAGTTGGAATAGATAACGGTGTTTCTGCTATTTTTATCAGTGGATTTAATTCGTTCAGATGCAAATGCGGGAAAATTTCCTGATAAAGTAATGACAAAACCACTTTAATTAGCCCGGCAATGCCAGCTGCCGCTTCCAAGTGTCCAATATTGGTTTTCACCGAGCCAATCCAACACGGTTGTTCAAAGGTACGACCATCCATCAGGACTTCTTTTAAGGCATTGACTTCAATTGGATCGCCCAACGACGTGCCGGTACCGTGGGCTTCAACATAATTGATTTGGTTTGGTGCAATGTCAGCATTTTTTAATGCCCGACGAACAACCGCTTGTTGTGATAAGCCATTGGGGGCTGTCAACCCATTAGTACGTCCATCTTGGTTGATAGCGGAACCTTTAATCAGGGCCAGAATGTTATCGCCATCCCTTACCGCCTCAGAAAAGCGTTTAAGTACTATCATACCGCAACCTTCGCCACGCACATAACCATCAGCATTCGCATCAAATGTTTTACAATGACCATCGGCGGCTAACATACCGACTTGAGAAAAGGTGATAGTTAAATCGGGTGTCAAAATCAGATTGACTCCGCCAGCGAGTGCTAAATCGCATTCACCGAGGCGTAAACTTTGACACGCTTGATGAACCGCAACTAGCGAAGAAGAACAGGCGGTATCGATGGCAAGACTTGGCCCACGTAAGTCCCATAGATAAGATAAACGATTGGCTGCAATACTAGACGCACTGCCTAAATTTGAGTAAATATCCGGGGTTGTATTGTGTTTCAATTGTAAATGGGCATAATCATCGGTACTAATACCAATAAATACCCCGGTTTGACTACCTCTCAAGCTATCTGGCGCAATACCGGCATTTTCCAACGCTTCCCAACTGACTTCCAATAACAGTCGTTGTTGCGGATCCATTTTTTGGGCTTCTAGGGGAGACAGACTAAAAAATAGCGGGTCAAATCCCGCAACCTCTTCTAAAAAACCGCCCCATCGCGTGTTCATTTTGCCAGGTGTTTCAGGATTTGGGTCATAAAAAGCATTGATATCCCAGCGTGAAGCTGGCACTTCTGTAATGGCTTCTTTTCCGTCATGCAAGAGTTGCCAAAAAGCTTGGGGATTTTCAGCACCTGGAAAACGGCAACCCATGCCGATGATAGCAATTGCTTCGGTAGCCGTTTTTAGCTCAAGCGGTGTTTTGGTTTTTTGACAAGAACTGGGTTCTCCCGCTAAATATTGGGATAGTGCTTGAATGCTAGGATAATCATACACAATAGTAGGCGAGAGGGAACGTTCTAACCAAGTTTCTAATTCACCAGACAAGCTCACGGCAGTCATAGAATCAAGGCCATAACGGGCTAACGGTTCTTGAATATCTATTTCGGGAACGGCCATTTTCAAGTGTTCAGACAGTTTGGTTAATAACCAAGTTTGAAGAGATTCCACCGTCACCGAGCGAGAATTTTGATGAGTGACTGATTTTTCGGTAGAAATAGCTTGTTGCCATCTTGCAACGGTTTTAAGCGTATCTGTTAAAAACATCTCTCGACAGGCACTGCGTTGAACTTTGCCACTAGACGTTTTTGGGAGCGTTGCTGGTTTAAGTAATAACACAGCATAGACTTGTAAGTCATGTTGTTCCGAGACGGCTTGACGAATGGTGTTAATGACTTCATTAACATTTAATTTGTTGAGTGCGGTGCGTTCGACTTCTTGTATTATAACTAACTGCTCGGCACCGGCTATTTCTATGGAAAAGGCCGCTCCACCACTTTTTCGCAGTGTTGTATGACTCTGTTCTACAGTCTGTTCAATATCTTGAGGATAAAAGTTTAAACCTCTAATAATGATGACATCTTTTAGCCGTCCAGTGACAAACAATTCACCATTATACAAAAATCCCAAATCCCCGGTTCGCATAAATGGTCCTTCGCCATTGGCAGTAACAGCATGAAAGGTTTGTTCCGTATCGTATGGACGGTTCCAATAACCTTGCGCCATTGAAGTGCCGGCTGTCCAAATTTCACCGATTTCATTAGAAGCACAGGGCATCAAAGTATCGGGATTCACAATAACAATCCGCGTATCAATTTCACTGACACCACATCCAACCAAAGTCTGAGACTGGCGGGGATCACCGGCTTCTTCTTGATTCGCTTTAACTACCTTATGCTGGAGCGCTTCGCTTTGAAGTGTCAGGAACGTCGGTTTATCCATATAGCGGACTGCGGTGACTTTCAAAGTGGCTTCGGCAAGCCCGTAACCTGGACATAATGCTGTGGGATTAAAACCACAAGACGCGAAAGTTTTGGCAAAATGTTTGAGTGATTCTTGTCTGACCGGTTCGGCACCATTTAAACCCATACGCCAACGACTTAGATTTAAAGTCATTCGTTGTTCTGGGGTAATGCGCTGTACACAAAGTTCATAAGCAAAATTGGGTGCCGCACTGTGAGTACCCCCAAAATGTGATAGGGCTTGTAACCAATAAAATGGTTGTTGCAAGAAAGCCGTGGGTGACATCAGGTAACAAGGAAACGCCTTATATAAAGGTTGGAGTATCCCATAAATAAGCCCCATATCATGAAAAATCGGCAACCATGTTACCATGACACTGTCTTGCGTATGTCCCCAGCCTAAATCAAGGTCTTTTAAGTTGTGTAACAGATTGTGGTGGGTGATCATCACCCCCTTTGGTGTTCCGGTGGAACCAGAGGTATATTGAAGAAAGGCGAGGGTATCACTATTGATTAAAGGTTGTTGCCAACTATCAGCCCATTGTGAGTCAAGATTATCAGTAGCGAGCCACTGTAAGTTTTCCAATTCTGAAGCATAAGTCAGTCGCTGGGCTTTTTTAGATAAAATATCAGTCGTGGTCAATATCACGGCGGCTTGTGCATCGGCGGCAATGGCAGCCAGTCGTTGTTCAGAACGGTTACGACGTGGGGGATAAGCCGGCACCGCGATAACATTGGTATAAAGACAACCAAAAAATGCGGCAATGTAAGAAAGTCCACTTGGATAAAGTAACAAAGCACGTTCTCCAATACCTACCATACTTTGAAGTTTAGCTGCGATAACTCGTGCTTGTTGATCTAATTGTGCATAAGTCAAGCTGGCTGTTTCAGTTTCGCCATTAGCCAGAAAAGTATAAGCCCGTTTATCGGGCTCCGTTTGCGCCCGAAGTCGTAGTAATTCAATTAATGTGACGGGTTCTCTGGCTTTGTCAGACACCTTGCTTGTCAGTAGCGATGGCGGTAGCTCATCCGCTAATTTGGCTTGAGCGTTCGTATGCAAGCACTCTGGCACAATTTCCGGTTGGGGTAAACTTAATGGATCAAACTTTGAGTGTTCTTGTTTGGTCATAATTGAGTCCTTTTTTGATTGACGACTTTATCGGAAATTTTACTCAATTGTAATGGTTAACAGGGTATTGAATATTTGTAATGAATGTGAAGGTAAAGTCCAGAATAAATAATAATTATAATAAAATTAATAAATTATATAAATAGATACAATACCTTCGCCAATGCCAAAATTTGTTGTTTCGTTCATTAAGTACGATTTCCCGAAACTCCGATATTACTTAGGTTTCGGGAAATCCGCTTCGCACAATGAACGAAACAACCATCAATTGGCGAAGGTATTGTAGATATAAACTCTAATGAATAACGAATAAAAGGGGTCAGTACCCTTTTTTAGTTACAAAAATTATCAACTAAAAGAATAAAAGGCAAGAATAAAAGGGGTTAGTACCCTTTTTTAGCTAAAAAAGCTTGCGGTCAACATACTGTCATCATTTGCATCGTAGCTAAATGGTTCTAACATCTTTTATTTATTCGCTTTTATTCTGAAAAAAGGGTACTGACCCCTTTTATTCTAACAGTGACAGATTAATACCGGCTTTTTCAGAAATTTTTAGAAATTTTTTTTCTAATAGAGCATCTGGCTTATAGAGGCCTTTTGGGTACTGTTTCTGCAAAAGGCTTACGGCACTTTCGTTATGAAGAGCAAATGTAGCGTCTAAATATTTTAACTGTGTGGACTCAGATAAAAAAAATTTAGGGGAGATTTTTGGTTTAAGATTTCTTGGTCTGCAAAGGAGGGCCCGTATTCGTCTTCAGCTCCCATATTAATCAAAGTGGAGCCTCTTTTGAAATAAGAAACCTCATATTGGCTTTCAATTAAATGTTTGATCCCAGTAACAGTGATAATATAATCACTCTTTTGTGCAACCTCTTGAACACTTTGATGATCTTCAGCATCAATAAAAGAATCCATAAAATGATGGGTTTCAAAAACCTCAATAAAATCTACTGGTATCACCTGCGCATTTTCGGTCACGAGGCGTTGGTAAATGCCCTTGCCCACTTTTCCGTAGCCAAAGAGAAGAACCTTTTTATTATCAATTTCATAGTTTAAATGTTTCAAGGCTCGAATCAATCCGTCAGAGGTTCCAATGCGCGTTTCGATCATTTTGATTTGGCTATCGTCCACTGAAATGCAAGAAAATTGGGTGTTTCGATAATAGTTTTCTCCAGAGCGAGTTAATTCAACGGCACCAATATTGATTTTCTTAAGATAAGAGTAAGTACCAGTACAATCTAAAAGCAAATCAAACGCTTCGTTAGGATCGATGTGATCTTCACAGCGTATACCGAGTTCTCGTAAAAAAAAGCGCGTGTCTTTATCCATCAGAATATTTTTAGGGCTAGAGACAACCACTTCAGCTTCCGAAGCGATTAAGGGCAGCAGCTTAGGAACCACATTTTTAAACAAAGGTGTGGCATGCAGTATTTTTTGATTTTTTAGAGGGAGAGAACTAGAAAAGCGTTGGTATTGATCCCAAAGGCAGGGGTAGTCTGCCGCCGCTTCGTATTGATAATTTCCTATGATGGCAAAAGTCGGTTGGATTTAGACAATTTGTCCATTATTTTTCCACTTGCTGAAACAATTTTTGAGGTAAATCCGGCATTTTCAACATTCGCTTGATTCCTTTTGGTAACCCACGCCATTCCTCTTCATGTTTTTTCAGCTCGAAACGCACTTGCTGAGCATCAATTTGAGCAAAACGTTGTTCCAAACTTTGACTTCCTTTCAGTAGAATCTCCATGTATTGAGGATTTTCCAAATTTCTAACCAACTGAGTATCTGCGATCATAGCCTTAAAGCTTCTTGACAGATTCGATGTTCCACTTTTTTTGCGTCTTTTTCGTTTTTCTTCCCGGAAAAATTGTTCCATTATGTTGTTGGTTCGTTGTGGTTGAATGCTTGTCTTTCCATAAGGCGTTTCAACTTCAATAGGATCAGCAAACAGTTTGTCCCAATATTTGTCAATTTGTTTCAACATTTTCTGATAATCTTTATGCTAGATTGCCAATTGGATGATTTTTTTTGATTGTCTGAATTGGGTAACCTCCTTCTTAATTGTACGTATATCCTTATCACCTTCATCATTTCCTTCATCATTTAGGACTGAAGTGGTTTGCGGTAGAGTGATTCTCATAGCTTCTCTCAATTGATCAAAAACTTCCGCTTTTTCACATAATTGAGTAACCATTGTTTCTAAAGATGAATCATTCATAATCTTTTTAAGAGTAATAAATACTTGGGAAAAAGCTGCTTTTTTAATAAAGTTCCCCTTCAAAGATTCAATGAGCGGAGCTACTTTTTTGAGTCTTTGGTAAAATACCAAATACTGTCTATCGAAAGGAAACCCTAATCCGTTCAACTCTCGTTTATGTTCTAACGTCCAAATGAGCATGATGTAAAAACGAATTTCCGCAGATAATTTTATGTTAGGAATACCTTCTTGATTATGTTGTAAATATTGCTGGTACATCGTTGTAAGAGTGTGGTTCTCACTGATAAGATGCTCTAATTCTTTTTTAGCCAAACGCAACACAGTTTTTGCATTATGTTTCCTTAGTACCTACATTCATCACACCATAACTTACAACTCAGTAATAAAAAGCTTCATAACGTTTTCCAAGCAAAGCAAGCAAGTTTCGGTGATGTTCATTAAGATTGGTAACAGTTGTTTGTATATTTTCTAAAATAACAACATGAATGCCAACAAAATATTGGAAGACCCAACGTATAGTTGGATTTTGAATAAGTTTACCCTTCTGGTTAGGAAATGTTTTTTTTCCTTCATTGATTGACGCATTCGATATTCAAGAGCCGCATAAACTAAAAGGCAAATTGTCATCACCATCATTAAAGCCATAATACGCTTTGGTGATTTTAGGAAGAGCGAATCGGCTAAAAACATAGGGTCCTATCGGTCCCGAAAGCCCCTCTCGACTTTTTGTTGGTTCTTGTATTGGACAAGAACTTCTGGGGCGGGTATTGCATCAACATTCATCTCATTGGTGGCTACAATGAAACAACTTTTTCTTTTAATACGTGCTTCTCTATAACGAAACGAAGTACTTAAATAGCCTTCTATTTGATAAACATAATAATCAGGTTTGGCATTCTTAGCCGGTTTTCCTCTGGTTTGGTAACGAGATATCGCTTTAATTTCAGTTTCTTCTACCGAGGTGAATAACAATTTTTCTCAAACTTTTGTAATGCTTCTTGAGCTTCTTCTTTACTTGAGAAAGTCTTGCGACATAAGTTGTTAAAAGCCTTTAAGTTAGTAGTACTTGCCTTAAGACATTGTTTGTTAATTGTATGCTTTGCACGCTTTTCGGCTTGACAAGAATGAATAATAATCCACCGTTGCTCAATGCCAGCATAGTTCGAGCTTACTGCTTGATAACGTGTTTGTTCATCAATAACCGTCATTTCTGATAGTTCGACTTTTTCGATAGCTTCTTTTGCCTCGTTTATGCTCTCTGGAACTCGACTTATCCAATGTATGCCCGGATTTTTCGCTAAAGTTTGTAGACGGATCGAATTGTAAAGGGCACTGTCAGATATAATGTATTTTAACGGGTGGGCCGTCATCAATTGCTTAATATGCGTTTGTATTGTTTCCCTAAAACCCGTTTTATCATCACTGTTACCGTCCATTGGCTTCATCAGTATGGGAATACCTGCTTGATTTTCAACAATCAATTGTAGTATAACTTGATTCAAGTCTGGGCGATGATCTCGACTGTAGCCTTTAGTAATATTAATCACTTCAGCATGAGCATCTTTATCAGTTTCTTCTTCCTTACAAGCACTTTCAAGACGAATCGTTGCTTCCTTCGAGCGTAAGCTGTCTATTTCTTTGTCAGTTTCAAGCTGAGAAGCACTTTCATCACGAGTCAGGGCGAACAAATCAGTTTTCTTGATTTCCAACCTTTTCAAGCTGAGAAGCACTTTCATCACGAGTCAGGGCGAACAAATCAGTTTCCTTGATTTCCAACCTTTTCAAGCTGAAAAGCACTTTCATCACGAGTCAGGGCGAACAAATCAGTTTCCTTGATTTCCAACCTTTTCAAGCTGAAAAGCACTTTCATCACGAGTCAGGGCGAACAAATCAGTTTCCTTGATTTCCAACCTTTTGGTTATTGGTGCTTGCTATCAAATCTGGCTCGAAAGTGGAAGCTTTCTGGGCTGTTTCATAAATGCCATCGGTATGAAAACTCTTAACTCACAAGATGACCAGTTTGACATTTCAGTCCTAATACTTGAGCGGCGTTTATGGAAACTTGCGAATATAAACCGGTCACTTCTTGCTGATAAATATCATCAAGTGACCGTCCCATAACATGTTCGTTTAAATCTTCAGCCTCTATACCTTTTCCTATTAACCTGTCGACTGGTTTATCCTCGAAAAATTTTGGGAAATCGTGACGACGTTGATTGACAAAACCTAAACCATTTAGTACCATTGCCTTAACCGCTTGACCTATACTCACTTTACGCTTTTCCATATCTTGTTCTATGGCATTATCTATTACATCACCTATTCCTAGTTCGTCGTACATACCAGCAACTAAACCTAGATGATCTAAGTTTTTACTCTTTATCTTTTTGCCTTTACGGTTGAATGACATCGTATATTTCCTATGTTTTAGTGTGGACTTATTTTACCACAGTTTTTTAAATATTAAATTTAAAATTTTGGTGTGATGAATGTAGGTTAGTAATTTATTAATTTGTGAATGTTCGTACTCGAACAAATCTTTGCCCAAATCTCTCAGAAAATGGAAGTGGCAAATAAAATCTAAAACCGAAGGAAACACCACTTTAATGGCCGCAGAAAAGACCGAACCATATCACGTACTATTCCGGCTGGGAGGCCATAAGCTTGCTTGATCTTTTCCAAAAAGGGAATTATATCATCTGCATTTTCAGATGGGATTTTCACATTGTTTAAGACAATTTTTGTGATGTCAGTAATACCGGTCATCAAATGAGGGCTATCTCCTTCTACTGTTCCATCAAGATGTAAAATATAACCACCGCTTTTAGCCATAAATTTCTTGAGTTCAGCTTCACAAGCTTGATGCGCTAAGCTCAAATAAACTACGAATTTTACGCCTAATTTTCCAATTTCCCTTCTCGATATGGAAATGTTTTCCTCCTTCAACTTCCTTTTAATTTCTGCCTCATTAACACATTCAACAAATAATCCTTTACCCACATAAACCAAAACATCAAAGCCTTCGCTCTTGTAGACTTGCATGATTTCAGATAAGGATTCATCCGAGTAAGTAACACCACATGGCTTGCACCATAATATCGTTATGTGAGCGTGAAATATTCCAATCTTCAATGTATATAAATTTCGTCGTAATGAAGTTTTTTGTATTGTTAATTTTTTTCCACAGTGGTGACAAATTGTCTTGGGTGAAATTAAGTATATTGTTGGTGGTTGTTTAAAAAGATGGGCGGGCGACAATCCCATGTTTAGTTTATCTATATGTTGTCTTAAGGCTTGAAGAGCTTTGTACCCCGAACTTTTTTTAAAACAAGCCATGATACTGCAATAAATTTCTTACCTTGTCAATGGTAATGGTTATCCCACGCCTACGAACACGTTTTGTTAATTGCACTAATGTATCTGTTGGATGTTTGATTAACTCCACTAAAATAATGATGGCATTTTCATCGCGAGGTAACTTCGCTTGAGACCTTTGAAATTTCTTTCTTTTTTGTGTTTGCTCTAAGTAAACTTCAGGTTCTTTTGAAAAATATATGTACCTGCCGTTTTCTAATTCTCTGTTTAAAAGAAATGAATCTTTAAAGTAGCTCGGAAATACTTTATCCAACGTAATTCCTAATAACACTTCTAATTCGCAACGAGCTAAACCCAATTCAGAGTTATTTACCAAATAGACAATCGTTTGTTTCAAAGTGCCGTGTTGCGAAAAGTAAACACCATGATTTTCCCATATCCCATTACAATTAAATTTGGCAACTTCTGGTAATACATAATAGCTTCTATTATAATCGTAACTGCTATAAGCCTTCCATGAACTTAAACGTCTTTTCACACTATTTAAGGAAAGTTGAGAAAATTCCATAAGACTTTGAATTGTTACAACTTGTTTCTTTTTAAAAAAGTTTAATAAACTCTTTTCTTTTGATATGTTAAGTAATCTCATTATTTATTTTGGGATAACTTGGAGTATTGTGGTAAAAAAGATACTCCATGATAGCTCAAAATAGCTTCAAAGTGAATCAAAAATGCTTCTTGGTAATACTTTTTTTGGTATATTTGGTTCTTTTTTTTATCTCCCGGTCATTTTTCTAAAAAATATTTCTTCTTTTTTGACCATTGACTCGCCTTGTTTTTCAATGAATTGCTGGAAAACACAACCGACTTTTGCCATCATAGTAAAAAAGCTTCAATACCAGCGGGGTTCCCTTGAGAAAAAAGACCAAAAGTATGTGCATAATACCGTGGTTCATATTGAAAATGAACAAGGTTCGTATTGGCGATACGGTTATGGTGTCAGCAATGTATTAAGACTCTCATTAGCTTTAGGGCGATACAATGATTTGTTAAGAAATAACCTTATGATCGAAGTAGATGGTCAAAAAACTTTACAAGAAGCAATAATCAAAGCTTTTTTGTAGTTTTCACCAGTTCAAATTATTTTGGACTGGTACCACCTAAAAAAGAAGTGTGACCTTCAATCTTGGATTAACTGAAATTAACAGCTTCAATACGTTCGGAAATCAAGCACTTACTGTGGTATGGTGCGACAGATAAAGCCATTGAGTCTCTTAAAAATATTGATACAAAAAATATTAAAAACCAAGGTGAAATTACCAAGCTTATTAATTACTTAGATCGTAGTAAACCATATATTCCTTGTTATGCCGCTAGGAAGCAACTTGGTTTGCGTAATAGTAGTAATCTCGGTGAAAAAGCGAACGATTTATTGGTTTCCGATAGACAGAAACATAATGGCATGAGTTGGTCCAAAGTAGGTTCAGTTACATTGGCTTCACTAACAGCATTGGTCAAGAATGGTGAATATAAAAAGTGGTTTGAAACAAAGACCATAAATAAAATCTGATTCTAACGCTTTCTGTTGATATTGAAAACAAGGACTTAATGGTCTAAAATAAGAGTATAGGAAATAAAAGTTCACATATAATTGCCCCACAAGGAGAAAGAAAATGAATAGGCAACCCGATAAAAAAGTGAAACGTGTTATACCCATAAAAAAAGAATATGAATTAAAACCGGAATTTTTACCCCGTGGTAGCAAAACTATTTGTATGCCATGCGTTGAAGCTGAATACCCCCAATTACTTGAAGATAATACAGTTTTTAAAGAGTATTTGGATAATATGCACCTTCTAAATCCAGAAATTTTTCCCAAAGATATGGGAAATGGGTACGTATTAGACGGTTTTACCGAGCCATCGAAAAAATTAGAATATTTTCGTATGAGACGCATAAAAATTCTAGAAACTGGAGAAGTCTATACTATTCGGCCTTCATTTGTTATGCCCTACATGATAGCTAAAACAGAAGACGTAGAAAAGGCATTATATTTACGCAAGTATGCTGTGCATGATGAAGCTCTAACGTATGTATTTGGGCGTGATGACAGGTATTGGAATCGCGCTGAAAGAAGTTTTGGTCGTAATAGCATAGTTGGCACAACAATAAAAGAATCTGAAAAATTGCCACAAGACTTAGTTGCTGATGAAAAAGTGACAAATTTCAATGGTGATAAAATCTGTATTGCAGAAACAGTGGCAGAAGGTTGTGTTTTGGGAGCTGCTGTATGTAAAGGAAATGAAACCACACAATTAACGGAAGGTTATGGAATATTTGCGGTTGAGGCCAAAAACGTTAATCCAAAATATGAACCAGAAACCGTTAATACAGATGGCAGTACATCAACCCAAGCGGCTTGGAAAGCAATTTTTAGCAATATCCTTGTTATCCGATGTTTTTTGCATGCTTTTTTAAATATTAGAAATTATTGTAAAAAACAATATACTAAACTGAAGCAAAAAATCTGGCATGTATATCATGCAAAACAAATTTTTTTCTCAAAGAATCAGGCGATTAAGAGAATATGCTTTGTCAAATCTACCAGAAGGTGTGGTATTAGACAAAGTTATAGCTCTATGCAGTAAATCTGGCTTATTTCAGAAAGCTTATGACCATCCTAATGCTCACCGTACTAGTAATATGATTGATAGGTTGATGAAACAGCAAGATCGTTATTTGTTTATTATGCAGTATTTTCATGGCGATTTTATTTCAGCTTAAACGTTCGATCTTGGGCTATTTTACATAACTTTCGGCCATATTGTACGCGAATCGCTGATAAGCAGAGCAAATTAGATTGTCCAGCTAGTAAATTAAATGGCTTCAGGTATGCCGATAATTGGCTAGAGAATTTATTAATATCGGCTTCTATGGCTGGCTACAAGCAATAGCTTTTCAAAGATTTCAAACCTATAATCTTCAAAAATGGCAAAAAAGGTATCTTTTGTCTTAAATTTGTGGAAAATGGTAAATTTTTCTCAAAAATACGCTAAAATTTTTTTTGGGTCAATTTTTCTAAAAAAACCTAAAAACCATATAATTTGTAATGACATAAACCATAAATTTTTTATGCGCATTATTCTATCCACAGAATCCGTTAGAATCAGTAAAATTTAGGTTTGCTTCCTAATTTAGTCTAACCGCACCGGTCGAATTTTATCAATCTGTGCATTTACAATCGCACCTAAATTAGATATATTTATTTTCATTTATGTCCAAATCGTTATCAATAATCCATTTAATCATATAGAAGTTCAGAAAAATTCTGAGAAACCAAGTTTCTTCAAGAAACTTGGGATCGATTCAGTTATCTGAAAATAGTTCCGAATTTTTTCAACATGAATCAAAGTGCGTAACAGCAGGTATTTATCGCACTGTCGAAAAATCTCAAAGAAGTTCAACTACCCACTGAGTGACAAGTGCAGTGGCACGGGCACATTGATCTTGCCGAGCCTTGTTAAATTCCGCAAATTCCCTCGCATTCCACAAGTTGTATGAACGTCCGGTAAATTGTTGTTGAAGATGTTGACAAGTAACACCACCGTATTCTTTCTGAAAACGTTCAACAAGTTCATTTCCAACTTTGAAATTATTTATACATTTTCCTAACCCAAACCTATTGCGAGCACGTCCGCGCTTACAACTTAGTGCCATTAAGCCGCCAGTTAAGGCTCCGCAAGCACCAGCCCCGGTTAACCCACCGCCGCCAGATAGTCCATGACTAGCTTTAATGGTTTCATCTGTTACATAACCTACAGTTTCTTTAACCGTAGTTAAAACACATTGGGGGCAGGCACCATATTTCTTTTCATAATCAAACGCCATTTTATAGGCTCTTTTACCAAGGGCTTCTTTATCTTCATTGTTATGTC
>Ga0233403_10000721_pt1 | contig 15850 bp, 20 predicted proteins | sample Na_oxic_1_MG_FD_179866 | JGI IMG/M metagenome (GOLD analysis project Ga0233403, IMG submission 179866) | Seawater microbial communities from Saanich Inlet, British Columbia, Canada - Na_oxic_1_MG | ecosystem: Environmental > Aquatic > Marine > Inlet | place: Canada: British Columbia | collected...
TTTGACACAGTCCGCGGGGGTTCCGTTGGATGCATAACCTCTGCCGTCATACAGACTGCTGATCCGGTCAATTCGAAGTGGTTCGTGCAGAGTGATAGCGTGGCTGACCGCGCTCCGTTCCCGATCCGGTGCGACCACGGTGACATTGTGTTTTTCCGAGAAAATTCTGTACAGCGCCTGCAATCCCTCTGCATGAATCCCGTCGTCATTTGTCAGGAGAATATTCATTGGTTTGCCTTTGGAGCGTAATGCGTAACTATGCGATATATAAATGCGTTTACGTCGTTACGCATCACGTTTTACGTTCCTACACCTCATTTACCGCCCGCTCAATAAGCCGCACAGCCAGCGTCTGAGTGCCGGTATATTGAAAATAGTTGGTGAACACATCCAGAAAAGCCGCAAGATAATCCAGTTTGTCATCCGACACTTCAACATAATCTCTCAGTTGGCCGATCACCACATCCGGTGTCAGATTATGCTCGGAGATGAAACTGCCTATCCATTCCTGTGTGGCTGCAAATCCGTTGCGAATAAATCCGAGCTTGCTTTCATCATCATCCCCGGGAATATCCTCACTGATACCGCTGAAGGTGTCATTTCCAGCGAGTTCGGAAGGCGTGAGATTATCCAGCTTGTTCAGAACTGCGTCAGCAAAATCGGGACCCAGAGGGATCAGACCGTCAAAGCAGACCAGAGCGGCCATCCGCATTTTCGACTCTCCCCCGTAATCCGCCAGTGCGGCGACAAAATCCCCCACGCTGTCTCCGGGAATGCCGTTGATTTTGGTGAAGGCCAGCAGTTCGGCAATGATCTTGAGGGTCAGATCAATGGCCTGCGCTGTGTCAGCCTTGGGCGTGAGATAGTCCAGAAAGGACAGCAGACTGTAGCGTTCGGCAGCCTTGTTTGCAAGTGCCGCCGCACCCAGTGCTTTGTCGGTTGAGTCAACAAGGCGGTAAAGCCGCATGGCGGACTGATAGCCCTCGGACTTGTCATTGTAAAGCTCAATGGCTCTGTTTTTCACCGATTCCAGAAATTCCTCGTCTTCCTCACCCGTTACCACCCGCAGCATTTCATCGAAATCAGTGAAATTGGTCCATTCATCAGGTACAACAAAGTCCAGTGCCTTCAGACTCATAACAGTCACGCCGGAGTCCGGAAGTTCGTTTACAAAATCGGCGATGGTTTCTTTTTCGCCAAAACCGAGAAAACCCATAAGTGTTCTCCTTTTGATATGAGAATAGTGACTTCTCTTGTCAATTTCTACAGCAGAACGGAAAATTGTCAGAAATCACTCTTTTTTGCCGGTTCGGATTTTGGCACGTCCGAACCAGGCCGCCAAAGGCTGATGATTGATTCACAAGCAGGCGGAGAGTATTTCATCTGCTGATTTTATTTAAGCTTGGACAACCCTTTGAGATTGAATTTCCCCAGCCATGCTTTACGATCACTTTCTCCGAAGTCACTTCCTGTGGAGCGCACCTGTACCTGAAACCGGTTTGCCACCAATACAACCGTTCCCTTGCTGCCGCTTGTGGCCCCGGGATAACCCGCAATTTTCATGCTGCTGTTTTTGCGCGGTCAGCGTCTTTGTGAGGCATCACGGCCATTGCCGTGGTCAGAAGATTTCCGGGAATCTGCATAAGTGATTTACCTCCTGTTTTCTGAATCCGGCCCGACACCCGCATGCCAGATCGGACATCCCAAATTCTCTTATGAAGGGAGTCGGGTCGGAATATGTTATTTTTTGGAAACCGCCTTATCTGCCTTGTTTTCTTTTCTCATCTTTTTAGCGAGTTCCCTTATCTCCACCAGACCTTTTTTGATTTTCGCATACCCATACCATGTTGAATAATCCGGGTTTATGTGAAAACTGCCCTGAAATGCCTTCATACGGTGATCCATGAACATGGTATAAAGAAGCTGCTCAATTTTGGTGCTCACATCGTAGAAAGCCAGCAGATCGGGATAGGCCGGATAATCCGCCCGTTTTTTGATAATGCCGTCTTTGTAAAGCCCCGCGACAATCTCAATGGCTTCGGCAAAGAGTTTGTCCGATTCCTTGATCATCAGTTCCGCATTTCTGATGTTGCTTTCCACAAAATACGGGGCATGGCATTTCTGACACGCGTCGGTGAAACGCTTCTGCTCCGCGTCAAAAGATTCCTTATCCAGCCGCGCCATTTTTCCGGCCTTGACAACATCCAGCCGGGGGGTGGGCTTTCCATCGGGGTCAAGTACGCCCAGCCCTTTGAGGATGGTGGTTCTGTATCCCATCCATTCCTTATCATCTTCGGGAAGCCGGAGTGCGAGAAATCCCCATGCTGAAAATACCCTGTGATCCCCGTCCTGCATATGGCAGGTCTGACATTTGGGCGCACGGTCCCGGTTTTCACTGTCAAGCACCCGGTTCATCAGATAAGTCACGCCGTGCTTTGATCCGGACCACATTTCCCACTGGGCATGATCAAAGCCCATGTGGCAGGTCATGCAGGCTTCGGGTTCGGAAGCTTCCGCAGTGGAGAAGGAATGGCGGGTATGGCAGCTCTGGCAGTCCATGCCGTAGCGGTAGTATTTTCTGCCCTCGGTCTGACGTTTTGTCTCGTCGGTCAGCCCCAGCGTATGACAGCCGCCGCATCCTTTCTGGCCTTCCACAAAGGCTTTGGGTTGCATGTGCGTATAGGGCATGGCTTCCAGCGCAACCAGTCCCAGAGCATGTTTGCCCGAAAGATACTGCTCTGCTTTTTCCTCGTGACATTCCTGACATGTTTTGATGGTGGGCAGTTTTGCCTTGTCAGCATCTTTCTCATTGTTATGCTCATCCCCGTGGCATTCGGCGCAGGTCATTTCCTCTGCCATTTTTCCACGGTTGAAATCCTTCACCTGCATGGGCGATATTTTCGCGTGGCATTCCTCACATTTGGAAGGTGTGGCAAAGCTCGCACTGCTTCCCGCGGTTATCCATAATGCCACAATCAGTATACATGGCCATGCACTTTTTTGCATCCAATTTGTTTTCATCATAAAATTTCCCTTTCCTGCTGTTGTTTTTATTTTTAAAGGGTTGGGGCAACAAAGCCTCAGTACAGGCGCACGAGGTCCCATGATTTTAATCTTGGTGCCCTTAACTCGTTATGATCGGACTTTTTTTCCTCATCAGCCAGTCACATATTGTCCATGGCACCCGAATTGCTGATCAGATCGGCAATGGTCAATGTGGCAATATCTTTTCCGTCTTTTTTCAGCTTGGCCTGAGTCATGCCTTTTTTCTCCTGCGTGAAGACAATTTTGAAACTGCCTTCCTTTTCAGGAAAAAATTTGTTGAAATCGCCGCCTGCCAGAGGTTTGGGGCCTTTGTCTCCGCCGCCGCAGCCGGACAGCACCAGAAGTCCTGCCAGAAAAAATACAATAAAATTTCCATAAAATTTCCCAAATCTGACCATTTTCACCCTCCTTTGAAAAAGTTGTCTTACGCGTATGCAAGCACCTGCTCAACAATTTTTTGTAACAAAATATCCGATGTCATTCTGACCTGATGAGAAAAATCTTGAATTCCCGGACTGATAGGGAGAATGATAATTCTGCAATCCGTTAAGAATTTTATGTTGCCAGAGCAATTTTGGGATTTTTCACCCTGTACGGATATATGCGAAAACACCCTGCGCCTCAAGGAGAATCACAGCGAAAAATAATTTTGCACAGGTTCTGCGAAGGATGCCCAAACCGGATTTATTTTTGGAACACCCATCAAATTGCGAAAAAAAATTATGGGTAAGAATATTACCGGGGTAAGATGCGGAGATATTGGATATTTCGAAATGAAAAATGCCGAAGGCCGGACTTGAACCGGCACGGGCGTAGCCCACTACCCCCTCAAGATAGCGTGTCTACCAAATTCCACCACTTCGGCATAAAATCCGTCCGCATCTTTCCTGACACAGACAGACTGTTCTTCTATGTTATTAGCTCAAAAGAGTCAAGCTTTTTTCACAAAAAAAATAAAATTTTGTGTTTTTCTGAACAAATTAAAACAATTACTCCTGTTCCTGTGCAGCAGGCTGTGCCACATCTCCGGCAGGCTGTGCCACATCTCCGGCAGGTTGTGCCACATCTCCGGCAGGTTGTGTAGCAGGTTGCGCGGCGGCGGGCTGCGCCACATTTCCGGCAGACTGTGTAGCAGGTTGCGCGGCGGGCTGCGCCACATCACCGGCAGGCTGTGTAGCAGGCTGTGCCACATCACCGGCGGGCTGTGTATCAGGTTGAGCGGCAGGTTGCGCCACATCATCTCCGGCAGGCTGTGAGGCAGCGGGAATTTCTGCTTTATCCCCTGTAGCCGCTGGCTGCTCAACTGGGGGAACCTCCACTCCCTTCATAACAGAGCTTCCCCCGGAATGACTGGAAATATAAGCCAGTCCCAGAGAGGTGATCATGAACACAATGGCCGCCGCTGTTGTGGCTTTTCCCATAAAAGTGGAGGCTCCGCTGCTGCCAAACAGCGTCTGACTGCTTCCCCCGCCAAAGGCGGCTCCCATGTCCGCGCCTTTTCCAGTCTGCAACAGCACAATCATAATCAGCGCAGCACAGACAATCACATGAATGACAATCAGCAATATAGACATAAGCTGTTTTTACATTAACTCCTTAATTTATTTTTTTTAAAAACAGGCAATTTTGGCAAATACCTCAGCGCTCAGGCTTGCACCGCCCACCAACGCGCCGTCAATATCCTCCATGCCCATCAGTTCCGAAATATTTTCAGGCTTGACACTCCCACCGTACAAAATCCGTATGGACTGAGCCAATGTTTTTTCCACATTTTTTTCCATCCATACCCTCAGAAAAGTGTGAACCTCCTGAGCCTGATCACTGCTTGCAGTTTTGCCTGTCCCGATGGCCCATATGGGTTCATAGGCAAGCACCAATGTTTTCAGGTCATTCAGAGAAAACCCTTTTAATCCTTTTTGAATCTGTTTGTCAAGCACAGAAAACGTATCTTTTGATTCCCGTTCTGTCTGGGATTCCCCCACGCACAAAACAGGTATCAGCCCGGCCTTGACAGCGGCCTTTATTTTCTTGTTCACAGTCTCGTCTGTTTCCCCGAAATACTGACGCCGCTCGGAATGGCCGATGATCACATATCCGCAGCCTGTGGAAAGTAGCATATCCGCTGATATTTCACCAGTGTAGGCACCTTCTGTCTCCCAGAAAAGATCCTGCCCGCCCAGTAAAACCTTTGTACCTCTGACCACATCCCCCACACATGACAGCGCGGTAAAGGGCGGTGCAATCATCACTTCCCGATCAGTTCCGATATCCGCGGTCAGTTTCACAAGCTGCTCTGCCGTCTCAACAGCCTCGGAACATGTTTTGAACATTTTCCAGTTTCCTGCAATAAGCGGTTTGCGATTTTCCATATTCAAACTCCTTTATTATTTTATTTTCAGCATCTTTCATATTACTTCAAAAATAATTTGCACTTTTTCCGAAGAACAAACTCATCTGCGTTTATCTGCGTCCCGTTGTTCTTTCAAAAGTGTCAACTGACAAATGAAGGATGCCTTATTTTCATTATCACTCAGTCATCGGGTTTTTTCCTGTCATCCTGCCGGAATAGGGTCACAAAACCTGATCAACAAGTATCAGTGAATGAAAAATTCTCTTGGGGAGGTGCGGAGAAATGCCAAGTTTCAGGTTTTAAAATCAAAAAACAGCCTCTCCTTAATCCTTTTCCTTTTTTACATGCCTTATTCTTTTACTGCAAGTTTTATTTTCAATGCCAGCCTCAAAAAAAACAGCTTTTCCCTTTAAGGATGTCCCAGAAAATAAATCACCCATAGCGACACCTGCACCCTCAGAGGCCGCCTTTTCAGTTATGGTCATCAAGTTGTCTGAGTTGCAATCCCGCTCGGCGGGTGTATGCTGCCATGGTCTCAGCAATAAGCACGGACACCGGCAGAGCTGCCATAACGCGCACCAGGGCAAACCGCCATCCGAGAAAACTCACCTCAAACAGCACCATCGGAATTTTCAAGGTGGAAAACGCCCCTATGTACAGGAAGACATTTCGCATGCAGCACCCCTTCCTCCACAGAAGGTGAGCGGTTATAAAAGCGCCATACAACGGTCCCCCCTGAAACATGGCCAGAAGAACAACATAGACAGCGCCCCGGAAACCGGAATCATCACCAATATGTTTCTTTATCCACTCCTGGGGGATCCATACGTCCAGAAGCCCGATCAGTATGAATATGCATGGAATCAGGATCAGCATCTCAACGAAAAATGTATATAACGTGCCGGCCATACGCTGGCCTGCCTCAATCCCGAGCAGGTGTGCAATCGCCAGAAACACTGCAACCGCAATTGCAAGGATGTAACCCGGGGGAATATGTCTGATGCTTTTCACAATAGTCCTCCCACAACAAACCCGATCAGAAGCGCGCCTATGAAACTCAGGACATTCCTGAGAATGGCAATGCGGATGCCGAGATATTCTTTTTCCACAGGGAATGTGAGTATTCCCACCATCATCAATGTTGTTATGAAAACTGCAAGCACGCTCATCGAAACGCCGCTCTCACGGAGCATACCCGCGAGAGGATAGGCAATTGGGCCGGGGATGAGGGCAACTGAACCAAGCAGAGCCGCCGCGACAGTTCCCATGCCAGCCGACTGCTGCCCCAGAACATGTGTCAGGGTGTCCTGCGGCACCAGGGTCAGAAAAACGCTGACAAGGATCAGTATCAGCAAAAAATGCGGCAACATTTTGCGTAACATGAGCCAGCCCTTAGCAAGTCCCCTGGCTGTCCGCCTCCTATTAACGGCAGCAGAAATTGCCACAGCACAGATTGTAATCACGAGGAGTGTCATATCAATATTGAGATGTCACCAACTCCGTAACAATTTGCTTCAGTACCTTCAAGATACGGAAGATGTCGAAAATATCATCACGGGTGGCGGTACAGGGGACGCTGATGGAGTATTCCTTCCTTTCCAACACCATGAAGAACCAGTGCTGACCGCTTATATGACAGCCATAGATCGGATGTTTGTGTTCGCCGATTTCCTGGGCAACCAACATAGCGGCGAGAGTCTGTCCGGCCGGGTCGCCCTCCGGGTCTTTCTCCCTCTTGTATTCCTGAAAACAAAAATAAGGTTTTTTAGGCAAACGAAAACCGCTGGCAATCATCCCATCCGGCCTGCCGGACATTTCTATGCCTTCAACCACGCCGCTGAGTTGTCTGTCAGCAAAGATGCCGAATTTTCTGCCTGAGAAATTGACGAGGGAAAATACAGGCCCGATGAAATGTTGGAGCAGTTCCGCCTCATTCCAGTCATGGACATGGTCTTTAAGCGTCCGTCCCAATACCGTCAGAACCTGTTGCTCTGTATCGGAAATTTCAGCATTGCCGTCAAGCCATGTCTGCAATGTCTGACTGTCATCAGCCTGTTCAATGTTGAAAGTTTCATCTAATTGAGCCAAGGTGCAATTCCTGAAGTTGAGCATATTAATATCCTTGTCCTTGCCCGTTGTCACTGCATGAATGCGGCGCATGGGTCTGTAAACCCTGACATTGTGTGAAATGTCTCCAAAAATGAAATATGCCCGTCTCCGGGAAGCCTCCCCCAGTCCGTTACAATCAGGAAAATCCGGTCTGAACACGGAGACATTGAGAACAGAATACTCTGCGGCATTCGGCGTTCTCTGCGTTTAAGCCTCAGAATCAGTTCTGCTTCATCATTGTCAGAATTTATATATCTATGCGGAATGCGGAACTGCAAAATGGGGTGCATATAAAGGATGTCAAATTTTCCCGCATCTGGGACAAAAAAAATGGCGGTGAGGAAATTCTGCTTTTTTTCGGGAAAAAAGTCGGGATTCTTTCCGGCAAATTTTTATTTGATTTTTGTCAGATGGGCTGCAAGAGCGGCTAACTCTTCGTCACTGATGTTGATTATGACCGGGTGTTCGGTCATCAGCGGAGTGAGTTTGTTCGCCCTCTTTTTCTTAATTATGTCCTTCACCTGATTGACGAGATACAGTTCGTTCTGTTTGGCCAGATTAGGGTAATTGGGAGCAACAGCTCTCCCTGTCTGTCCGTGGCAGGTTATGCAGAACTTGGTCATATAAAGTTTTTCACCGTCCTGATCTCCGTTCTGGGCCGAAACTGATGAGACGGCCATAATAAACATCAGGGAAAAAGTAAGCAGAGATACCGCACATCGTTGAATTGTCTTTTTCATAATTACCTCCTTATGTAAATATCTGATGCCTGAAAAATCAGTCCTTCCAAGTTTCAAATGAGCTTATCCAGATACTTGGCCCCGTAACTCAGTGCCTCATCATCGCAAATGTCAATGCAAAGCCCGCAGCGGGTGCAGAGTGATGAGTCTATATATTCAGATTTGCCCTTGTTGACGGAATCAGCCAGAACATAGGGAACCATGCAGATGCTCTGACATCGTTTGCAGTTTGAGCATTTTTCTTTGTCCCATTTTATCCGCAGGGGGGACATCAGACCGATAAGCTGATAGGAGACACCCACCGGACAGAAATAGCGGCACCAGGCCCGTGTGCTGTAAAATATCTCAAAAAGCAGCAGAGCCATCACCCAGAGCAGCATCAGAGATGGTCCGTACACAATGAAGCGGCTGATGATTGCCACCGGGTTGATGGTTTCAAAAACTGTATATCCGGTAATCAGTGCCAGTGCCAGAAAAATGGCGTAAAAATAATAACGGATATTAGGGTCAAAAGTGTGATTCCTGATGAATTTTTTCTTTTTGAGAATCAGATGAATTTTTTCTCCGAGTTCGGCCAGCCAATGATAAGGACATATCCACGAGCAGAATGACCGCCCGCCGAACATCAGGTAAAACAGAGAAATCGTCACCACCCCGATGATAAGATTCACCATTATTATTTTACTGGCCAGAATGACCTGAAAGGCCGCCAGGGGATCAATCAGATGAAATCCCAGCATGCGGGAGCCGCTCAGGGAGCCTTCCAGAATCTGAATGTCGAAGAAAAAAGACGCAAAAAACAAGAAATTGAAAAACAATATGACTGCCCAGCGGATATTTCTCCATTTGTGCCTGCCGTGTCCCGGGTTCGGACAATTCCCGGGCCGCAGCCCCGGGCCTTTGAATGTCCTTACTTCTGGCTGTTCTTTGCCAGATGTGTTTTTCATGTCAGCTCTCCTTTCCCGATTTGACCACATATTTTCACGTCAGCTCTCCTTTTCTCCGCGCCTCTGCGAGAGGTTTTGGGTGCGAAACCTGAGTAAGTATTTTTTCCAGCCTGAAAATGGCCTCCTGCAATCCGATCTTTTTGTCCGCTCCGGTGAGAATGTGGCCGGACGCTGTGTTTTCTTTGCTTCATCAAATGGAAGTTGATTATTGTCAGGTCCATTCCAGGCGAGGCGTAATTTTGACAGAGGCAACCGGTGTCGGGCATTTTTCCTCGCAAATCCCGCAGCCGACACAGGTTTTCATCACAGATGGCCAGATATGCTCCTGACCGGTTTCCGGATTGGTCTGCCTGACAAAAACAATTGGTTTTTCATCCTTGATCGGGCATTCTTCAAGACAGACTTGGCATGACTTACCTGCCTGACCGGAAGATTCTGCAAAACTGACAATCCATTTCAGATCATCATTTTTCAACTGACTCAGAACTGACAGCAGGGAATTATCAGATATGTCCGGCAAGGCAAATCTGTTCTGCCATGTTTTTTTCTCATTCGGGGTCAGCCTTTTTATCATGGATGTCAGAATTTCTTTTAACTCAGTATGATCCGAGGAAGATGTTTTCTTTTTCTGAAGATTGTCCAGCCGATAAACCAGATCATTGATTCCCAGAACTGAAAGGCAGGTGTCAGGATTGGTAATCACGGCCAGACCCATTTTCGCATCTTTGCCAAGTGAAAGTTCGTGGTTCAGAGCGCCTGTGGGACATGCCAATACACAGGGCAGACCGCTGCATAAGATGCAGCCCCCCTCTCTGGGAATGATATATGGGGTTCCAATGCCGAAACCCTGACTGATCCCTGCCAGTTTAATGACCTCCGGTGGGCAGACTTGCAGGCACTGACCGCACTTGATGCATGAGGCCAGAAAGATATCCTCGTTCAGAGCACCTGGCGGACGCAGCAGCAATTGGTCTTTTCTTAAAAGCGGGACGCTGGCCGCACCGCAGGCAATGGCGCCGCCGGTTGCTATCAGGGTTGAGCTTTTAAGGAAATTTCTCCTTGAAATCGGTGTTTCACTGTGTTTCTTTTTCATTTTTCGCCTTTAACCCGGTTTTCATTTTCAGTATTTGCCGGAATTGCGGACCGGCTGCTTTCTGACAGCCGGTTGTTCGCCAAGATGTCTGACCATATTTTCATTTACCAGGGTTTTGCCGATGAACATCCATTTTTTAACTGTTCCATAATCCAGCGCGTTTTCAACCGGAGAAAGTGTGGCTGCAAAGCCGTAACCCATCGGGGTCAGAGGGTCTCCGCATATCCAGTTGGCTTTTTCGGCTTCAATCCATTCAGCAGTTTTCACGTCATTGACCCAGGTGCGGGCTTTGTCTTTCCAGGGCTGTCGTCTCAGCCATAAAATAGCGCAGCCGATATCATCAAAATAATAAGCCCTGCCCTCGTGGTCTATCACCTGAGCCGAGTAATGAGGATCGCTTAACGCCATTTTGCACTCTTCACATGCCTCCCGGTCCCAGACAAAATCAACCGGAAGTTGTTCTTTGTTACCTTGCTTGCAGGCCATAAGCAAGAGAAAAAAAACAAAAACCGCTATTTTTATCAAAAGTTTCTCAGTCTTCATTCAAGCACCTTTTCGGGTTCCGAGGATCCGGTTCAGTGGCTGAAAAATACTGCCGTCAAAAGCACCAAATCACAAAATTGCACAAAAAAAACTTGGCGGAATTCAGTGTTTCAGTGACTTGGCGGCTGAAATTCCCTGCACAAAATTGCACCCTCCCTCAATCCGTCATAATCAGAATTTCTCACTGATGAGATATTAACGCCCCTGTTTTCATATAATAGATAACAAAAGGCAGAAAGCCTGTCACAACAAAAGCCAGCATAGTCCATAAGGAGACAGCATTCATTTTTTTCTGGAAAAGCCCCGCCTTTTCAGCCAAAGCTTCCCCTTCGCCCTTCACCCTTAACCCTTTACCCTTAACCCTTCCCATCAGTCCCCCAGTCATGCCGGCAGCCGTGGCAATGAACAGGAAAAGATAGAGCAGAACGCCATAGTGGTGGTACTCGGCACCCATAAAACAGAAAGGGCATTTATGAGAGAGCATTTCATAAACATAAGTGCTGACAAAAGAGATAATCACTGCGATTGCTGTTATGAAAAATGCAATCCAGAGCAAAACTTCGAAAATATTTCCGAGCTGTCTCATGGCCGCATTCCGAGGAACAAAACGGTTCAGCAGCAGCAGTGTCACAATGCTGAAAAACAGCGGAAGAATGAAACCGGCCGAAGCGCCTGCCATGCTTGCCCCCAGACCTTCTGTCCCCTCATTATAAACTGAGCCGCAGCAGGAGGTGATGACAGACGGATCCAAATCAGAGGCAAACATGAAAAGCAGAATGGTCTCCGTGACTGCCAAAGGATAAATCAGCATCAGAACCAGATATTTCTTTTGTACAAGCGGATAGGTCTCCATCTGATTGTCCAAAAAATTGAACATCAGCCATAAGAAACAGACAAAGCCTGAAATTATTTTGAGATTCAGCAAGGGGAATCCGTAACTGTTCGATGAGAGCGTCCCAACAGCACACATGGCCCCGGGCAGAATGTTTGCCAGCTCATCAGCCGCCATTTCAAACAGAAAAAGCATCAGTATCTGCGTGAACAAGGTGAAATTCATGACTGTGGAAATCAGATAGGTTTTCTTTTCCAGAAGAAACTGCTTTTCCTCTGAGGAATTATAATCCCATCCTCTGAAAATTTGCCATGCATTGATGACACCAAGGGAGAAAATCAGCAGCAATGCGCTGTGCCCGACAATTAATCCGAGTATCCACGGATGTAAAATCATGATGATGCGATCCGACCGTCTTTTATTTCAAAAATCCGGTCAACTATGGGATTTTGATAAACAGCCGGGTCATGGCTTGTTATCAGAATGGTATGGCCTGATTGTTTCAGATGCCTGACATAATCAAGCAAGTCACTGGTCAGGCCGCTGTCAAGGTGAGCGCTGGGCTCATCGGCCAGAAGAATATCAGCGTTATTTATCAATGCTCTGGCAATTGCCACCCTTTGCTGCTCACCTCCTGACAGATTGCTTATTTTAAATTGCCGGCGATGTGTCAGATCAAACTGTTCCAGAAGTCGGTCAGCTCTCCTGTTTCTTTCCTTTGGGCTGATGCCTTCCGGAATGAGAGGAAGCACAATGTTATCCAGAACACTCATGCCGCCAATCAGCTGAAAGTGCTGAAAAATAAAGCCGATGTGTTTTCTTTTATGCAGATTCATGAATTTTTCCGGGAGCTTGGACACAGTCTTTCCCATTATTGTCACTTTTCCCCTGGTCGGTTTTGTCTGACAGCCGATCAGAGAAAGCAGAGTTGTTTTCCCTGATCCGCTGGGACCTTTCAGCACTGTCAGACTGGCTTCATCAATTTGCAGCGACGCGTCCCTCAGCGCTGTCACATGGTTGGGTTTCCCATGGTTATATGTTTTGGTGACGTTAATTGTTTCAACAACAGGACCAGCCATGTATGAACCTCTCAGTCAGATATTACGCATGATTGTGTCAGGATCGGTTATTGCTGCTTTCCACGCGGGAAAAACTGTGACTGCGAGATAAGGAAGCACGGCAATCGTTATGATCAGCAGCAGAAATTTGGGATCAGCATCGGGTGTCAGTCGGAACGGCGGGTAAACAGATGACCAGCCGACAAAGATTTCTCTCAGCCCGGGAGCCCGTAACCAGTAAGTGTATGCATAAGCCAGCAGTATTCCTGTCAGACTGCTGATGCCGGAAATGATAAGTCCCTCCCAGAGTTTCACTGACAGCACAGCATCTGTATCCCAGCCCACAGCTTTCAGAATACCTATCTCTCTTTTTTCCTCCAAAGACAGACCGCTGGCTTTATCCCATATCAGAATCAGAAAAGCAAAGATTGCGGCCAGCATGGAGGAGAGCGCAAACGCGCTTTTCCAGCCAAAAACAGAGGAGTAGGTGTTTTGGATATGCGCCCTGGTAATTGTTCTTAATTCAGGGAAATAACGACGAATCTTTAACGCTATGTTTTCTGTCTCCTCGGGGTTGGGAACATAAACAGCCAGATCAGTGAATTCGTCAGGAGGCAGTTCAAGAACCTGCCTGGCTCCTCGGGTTTGCAGTATCATCATGTCATTGGATTGGAGTTCGGTCTCAGTTTTAAAGGTTCCGATGATGTCAAAAGGGATTGGCTTCTGCCATCCGGGCTGATAAAACAGATAAGTGTTCTCCATCTGAATGTCCCTCAGCAATTCAGAAACCCCCTGTCCGACAATCATGCGGAAATCCGGATTTTTTTCCGCATGTCCGGGAGTGTTTTTCCAGTTGACGATCTTCTGATATTCCCCCTCTTCAAGCAAATTCAGGTCCATTCCGTAAATGGTGAAATTGGCTTGCAGGGCTGTCAGATAAAAATATCCCCAGACTCTGGTTTCCACTGCTTCCACTCCTGGTATGTCTTCAATTTCAGAAATGTATGAAGCCGGCACATTTGCCTGGCGCCCGCCCATAATGCGCTGAACCGTGATATCAGGCAGGCTGCTGCTGGTAATCATCATTTCCCGGGTCAGGGCGCCGGTTATGAAAAGAATGGATGAGACAGCAAAAACCAGCAAAATGAATATGATCATGATGAGAATATTCCTGATCCGGCGTCTCAGCAGACTTTGCAGGCTGTAATCTATGATATTTCTCTGTTTTTCAAACCATGTTCCGTAGGTCATAAGCAGGGTAAGGGGCTAAGGGTTAAGAAATTGTAATCTTTCATCATCATCACGTTCCACGCACGCCTCATTTTTCCAATCTGCCAAAAACAATGGGACAGGGCATGTTTGAATAATCCGGGGGCGCAAAAGCAAAGCCTGCCGGGAAATGGTCGGGGCTGGCCGGGTAATCCTGAAATGGTGTTGTCAGGTCTGTTATTGAATAATGTCTTAAATATCTTGCGGCGCTGGTAATAGCCAAATTCGGCAGGCCGACCACTTTTTGAAACTGATGCCGCAGTTTCATCTGCTGTTCAGTTTCATGCATGCGGTGGTGGAGATGCCGGTATGTCAGCCCGCTCCACAGACAGAAAACAATGATTATAATTGTCAGCCAGGAGGAATATCTCATGTTTTATTCCAGATTAACGGTTTTTTCTGCCTTATCCAGTTTGTCCAGCAGTTCTGTGGTGATTTGGCTGAACCGCAGTATTTTCAATCCATTATGGTCAGTCAGAAAAGTATTTGCATTCTTTTCATTGTCAAAAGGGACCAGTTCGTGCCCCATTGGCCCGATAACGTCGCTTCCAACTACATAGAAGGCTGTGTCGTGCCGGATAAATTTCAGGGTGTAATAATCCCGCACGAGGATAAGTTTAATATCCCCCTTTTTTTTGGATGAGTCGTATTTTCCCGGGTTGATAAAAAGCCGGCACATACATTTCATTCCGTCAAAACTGTGATGAGAGCCGTCCTCAAACTGAATCTGGGTGATCCATTTCTGATAGAGAGAGACAAACATGCCGCAAACCTGGCAACGGTCTTTTTTTGCGACTGTAATATAAGGCTCCCGCTCCGCGCTCTTTTTCTTGCGGCTGAGGTCCAGTGCCAAGATGTCCGTGACAAAAAACAGGGCGACAAAAAACAGGGCGATACTGGTAAAAGTCAGGGTTTTAATGGTGTTCCGATGATTTTGGTTCATTGTTTGGCCTCTTTGAATATAAAAACTGATCCATCCGGGATATTCACTTTCGATAATATCAATAAGTTATAATTTTTTTTTATCCTGCACACAGATTTTTTTCAGAAACGGAATATTCTCATAATCACGCAGCTTGCTGCCGTATTTGTGCTTGCCATTATTAGCGTCCTGTAAGAACATCTGAGAGCAGATTTTCAGCAACTATCTGTTTCAGTTATATTTTGTTATCAGAAAAACGGCAATTGCTGTCAAAATGATTTCAAAGAGGAATGTCCAATGAAAGACAAAGTTCCATACCCACCAGTCATGAAGTGCGGGAACATGAAAAAAAACAAAACCGTATGAGGAAAACGGATAAAACCATCTGATTTCACCTGCTATTGTATCCAAAAATAAATGTGTGAAAATATTGACTGAGAATACAAACGCATAAATCGTCTGAGAAAATCTCCCGAATACAAACAAAACAGCGAAAGTAAATGAAAATATGCATAGCCAGTAAAACGGGATATGAGTCCAATATCCGTGGTGGAGATGCTGCCTGTTATCAATCAGGTAAAAATAAAACATGTCGAAATCAGGAAATATGCTGCCGATTATTCCCCAAAATAAGGCATATTGCAAATGAATTTTCTTGATATGACATTGGGGTAAAATTTGAAAGACAGCTTTTGTGCTTATATAACCGGCAGGTATGTGCCCTATGAACAATTTGACACCTATGATTTTTTTGTTGTCGCAATGCTTTGTTTATTATTATTCAAGGGATTATTTCCTTCAAAAAATCTCTGGGAGAATTATTTCTTTATAGCTGTTTCTATATCATAAGAATCAATAATCTCAATCAGTGCATCAGATTCATAATTATAATGGCCTCTTTTTACAAGCTTAAAAATTGATCCTGGTAAGCTTCTCCCACTC
>Ga0233403_10000722_pt1 | contig 15848 bp, 15 predicted proteins | sample Na_oxic_1_MG_FD_179866 | JGI IMG/M metagenome (GOLD analysis project Ga0233403, IMG submission 179866) | Seawater microbial communities from Saanich Inlet, British Columbia, Canada - Na_oxic_1_MG | ecosystem: Environmental > Aquatic > Marine > Inlet | place: Canada: British Columbia | collected...
CACAAAGCGAGAATTTTTCAGAGAAATGGCCATTTGGGTTGACAGTAATGTCAACATTTGCAAACGCTTTGGGGTAAAAGCGTTAGTCATTAAATTGTTCTCTAAATAAATAAGACCCACTAGCTGATTTTGAAAGAGAATAGGCGTACATAATACGGATTTAGTTTGATGAACCGTGATATAATTATCATTGATATAAATACCTTCGCGCTTGGCATTGGCTAACAAGAGTGGTTCTTGAGTTCTCGCTACATAATTAATAATGCTAGTCGGTAGATTGTTTTCCACCGGTAGCGATTGCAACACGGTGATTTCTTTGTTATCGACTTCACCAGCTGCTTCAATCTTTAATTCCTTCGCCTCTGATAAGAGCAGAAAACCTTTTTGTGCGCCAGCATTTTCAATCACAATTTCCATCAATTTAGCCAGTAATTTATCCAACACCATTTCACTAGAAATCGCTTGAGATGCCTTAGTGATAGTGGTTAAATCTAGCCTATCTGACTCTTCCTGACTCAGGACGGTTACCTGATTGGTCATAGAAGTATATTGTGAAGTATCATATTCTTCAGTAGCCGGTGTTGCTATTGGAGTCGATGAAGTATTGTCAACACATAAGGTCGGATAGTTATCTGCTAAATGTTCTACTTTGTGGAAAGCACCCCATTGTTGATAACATTCATACGCTTTCATCATGTCGATTCGGGCAAAGGCTTCTTTGCCTTGCGCTAACCAAAATTTAGCAGCTAGTTCATAAGCTAATGCTTCTTCTTGAAGATAGTTTTGTTGATGTGCCCCATCAGCCGATTTTTCATAATATTCAACCGCTTTCCATTGTTGCCCTTGTACACGCGCCCGTTCTGCTTCTACTAACTGGTATTTATGAAGATGGTTCATGGGTGCATGATTCGCCCACGGTTTCATCTTTTTCTGATTTTTGGCGACACGTTTCAAAATGTATTTTTGTTGTGATTTTGAGGCGGTTGAATAAAGAGCGAGTCGTGCTAAAGAGTCATACATGTAAAATAGGGGTACCAGTATTAAACTGGTTATGCCTTCGATATATTTTTCGACCAGGGGTACATAGTCAACCGCTTGTTGATATTGCTCAAACGAGTAACAAAATATCAGTTTTATTAAATATAAAAAACAAACCGCTGTTTTATCATTGGCTTGTAAATGAATGGGTAACATTTTGTCTTCATCATAAATGTCACCACGCAAGCGACAGGGTTCTTTGGTCGGTACCCTGAAATTAATAACCACTTGTCGCCAAGCTTGGAGAAATTGCCAAGAGGTATTTTGTTTCAGCTTAGCAATAACTTGACTGTATTTGATCATTTCCCGTTCCACTTTGGGAAGTGGTTTGCCAAGCAGAAAAGTGGTACCAGCATAGAGAAATGCGGCTAATGCTGCATATTCTAAATCACCGGTTTCTAGTCCGATTTGATAGGCTTCTAAAAAAGGCGTTAAGTTTTCTTCCGCGTGTCTATTCCAATGTTCGATAAAATTATTGACAATCACGAGGGTTTTCGCTTTATGTGTTTCCATTTCAGGCTGTTCTAACAACTTCATCGCCAGTTGACCAAATCGGCGACCGGTTTTAATATCTCCTAACACGCCACAGAGAATCATGCCATAAACGGCATAAACGTAAGCCGATATAGATTCATTGCCATATTTCACCGATAGGTAGACTTGCTTAAAAATGATAAGGGCCAACAGTTCGGTGGAAGACATATAGGCTGCGGTTCCCATATAGGTGAGAATACGCATAACGGCTAATTGATGTGAATCGGTCATTTTGGGCAACTGGTCTAATTTTTCAATTTGTTTGCCCAGTAAAGCCAATTTGGTTTCTACCATAGCGCGTACAATATGCCAGGTTTTAGGGTGTTGGGGAAAATGAATCCCTAATAATTTGAGGGCTAATAAGCCGGCTTTAATTGCTTTAGGTAACTGGTTTTGCGCCATCGCTGCTTGAATTTGAATTTCATAGATTTTTACCTTATCTAGCGGTATTTTTGCATGTTGTAATACCATTTCACCTAATTGCGCCATTTGTTCAAAATCGGTTTTTAAATAAGCCGTTTCAGTCTGTTCTATCCAAAGTGCCAGTGTGAGGGCATATTGTCTTTGCCAACCAGTTTCTCCCAACAGTTTGATGCCGGTTTCAAAGTAATTAAAGGCGGGTTGGTATGCTGCGGATATCTTGGCTTTTCTGCCAGCGATGAGATTGAATTCCGCTAAATTATCTCGCTCTCGTTGTGATTCAATCAACGAAGCACCAATGTTTAGATGATCAACAATGGTAAAAATTTTCTGTTCTCGTTTTTCAAGAGATATTTTTTGCAATAGCAATTGTCCAACTTGCTTATGGATGAGTTGCTTTTGTTCGGTTGAAATGAGCGAATAAATAGCTTGTTGAATGCGATCATGGGCAAATTTATATTCAAATTGTTCAGCTTTTGATATGAAATCAATTTGAAAATAGGCTTCTAAATCGGTATCAAACTGAGCAAATTGAGAGGCATATCCCAATGGCAAAATTAAATCTTCTGCAATAGCTTGCCACAAACATTGATAAGTATCTATCAACGAATTTTGATAAACAATGGCTAAGGTGGGCAATGTAAAGTGGTTGCCAATACAAGCGGCTAATTTGAGTGCTTGTTGTGTGTTCGGTTCTAATTTTTGTACTTTGTGGGCCATTAATTCAACGACATTGTCGGTGATATTTTGGGCTTTAATTTGTTCCAAATCCCATTGCCACGCTCGTTGCTGATGGTTAAACGTTAACAGATTTTCAAATACGAGTGTTTTTAAAAATTCATTCATAAAGAATGGGTTGCCATCAGTTTTTGCTTGCACTAATTCTGCTAAGGCGACTAAATACGGCTCAAGCTTGGAATCATTGCGATGAAGCGCGTCGGTTATCAATTGCGTGATGTTGGGTAACGTTAAGGGAGAAAGGGTTATGGTATTTAAAATGGTACCAGCCGCTTGAAGGTCTTCTATGGTCAACATGAGAGGATGAGCTAAATACACTTCATTATCTCGATACGCGCCGATCATCAGTAGATGGTTTTGTTCTACCACCATCAATTTGATTAAGTGAAGACTGGCAGAATCGGCCCATTGTAAATCGTCCAGAAACAAAATTAATGGATGTTCAATTTGGCAAATAACTTGTATAAATCGTTTAAAAATAAGCTTGAAACGATTTTTAGCTTTTGTGGGGCCCACTTGTGCAACGGCAGGTTGGGTGCCAATAATTAATTCTAAATGGGGAATGACTTCTATTAATACTTGTCCATTTGGGCCAATGGCATTAAGAATTTCGTTGCGCCAGGTTTGAAGTTGTTCGTTGGATTCTGTTAACAAGTAATCACAAAAGCTATTAAAGGCTTGAGTAATAGCGGAATAAGGGATATTACGCCCGAGTTGGTCAAATTTGCCGGCGGCAAAGTAACCGTGTTTTTCAGTCATGGGTTTATGGACTTCATGCACTAATGCTGTTTTGCCAATACCAGAATAGCCGGCAATAAGCATCAGTTCGCCTTTTCCTGCCCCCTCACCACTTTCCCCTTTCCCCTTTATTACCCGTTCAAAGGCTTGTAATAAAGTGTTAATTTCTTTTTCACGCCCATAAAGGATTTGGGGAATTTTAAAATGTCCGGCAACATCTTGTTGGGCTAATTCAAATGGTTCAATTGGGTTCTGGATTTTTAATGGTTGTTGACATTGTTCTAAATCCCATTTCAAGCCAAAAGCGGATTGATAACGATCTTCAGCATTTTTCGCCATCAATTTCATGATGATGTTAGAAATGATGGGCGGAATTTCAGAATTCAGTTGATTTGGTGTGTTAGGGATTCTTGCGATATGACTATGGACTAATTCTAACGGTACTTTTGACTTAAATGGTAATTGCCCAGTTAACAGTTCATAAAAAGTCACTCCTAATGAATATAAATCGGTGCGATAATCAAAGCTCCGATTCATACGCCCGGTTTGTTCTGGCGAAATGTAGGCTAATGTTCCTTCCAAATGTTCGGGATTTTTGAGGGTTGGATTTTCACGCGGTAAGCGAGTAGCAATACCAAAATCAATAATTTTTAATTGATTGCTGTATTGATTCCATACGATATTCGATGGATTAATGTCTTTATGGATCACGTTGGTCGCGTGAATTTGGCCTAAACTGTCGGCGATTTGGATGGCGATAGATAAAAAAGAGGAAATATCAGGCCCTCTCCCTAATCCTCCCCTAGAGGGAACATCCCCATCCCTTTGGGGAGGCTGAAGAATTAGGGGGAGAGCTGTTTTTAAAGATTCACCTCCAAAATCTTCCAATACGATAATCAAGGTATTTTGATATTTTTCAATACCATAAATTTTTACAACGCCCGGCAAATTGAGACTTTTGGTAATTTCATATTCTTGTTGATAGCGCGTCAACTCATCTGGCGTGGGATAGTCTTCTTTGAGGACTTTGAGAATCACCGGTTGTTCATCTTCCTCTTTTATAGCGCGATAGAGGACGGAATTTGCACTGTCGTAAATTTGAGATAAAATTCGATAATGAGGGATTTTGATCATTATTTATTTTTCCAGAAAAACAAAACTTGAATTAGCGTATGTCAGGTTAGCGAAGCATAATCCAATATATAAGCTTTCGTCAGATTACGTTTTACTAACCGATTAGGGATGCCACAGAAAATAACTTACGCACGTAAAACAAATAGTATTTCTTTAAGAAATACTATTTGTAAGTACTGAACCATAAATTTTCCGGTATGATGAATTTTGGGTAGATTTGATGACTATTTCGGTGGGCAACAAAAAGACGTTACCGGCCCCCTACAAAATACCTGAAAATTTGTGCTTCAGTACTTATTTCTAAATATCTAATCGTTGAAATATTCCTCGGAGTCTTCATCATCATCTTCGGAATCTTCCTCAGAGTCTTTATCATCATCAATTATCGTCGGAATCCTCGTTATTCCCATCAGAATCTTCTTCAGAATCTTTATCATCTGCATCGGATTCTTCATCCGTTACAATCAGTAATTTTTTTTAATTATAACAGATTTTGGAGAAGCCCTTAAATGATCAGAACTATAAATTAAAAATCAATAGCTTATAGTCTTTATTGTGGTACAATTGAAAAAGTCAATACTTTAATAAGTATTTGATTTATTTAAACACAGGGCAGCATCCCCAAAATCGGTTACAATCAGAATTTTTCATCTCGTTTGTTTCGTTTTTTTGAGGTTTCAAAAAGTAACTATAGATGTTCAGAAAAATAATTTCATACGCACAAGGGCAACCACAAGGGATTGCCCCTACATGATTGTGAAATTATTTATCTGAAAAACTATAGCACTCAAAAATAGTATATTTGTTGGGTTACGCTATGCTATAGAGTTTCCCGATTTAGTTAAATACAACATTACCTTGCGTTCCTCCGAAAAAAATAGGGGATTAGGAGAACTTGTATTTAACCAAATCGGGAAACGCTATAACCCGACCTACACCTGATAATTGATAATTGATAATTGATCATTGATTTAACGTGCGTCCGCCATCAACAGTAATGATTTGTCCAGTGATATATTTGGCATCACGTACTAAAAATAAGACCGTTTTTGCAATATCACTGGGATCGCCAAGGCGTTTAAGAACAACATTGGAAGTCACTCGTTTTTTACTTAATTCATCGGTGTCATTTTCAGGCCATAAAATGGCCCCCGGCGCAATGGCATTGACACGCACTTGTGGGCCCAATTCACGTGCCAGCGTTTTTGTCAACATAACGACACCGGCTTTTGCTACACTATAAACGGAATGCGATTTTAGAGGACGTTCTGCATAAATATCGGCTAAATTGATAATGCAGCCTTGCGTTTCTTCTAAATGGGGAGCGGCTGCTTGCGATAAAAAAAATGGGGCTTTGAGATTGCTACCCAATAAATCATCCCACTGCTTTTCTTCAACTTTGCCCAAGGGTGTTGGATAAAAGGTGGAAGCGTTATTGATTAATACGTCTAAGCGTCCATAATGTTCGATAATTGTCCGTACCATACTGGTTAATTTTGGCGGATAACGTAAATCAGCCTGAAAGAGTAGTACCGATTCTGAACGTTGATTATTCAACTCTGCTTGTAAAGCGTGGGCTGCCGTTTCAGAGTGATGATAATGAACGACTACTCTCATACCGGTCGCATGTAGTTGACGGACTATTGCCGCACCAATACGCCGACTGCCACCAGTAATTAAGGCGACTTTATTCGTTAATCCTTTACCCGAACTTTTCTCCGAACTTTTCTCCGAACTTTTCTCCGAACTTTTCGGTTCTGTTTTTTGAACATCTTTTTGAACATCATTAACAATATGCATAATTTACCTTTACCTCCCTCTGATGCCATCGCCCATAGTCAACAATTAATTAATAAAATACTACCAGCGATGAATGGTGAGGCGATTCCTTTTGTTAAATTTATGGAGCAAGCGTTGTACGCACCTGGTTTGGGTTATTATAGTGCAGGTATTCATAAATTGGGGGAAAAAGGTGATTTTATCACCGCCCCGGAGATTTCGCCGCTATTTTCGCACTGTGTTGCAAAACAATGTCAACAAATTTTAGCTTCTTTTGAAAGCGGTGTGATTTTAGAATTTGGGGCTGGCTCTGGAAAAATGGCGGCGGAGATTTTGAAGGAATTAGAACGCCTTGATTGTTTGCCGACAGAGTATTTTATTTTAGAAGTCAGTGCGGATTTGCAAAAGTATCAACAAGAAACTTTGCAAGCGCAAGTGCCACATTTATTCAATCGAATACAATGGTTAGAGCGTTTGCCAAGTCAGCCGATATCGGGCGTAATTCTCGCTAATGAAGTGTTGGATGCGATGCCGGTGCGACGTTTTCGTTTGGATGACAATGAGATTTCTGAATTTTTTGTGGGTTTAGAAGATTCCAAAATAAATTTTGGACTCCAGGAGGAATTATCAACAGACTCAAAAATAAATTTTGGACTCCAATCTCCGTTTACTTGGCAAATTTTGCCCAGTCGTGATGAATCTTTGCGAATGCTGGTAGAAAAATTGCGTCCGACATTGCCTATCGGTTATGTGTCAGAAATTAATTTGGCTTTGCCAGCTTGGATACAATCCGTCTCGGATATTTTAGCGGCTGGCATGGTTTTATTGATAGATTATGGTTTTCCAAGGCGAGAATATTATCATCCGCAACGCACGCAAGGGACATTAATGTGTCATTATCGACATCACGCGCATGATGATCCATTGATTTTAGTGGGATTACAAGATATAACGGCTCATGTTGATTTTACGGCGGTGGCAGAAGCGGCGGTGGCAGCCGATTTAGAGGTGGCTGGTTATACAACGCAAGCCAATTTTTTACTGGCGAGTGGTTTGCCCGAATTTTTCTCGACACTTGATCCTGATGATACTAGAACGTATTTGCAATATACTCAACAAGTTAAAAAATTAACCTTACCGAGCGAAATGGGCGAATTGTTTAAGGTGATGGCTTTGACTCGTGATTATGAAAAGCCGTTGTTGGGGTTTATTCAAGATAACAGGGTTAAATTGTAACAATATCAAAATTTTAGCTAAAGAATGACGCTGGAGCGTTGGAACGAGAAAAATTACCCAACCAAACTTTGATTTTGCTTTGTAACAAGAAAAAAAGTTCATAAAAAAAGCCTCTTGGTGATTGGAACCAAAAGGCTTTTTTAATAAATTGTCTGAATCAGGATTCAGACAAATGGTGCGTGGGACGCATCCTACTTGCTTTCCTTACTAAAAACGAGAAAGTCAACTTTAAGGCTTATCAACTTTTTCTAATTGACATAACTTTTTATCAAACGACAAAATTATATCGCAGCCATTTTTTAAGTAATCCAATCTAATTAACTGATCAGCTAAACCGGCTTTGTATTTTAGACAATCATCACTAAGTTTATGGAGTAACTCAATATCTTCAAATTCTATTGAAGGTATCTGCGATACGGCTTCTAATGCGTTAACAATTTGAGCTGCGTTAAAGCCATAAATGGAATTGAGAACCCATATTGCCTCAATTAATACCAGTTTTGAAACAAAAAGTGGCTCCCCATTTCTCTCTGCCTCTTCTAGCCTTTTTACAATCTGATTATTTTGTTTTTGGTCATCATTAACCAACAATCTAACCAAAATATTGGTATCCAGTCCTATCATTTGGCTCTTTTCCGATGATACGAAGCAATAGCAGCATCCATTTCTTCTATAGATACCGTTTTGTCAGTTTTTAAAATTCCACTAACATCCTTTATTGACAATGCTTTATGGCAAGGTCGCAGCATAACGGCTCTATCAGATGTCATTTCAAAGTGGATTTGATCCCCGGCATGAATACCTAAGTATTTCCTAATTCCTTTGGGAATAGTAATTTGCCCTTCGTTTGTCATTGTGGCTAAAGTCATTTTATTTATGGCTCCATTATTTTTCATCTGGGATTAGTTTAGCAAATTATCTATTTTAACCAAAAATCAATGTCAAGCCTCTTTCAAATTCCCAGAAAAATTTTTCCTTTCTGCCTTCCCATTTTGATTTTTTACTGACGATAGCCTTTTAAATCTTTGGTAAAAAGTGCGTCGGGTTTCCCTTGGCTTAAATCATTTTGTAAAAGAAAAAGGGAAAGGCTTTAAAATTTCAGTGAACATTATAGTGCGACTTTTACCAAAATCATAGAGGCATAAAAAAAGCCTCAAGGTGACTATCACCAAGAGGCTTTTTTAATAAATTGTCTGAATCAGGATTTACAAGATTTTCAGGATTTTCAGAATAAAACCAAACGCTTATTGAGTTAATCCTGATTCAGACAACAAAGGGCAAAGGACGAATCTTACGCTTGCTTAGTGTTTTTCAACCACTTGCTGGCGGCTTGTATAGATTCTATGGTATTTTTTTCTATATACCTTGAAAAATGTCTCTCTTGAATTTTTAATACATTTTCTGATTCTGATTCTGATTCTGATTCTAATTCTTCTGATTGGAGCCATCCGTTTTCTGATCCTGAACGAATAATATCTCTCATGAAGTCGTAAACTATGTTTCCAAAACAAATAAATAGACGACAACCATTATTGCTTAGTTCTGTTACTTCCTCTTCGGCAAGCCGCTTAAATAGTTTCAAAGTTTCAGAGTTGCAGAGTGCCTTTTTAACAGATTCGCCGTTGCAGAGTGCCTTTTTAACCTCTTCGCTTTCCTTAAAGTATGTCTCACGGAGAACAATTTTCACAAAGTTTGAAAAATAGATGGCACTCTTATCAGTAAAATAAGTTTTTGGGAGTCCGTCACGCCAAAGTTGTAGAACGGTAAATAACTTGGAGTTGTACTTATCTTGACACCATTCTGTAAAATTTGGTTGTTCCTTAAAATCTTTAAAATCTTTATCTTTGGAATGAGCATTTAACCCAAAAAAAGCAATACGCACAGGATGTCCAGCTTTTGTGATGACTGGATTTGAAGGTAGTAAATAGTCTTCTTTTGGATCTTTTGGATCAATGTGTAACGCTTTTAATTCCTTATCAGGTAACGTCACAATATATGACTTATAATCCTCGCCATAATGTGTGAAACGCAATTCATTTTGACTCATTTTTCTATAAAATCTAATTATGTTTGAGGGCAAGCGTAGGGTGCGTCTTATGCATCATTAATCTCAGTCTAAATAAAACAGTGCGTAGGACACGATACACTCGCTTTTTGATAAGAAATACCACAAAAATGTGGTAAAATTACCACCATTAAAAAATAGTAGGCATTATCATTCAGCCCACTTTTTTTAAGTTTCGCCTATTCTAAAACATAAATAAAAAAAAGCCAATTTAATAATTAAAGAGCGAGAAAAGGAAATTGATTATTTAAAACAACAGATAAATGATTTAAGAGAGATAATTAATCTAATGAAAAAATAGGGAAAAAATAATAAAGATTATTAAATATGGACGGAGTATAGACTTTTTATGAAAGTAATAGAGATTCTTAAAATTATTCAAGACGATAGCTGGTTTTTGGTAAGAACACGAGGTGATCATCGACAGTTTCATCATTCCTTTAAACGGGGAACTGTGACAATAGCGGGAAAACCTAGCGATGATCTCCATCCTAAAACACAAAAGTCTATTCTAAAGCAAGCTGGACTTGATTAATCCTATTTATGCAAAGTGGATTTAGAAAAGGTTATGATGCAACAATACTTAATAATCATTGAAAAAGGTGACAATAATTTTAGTGCTTATAGTCCAGATGTATTGGGATGTGTTGCAACTGGGAAAACGGTTGAACAAACCGTTCAACAGATGACACAAGCACTCTATTTTCATTTAGAAGATATGTATCAACAAGGTGAACAGCTTCCAGCGGCGCGAGGGTTAGCCAAACATATTGACGAGATAAATACAAACGCTGGTGATTTTTTTACCTTTATACCGATCAATATGAATAGGTTAAAAGCTGTCGCCTAACGGCGTAGGTTTTTGTTCTCAAAATTTGCTGATTATGAAAAACGATACCCTTACGAATAACCAATTTATTTGTAACAGACACAATGGCGATAATATTATACCAACAACATGAATTGATATGACTGGTAAACAAGTGGTTAAAATACTACAAAGTCATGGATGGGTGATTGATCGAAAAACTCGTCATACTATTCTTAAAAAAGACGCTAAAACTGTGCCGATCCCCATGCATGGCAACAAAGACTTACCGATTGGTACACTTAAAAGTATTGAACGTATTACAGGGGTGAAACTCAAATGAATAGATTACAAGCACTATACCCCGCACGGATTTGGCATGAAGATGACGTATATTATGTGCAATTTCTTGATCTTGATAATGGGTTTACCTTTGGAGAAAACCTGACGGAAGCGAAAGAAATGGCTGCCGATGTTCTCAGTAGTTTATTAGCATCCGCATTAACACATAATGAGCCTATCCCACTTCCTCAAAACGCACAAAATGACGATATTTATCTCATTGCACCAACAGTTCAAGTGCAAGCTGCCCTATTATTGCGCCTCATACGAGATAACTGGTCCCAAGAAAAAATGGCATTAGCAATGGGGGAAACAACGCAAACCTATCAAAAAATTGAGCAGAGTCAAACGAGTCCTACTTTGTCACAATTACAAGAGATTGCACACGTTTTTGGCAAAGAGTTAGTGATTGAATTTAGGGATTGAACTATAGCTTTTCAGAAAAAGATTTTGGCATAAAGACCTGACAGGTTTTAAAAACCTGTCAGGTCTGCTCGCTTTGATTTTTCTGAAAGTCTATAGTTTATGTCGAGTGACGCTTCGCTAAACCGACCTACATGATCCCTACCATTCTTCTTGTTTTGACTCATGATAGAAATCTACTCTATTGAATAAAGAGGATTATTCATTCATCATTCACTATTCACTATTCACTATTCACTATTCACTATTCACCATTCATAATTATTATATATGCAAGATACATTGACTTTATTAGCACAACATCACCGTGATGGCCCAGAATTTATGCAGCTTATGAAAGAAACGGCCCCTAATCGGTTTGGTGACGCATTTTGGGCAACTTGGGAACAGTGGATTGTACCAGTATTAAGTGAACAACCACAAATAGCTGATTTTGGCAGTGGTCCCGGTATGTTATTGGCATTATTACGTGAGCGTTATCCAGAAGCACACTTAATTGGGGTTGAATGTGCGCCTTGGATGTTAGATGGGTTAGAAAGGCAATTATACGAAGTCATTGAACACGATTTACATGATCCGAATTTACCCATTGCCGATAATAGCCTTGATGCCATTACCAATATCATTTGCATCCATGAAATGAGTCAGCCCATACGATTATTACAATCCATTCACCGTTGCCTTAAACCGGGCGGACGTTGCTTAATAACAGATTGGGTACGAGTTCCATTAGAACATTACATTGCAAAAGAAGTGACTGAGGATATTTTTGATCGTCATACTCACCATGAAAAATTAAGTGATATTTTTACGCATTTTATGGAACATAATCGTTATAGTCATGATGATGTCATCTGGATGTTACAACAGGTTGGTTTTGTTATACGAGAAAATCTGCCGTTACAGGAAGGCCATTTTGGACAATGGGTGGTAGAAGCCTAAAGCTAAAGCTTTGGACTCCAAAACTCTGACTTGGAGTCCAAAGCTTTAGCTTTGGAAATAGAATTCTTTTTTTCACTTTTCACACTTTATTTTTTATGGATATTTGGCATATTATCATTCTTTCTGTTATACAAGGACTTACAGAATTTTTACCCATTTCAAGTTCGGCCCATTTAATTTTATTTCCTCATTTAACCGGTTGGGAAGATCAAGGCGTGGCTTTTGATGTGGCAGTGCATGTTGGTTCGCTTATCGCGGTATTGATGTATTTTCGAGCGGATTTGAAATCATTATTTATCGCTTGGCTTTGTTCAATGAAGACTTTTCAATTAACGCCAGAAAGTCGTTTAGTTTGGGGCGTTGGTATTGGAACCATCCCGGCAGCATTAGTCGGTTTAGCCATCGCTGGTGCTGGTTTAGCAGATCATTTGAGATCGCCGTTGGTTATTGCAACAGCTACCATTGTATTTGGCTTATTACTCTGGTGGGCAGATGTGATTGGAAAACGCGATCGCGATGAATATACCCTTACCTGGCAAGATATTTTATTAATCGGACTTTCCCAAGCTTTGGCCCTTATTCCGGGCACATCTCGCTCCGGCATTACGATTACTACCGCGCTTTTGCTAGGATTAAGCCGCCAAGCCGCTGCCCGATTTTCATTTTTATTAGCCATTCCTATCATTATCCTTGCCGGTTTGGTTGAAAGCTTGTCATTGATAAATCAAGAAACTTACGTTAATTGGTACGCCTTATCGCTCGCAGTTGCCTTTTCGGGAATTAGTGCCTATTTATGTATTCATACCTTTATTAAATTATTAGATCGTATTGGTATGTTGCCATTTGTGGTGTATCGTGTTGTATTAGGAATTTTGTTGTTTATTTGGATAGTTTAAAAACCCAAAGCTAAAGCTTTGGATTCCAAGCCGGGGTTTTGGATTCCAAGTCGGGGTTTTGGAGTCCAAAGCTTTAGCTTTGAGCTTTTAGTTCAATAGGAAAAAATTTTGTACGCGCTACGTTTTAAAAAATTATGGCTGGCAATTGGTTGGATTCTTGTTATGACTGTGTTTGTCCTTTCTTTAATTCCACCGCCAGAAACCATGCAAGCTTTGGATTCTGGTGATAAAGTTGGACATCTTCTCGCTTATTTTGTGTTAATGGGATGGTTTGCCCAAATTTATCATACCTCTCGGCAACGCCTTTATTTGATGATAGGTTTTTTATTGCTGGGCATTCTGTTAGAAATACTCCAAGACTTTAATCCAATGAGACAAATGGATTGGCAAGATGTTATTGCTAACAGTATTGGGATTTTACTCGCTTGGCAATTGACTAAAGGGCGATTAGCTCATGTATTAGCCTATTTTGAACAAAAGTGCTGTAAAGGGAGCGGTTCAAAATGATATGTAGGTTGGGTTAGCGAAGCGTAACCCGACTTAAACTTATAGTTTTTTTTCGTTCCAACGCTCGGCGTTGGAATGAAGAACGTGACGCTCCTGCGTCACTCCTTAAATGAACCAGAAAAACAAGGTTAATTTTCATGTTTGAACGTTCAAAAGAAGATATTCAATGTGTATTTGAACGCGATCCGGCTGCTCGTAGCACATTTGAAATAGTTACCAATTATCCCGGTGTTCACGCTATTATCATACACCGGTTCAATCATATTTTATGGCAAGCCGGTTGGAAATGGTTAGCACGGATGTCTTCCACGTTTACACGCTGGTGGACGGGTATTGAAATTCACCCAGGTGCCCAGATAGGACATCGTTTTTTTATTGATCATGGCATGGGGGTGGTGATTGGAGAAACGGCTGAGGTTGGCGATGATTGTACACTGTATCATGGCGTGACGTTGGGTGGTACGTCTTGGCAAAAGGGTAAACGCCATCCGACGTTAGGTAATGATGTGGTGGTTGGGGCTGGGGCTAAAGTGTTGGGTCCGATTATGATTGGTAATGGTGCGCGGATTGGCTCCAATGCGGTGGTAGTGAAAGCAGTGCCTGATGGTGCGACGGTGGTTGGTATTCCGGGTCGAATTGTTCAAGTCGATTCAGCCTATAAAAAACATCATAAACAAGCACTTGAACAAAAAATATTTGATGCTTATGGTATGCCCCACGAGATGCCTGATATTGATCCGATGCAATATGCTATCAATAATATGTTAGATGATATTGAGATGATGGATAAAAAAATACAATCATTATGTGAAGCGTTAAAAGCAATGGGGAAAGAGTTACCGCCAGACTTAGTTTCTTGTCAAGTGCGTTCACCTCGTAAGTACTGAACCATAAATTTTCAGGTATGATTAATTTTGGGTAGATTTGATGACTATTTCGGTGGGCAACAAAAAGACGTTACCCACCCTACAAAATACCTGAAAATTTGTGCTTCAGTACTTAACCAAAAAACTTAGGGCAAGGATTTTGGTTCTTAACAAATGCTATTTCTTAAAGAAATAGTATTTGTTGGTCACCATAAAAATTTAAACTTTGAGACAATACATTACATGCGCCATTCGCTATATGCAATTGATTAATAAAAAAATTATTTACGTCACCGGCTTACCGCGTTCAGGTTCAACCTTGCTGTGTCAACTTTTGGGGCATCATCCTGATATTTATAGTCCCGGACATAGCTCCCCCCTCAGTCATGCTTTAGAAAAATTACGCTATACTTTAAGCGATGATCCGTTTTTATTATCGCAACTGGATGTGGATTTTGATTTGACTTACAATCGCTTACTTCATGCTTTTCGGGGGTTTATCAATGGTTGGTTTGCAGAAACGGATAAATCTTATGTGGTGGATAAAAATAGGGGTTGGCTTAATATGATTGAAACGGTGAATTTGATTGATCCCAACTTTCATTTATTGATTTGTGTGCGAGAGTTAGGACAGATTGTTGGTTCCATTGAAGCTCAACATAAGAAAACCTTGTTATTGGATTTTCCGGATCATATTGCACCTCATTCAACTTACTATCGTGCGGATGCCTTATTCAAAGATGATGGAATTATTGGTAAGCCTTTAAAAGCGATTGAACATTTGCAAGATATAGTTGATAAACAGTTGGAAACTAGATTATGTTATGTTGCTTTTGAGTCGTTACTAGAACAACCAATGTCAACAATGAATACTATTTTTCAATGGTTAGGTTTATCTCAACCCAAAATTGATCCGCAACACTTGCAAGTCAAACCTTCTGAAAGTGATAGCCATTATCGCTTTAAATATCGCCACCAAACCTATCCAACTATTAAGCCAGCAGCGCATCATCAAATTTCACCGCGCATTCTTGAGGAAATTTATAAAAATTTTGTGTGGTTTTATGAGATGTTTTATCCGGAATTACATCCAATACGGAAAAAATAGCGAAGTGGTGTTGCGTTGGAGTCCAAAGCTTTAGCTTTGGAGGGTTACCAAAGCTAAAGCTTTGGACTCCAAATTGAACATGCCGGCAAAAAAGGCTATTTCTTAAAGAAATAGTCTTTTTCAGCAAACTAAATTTTTGACTTGAATCTTTTCTGGTCAACAATTCTTGTCGTTTGCTGTTGATAGGGATTTACTTGATATAAGTAATTGAAAAACCATGAGCTGTCATCAGAATGATAGCCACCTGATGCTTTTTGGCATAGGCATCAATTTG
>Ga0233403_10000723_pt1 | contig 15825 bp, 8 predicted proteins | sample Na_oxic_1_MG_FD_179866 | JGI IMG/M metagenome (GOLD analysis project Ga0233403, IMG submission 179866) | Seawater microbial communities from Saanich Inlet, British Columbia, Canada - Na_oxic_1_MG | ecosystem: Environmental > Aquatic > Marine > Inlet | place: Canada: British Columbia | collected...
GTCGGTAAAATGACGTTGTACAGAGAGGAGCGGTGTGAGGTGAAAGTCTCACGCACCGTTTTGAAGACGAGTCCTCATTGGAAACAATGAGGGCTTAGTTTAACTATAAAGAAGCATTGGAACGCAAAGTTGGTAAAACAACACTATATAGAGAGGAGCGGTATTCGGGATTAGTCTCACGTACCGTTTTGAAGACGAGTCGGTACTGGAAACTTTACCGGCTTAGTTTAACGGTAGTGGGGGCAAGGAGGAGGTAAGAAAAGCGTATTCTATATGAAAGCGATTTATCCCGGAACTTTTGACCCTATCACGAATGGGCACAGTGATATTATTAAACGTGCTGCCAAATTGTTTGAACATGTTATTGTGGCAGTGGCAGCCAGTCCAGTAAAGAGCCCAGTGTTTACCTTGGAAAAACGTGTTGAGCTTGCCAAACTCGTGCTGGCCGACTTAAATAATGTTTCTGTAAGCGGCTTTGGGTGCCTACTCGTCAATTTTGCTAAACAATCTGACGTACAAGTCATTGTGCGAGGCTTACGGGCGGTATCAGATTTTGAGTATGAATTTCAAATGGCCGGCATGAATCGTATCTTGAGTCCTGACATTGAAACCATATTTCTTACACCTGCAACCGAATACAGCTATATTTCTTCTTCCCTAGTGCGAGAAATTACGGCTTTGGGAGGCTCGGTTGACAACTTTGTTTCACCAATAGTGCGTACTGCATTAGAGAAAAAAATGTGCTAATATCATCATTTGTTGAAGTTTTTTAGTCAGGAATAGGTTATGGCACTTTACATTACTGATGAATGTATTAACTGCGATGTCTGTGAACCAGAATGTCCCAATGGTGCTATTAGCCAAGGGGAAGAAATTTATGTAATTGATCCTAATCTTTGTACAGAATGTGTAGGGCATTACGAAACATCGCAATGTGTAGAAGTTTGTCCGGTGGATTGTATCCCCAAAGATACCAATCATGAAGAAAGTGAAGAAGAGTTGAAGGAAAAGTACTATCGTTTGACTAAATAAATATAGCCTGATAATAAAATATTATTTTTAGATATTTTAAGGAAAAGAGATCATAAAATACTTGCTGTAAGGTACTTATTTTTAGTAGAATGTTTTTTTTAGAAAGGGCCGTTAGCTCAGTTGGTAGAGCGGCTGACTCTTAATCAGCATGTCGTAGGTTCGATCCCTACACGGCCCACCAATAACAAACCTATACCATGAAGCACTGAAATTGATATTTTTGGAAGTTTGGGGTGAAGCGAATAAGTGATTTTTTGAAATAAATTTAAAAAGTAGTTCAAGTCATCGCGTGTGCCGGCAATATTAATTTCATTTTGGGCCGTTAGCTCAGTTGGTAGAGCTGCTGACTCTTAATCAGCATGTCGTAGGTTCGATCCCTACACCGCCCACCAATAACAAACCTATACTGTAAAGCACTGAAATTGATATTTTTGGAAGTTTGGGGTGAAGCGAATAAGTGATTTTTTGAAATAAATTTAAAAAGTAGTTCAAATCCTCGTCGCGTGTGCATGCAATGCAGTATTAATTTCATCTGGGGCCGTTAGCTCAGTTGGTAGAGCGGCTGACTCTTAATCAGCATGTCGTAGGTTCGATCCCTACACGGCCCACCAATAACAAACCTATACTGTGAAGCCGTGAAATCAAGACTTTTTCAAGCTTGGGTTTAAGTGAATGAGTTATTTTTTGAAAGAAACCTAAAAAGTAGTTAAAGTCATCGCGTGTGCCGGCAGTATTAATTTTATTTTGGGCCGTTAGCTCAGTTGGTAGAGCGGCTGACTCTTAATCAGCATGTCGTAGGTTCGATCCCTACACGGCCCACCATACCACCACACCAAAGCATTTAGGTCGTACCGTACCACTGCAAAAGGGCAAGTTTGACTGAATGGAGCCAGGTCTCTCATCATCTTGACTTTTTTATATATACTGTACACGGTCAGCTTTTCGGTTTTTTTGAGTATCGGGCTTGCCCTTTATTCCACTTTTGTTTATAGGATCAATCCCTTGTGGTTGCTGCCTTTGTCGGGACTCTCAAAAATCCGAAAAGTTGACCGTGCGAAGTATATACTGTGAACTGGTGAAATTTAAAACTTTGGAATGAAATTTTGTTATCTAAGCTCATTCCCGAACCTTCAGTCTGCTACTATATAAAAGTCCAAATCATCGCGGTGTGCAGTATAATACTTATTGCAAATGGAAAATATTATTTAGACATGACTTTCGGGTATTCAAAAATTTTTTGCATTCAAATGATAATGATTCCCCCCTAAACAAATATTGTCAGGGTTTGGTTAGTCCATTTTCATTCAAACGCACGTTTTTTCAATTTCCCAAAAGTCATGTTATAACTCAATGAGTTAACTTTTAAAGACGGTTTATTTGAATTCATTTAACTCACGTTTGTTTCTTGGTTCATTTTTTTTCAGTAATCCATTGATTTTGAAGTCTAAAAATCTTAAATTTCGCCCAAAGTTGAATACTTGACAAAGCCAAGGGCTTTTACATCAGTCTTGCCTTCAATTGTTATCAGTCTCAACATATAAAATCAATGACTTACAATAGAAACAGAAGCGATCAAGAATAACTTTCAGCTTAAAAAAGTATTAGACTTGTCCCTAAATAAACGTAACCTATTGAAAATACAATATACAACGATATTCAATTAGTTATAAGCTGCTTGGAACTTCAGCCGATATTAAAGCCCAGATTGCAGTCCTTCTAATTGTCTAATATATCTTAATTATCAATCTGTTACATCAGTCCATCAGGTGTTTTTTATTCTAACCTATGCCCTTCATAAAAAAATATGTATAATCAGATACTTGAATACTATTAGACGTGCTGTCCAGAGGTTTTTAGCATAGTCAATAAAAATATCAATATTTGATAACAATAGAGGGACTTGTAAAACTCTGACCATGTAATTAGAAATCAATAATTTACAGTAATTATGTAATTGTAAGTCATTGTTTTTCTGTAATAATTAAATAATTTTGCAAGAGGCTCAATATAGAATAATTTCTATCTTAAGGAATGAGGCTTTAATAATTTCCGAAACTTTTAGGTCAAACCAAACCGGTTTTTAAAACCGGCCAGGTTGAGCCAAGTGCGTAAGTCCGGTATAAGTACCTAACCATATATTTTCAGAACTTTTGATAATCGTTAATTCTTTGCTTTATGAGAGTTTTTGAAAAAACTCTCAGACTCGAAAATTCATGACTGAGTACTTATTAAACATCTTATGAAACTCGCTGGATTTTTAATGCTAATAAAAACAAAGAGTTATATAGTAACAAGCGGATTTCGACAAAAAACATCAAACTCGAATAAATAGATACGTGTGGGGCTTATTACTGATAAACAACTCTCTTAATAAAAAAAGAGGTTTCCGACATGCAAGTGTCTGTTGAAACAACCAGTACCGTAGAATGTCGTATGACAGTTGGGGTACCTTCCGAACATCTTGGGCCTGAAATCCAAAGCCGTATCAAATCGTTTGCGCGTAACACAAAAATCAATGGCTTTCGCCATGGTAAAGCTCCCCGACAAGTTATCGAAAAAAAATATGGTCTTCAGATCCGCAAAGAAGTCCTTGGTAAAGTTATACAATCCAGTTTTTCCAAAGCACTTGAACAGGAAAAATTACAACCGATTGGTGAACCCTTTTTTGAGCTGACCAGCGAGCTTGAAAGCCTTGAACAAGGATTGTCTTACACGGCTACCTTTGAAATCTATCCAGAAATTTCCACACTGCATGTAGATGGTTTAGCTATCGAGAAACCAATAGTCCAAATAACCGAAGCCGATCTTGAGACGATGTTGTACAAGCTACGCCTACAACGTCGAACATGGAAAGAAGTCTCCCGGTCGGCCCAAAAAGGTGATCGCATTATTATTGATTTTGTCAGCACCAAGGGTGGTCAACCTTTCAAAGGTAATGAAGCAAAACAAGTAGCAATAATATTAGGAGAAAACAATTTTCACGTTGTCGAATTTGATGAAAAATTACTGGGCGCTTCAAAGGGAGAAGACCGCGAATTTTCTTTCACTTTTCCTCAAGATTCTAACAATCCAAACCAATCACCAGGTGAAATACTGCATTTTACAGTACATATCCATTCGGTTGCCGAACCGGTCCTGCCTGAAATAGACGCAGAATTTGCCAAAACTTTTGGCGTGGAAGATGGCAGTATAGAAACATTGCGTCGTGATGCGCGTCAAAATATGGAACGAGAATTGGAATATGTAGTCAATGGAAAAACCAAACAACAAATACTTGAGGCTTTGCTGAAAGGCAATCCTATTGAAGTCCCTCAAATTTTAGTTGCTGATGAAACACAACGCCTATTAAAAACTCGGCAGCAACAGCGGCCTTATCAAAATTTGCATGTCGATATGTTTCAAGATGAAGCCGTTAAGCGGGTAAAGATTGGAGTTTTAGTAGGTGAACTCATTAAAAGACATCAAATCCAAGCTCCTCCCGATAAAATTCGGCAAGTGATTGAAAATACTGCATTTGCTTATGAAGACCCGCAGAAGGTAGTAAATGAGTTTTATGCTGATTCAGAGCGCATGAAAGAAGTGGAGTCAATGGTACTAGAAGAAGAAGTTGTGGGATGGTTATTGGAAAGAGCGCAAATAACAGAGAACAAAATGGATTTTTACACAGCCATTATGGAACCAAACCAAGTTTCTTGAATAAAAACATTTCCATAAATACCAATAGCAGAAGAAAGCTCCAAGAGCTATGCTATGTGTCCAAAAGAATGACAACTGAATTCCCGCTCTCGGCTTCTTCTACTAAGCCCAGTTGAAATGACAAGAACAAGTCGTCATTCGCTAGTACTTTGTCAAGGCTATATTGACGGGTTGTTGGAGTATTAAGCTTTGTACTTACTTAGCCGGACTACGCTTACACTTTGTACTCTAGCTGTCAAAACCAAGTTGACAAGGTACTAGTACACCTATTCGTAAATTCCTTCCCCCCTTTCAAGACTCGTAAACCTTTCAAAATAGGTGTGTCAATAGGGGGAATGAATTTGTAAACAGGTGTACTAGGTTTTAGCCCATATAGGCATCCTAAATGATTTGTAAATTTTAAAAATATTGGGTGAAAAGAAATCTGATTTTTTCGCAACTGTTTTTTATGAATCATTTAGGATCACTATAGTGGCCCTTAAGCCTGGGGATTTATCCCCAAGTGCTTTGCTTTAAAAATAATAAAGTCTCTAAGTATTTAACATAACTCATTGATTTACTTTTAATTATTATTTTATGTCCCTTTTATTTTTCTGGTATAAGGATTCCAATTTATCTTGGATTCTCCAAAAATTAGCCGATTCCTCATCCTACCCAACAATCTGACCAAGGTCCTATAGATGCGAATGACGAGTTAAAAACATAAACGGCGAGGGACTTGCAAAACTCCGTCCGTGCAACTATAAAGTATCAATAACTTATCGATCCCCAGTTTTTAGTTTTTGCCAAAACTGCTGGCTGCTGTTTGCCACAAATTATCTGAAAAACTATAAGTATCGGTGCTGGTATTTTCTGGTATTTAGTATCTGATAAAAACCAATTTTTTTGGACAAACTTTTTTTTATACCTGATTATTCATGCTCTGGCACTTAGGCGGTTGCGGCCAAATAAAATAAAATACCCACGCTTCATTACAATAAACCAAGTTTTTTCAAAAAAATTGGATATTATTTTCCTGCTATCACCTTAGTAATGAAGAAACTTTCTCATTAATGAGTTACGTTTAACTGATTGAAAAAACTCTTTAAATTTTAAAATTTAAAGAGTTTTTATGAAAAGCTCCCCTCCCGTCTATAAAAGAATAGGCTCCAAGTGCGCGAACAATTTTAATTATATTTATCAATAAAATGCTTTCAATCAATTCAATACCACAGACTGAAATTTTGGCAACCGGAGGACTGGTACCGGTAGTCGTCGAGCAATCTGCCCGCGGAGAGAGAGCTTACGATATTTATTCTCGGCTACTGAAAGAACGGGTGGTTTTCTTAGTAGGCCAAGTTGAAGACTACATGGCTAATCTTGTTATCGCCCAACTGCTTTTTTTAGAATCTGAGAACCCCGAAAAGGATATACACCTATATATTAATTCGCCGGGAGGATCGGTGAGTGCGGGATTAGCAATTTACGACACCATGCAATTTATCAAACCAGATGTCAGTACCTTATGCGTTGGTCAAGCCGCCAGCATGGGTAGCCTATTGCTGGCCGGTGGTACCAAAGGCAAACGCTATTGTTTACCCCATTCACGGATAATGATTCATCAACCCTTGGGTGGTTTCCAAGGTCAGGCAACGGATATTGATATTCACGCCCGCGAAATTTTAAAAGTGCGTGAACGACTAAATATCATACTTGCTAACCACACCGGACAACCTATAGACAAAATTCAACAAGATACTGAACGGGACAACTTTATGTCCGCCGATGAGGCAAGGGAATATGGTCTCGTGGATGATGTCTTATCAACTAGGCAAGCCTTAACATCGGCAGCACAATAAAAATTCTCCTCAAAGTTTGAATAAGGTACGCATGAATTCCCGAAATATAAAAACGTTATTTCGGGAATGAGGTAAGTGCAAATTCTGAAACTTGGTACCGTACAAAAAATGTAACATATTAACAACATATTATATTTATTAATTTTTGCAAGTGATTTGCCGTGCCCCTCGCTTTCACAATAAGGGGGCGAGCCATTTGGTTGTGAGCTTTAGGCCGCAGCTGCCAATTGCCGGCCGGCCCATACCTAGTGTCCATCCATAAACGAAGTTATTTTAACCACCTTGTCATTTCAACGTTAGGATAAATATTTTTGGTTATCAATGTGATAGAAGATTTCTCACTGAGCCGAAATTACCTACTCTGTGAGTTTCCTGATGGACACTACCTAAATATATATCAATCACTTACATGATATTTTCGCCATTCCAAGCTCAGGGTAAAATTGATAACGAAAAAAGGAGAGTTATATACATGGCTGACAAGAAAAAAGGCCACACTGGTCATGATGATCGCTTGCTGTATTGTTCCTTTTGTGGAAAAAGCCAACATGAAGTTCGCAAGTTGATTGCTGGGCCTTCAGTATTTATTTGTGAAGAATGTGTCGGATTGTGTAATGACATAATACGAGACGATACACCACTAGACGAAGATACTGATACTCGTCACAGTTTGCCAACTCCGCATGATATTAATCAACACCTAAATGAATATGTGATTGGGCAAGATTATGCAAAAAAAATACTTTCCGTCGCCGTGTACAACCACTACAAACGATTGGAAACCAATACTCAAAATGATGATGTAGAACTTGCCAAAAGTAATGTCTTACTGATAGGGCCAACCGGAAGTGGTAAAACTTTACTGGCGGAAACATTAGCACGGTTTTTAAACGTCCCATTTGCATTGGCCGATGCCACCACACTTACCGAAGCCGGCTATGTTGGAGAAGATGTTGAACACATCATACAAAAATTATTGCAAAAATGTGATTATGATGTTGACAAAGCCCAAACCGGCATCATATACATAGATGAACTTGATAAAATTTCCCGTAAATCGGAGAATCCCTCAATAACCCGAGATGTGTCTGGAGAAGGTGTACAACAAGCCCTCTTAAAATTGGTTGAAGGCACAGTGGCCTCAGTCCCACCCCAAGGCGGACGAAAACATCCACAACAGGATTTTACCGCCGTTGATACCACCAACATTTTATTTATTTGTGGTGGTGCTTTTGCCGGTTTAGAAAAAATCATTCAGGCACGCACTGAAAAAAGTGGCATAGGGTTTGCGGCTGAAGTGCAAATTAAAAAAGATAAAAGGACGTTCAATCAATTACTAAACTCCCTTGAGCCAGACGATTTGATTAAATATGGCTTAATTCCTGAGCTTGTCGGACGTTTACCGGTCCCAGCAACGCTTTCAGAATTGGATGAAGAACAGCTTGTACAAATACTTACGGAGCCAAAAAATGCCCTAACCAAACAATATAAACGCTTGTTTGAGATGGAAGGAACAGAACTTGAGTTTCGATCTGAGGCATTACGATCAGTAGCACGTAAAGCCGTGGAAAGAAATACCGGGGCACGAGGATTGCGTTCAATTCTAGAACATGTATTATTGGACATTATGTACGATCTACCCTCAATGAGTAATGTCGCAAAAGTCACTATTGATGATAATGTCATTGAAGGCCAATCAAAACCATTAATTTTATACAAAAACGTAGAAATCAAACGAGCCGCTTCGGATAGTTAATGATACTCAACAAGGGAATAAGTCAGTTGGATTTGTGTTTGATATTGGTAGAAATTTGAAATTGTAAAAAAACAATATGCTGAGCTTTGCAAAACTCTTTTTGAGGTTCCAGTTTTTTAAAGAAAAACTTGAACTGAAAATGAAATTAAAGAAATTTTTATAAAAAAACGCGATGCTCAACTTTAATCAGTAACCATTGAGTTATTAATGTTTAGTGGATATCGTTGCGCGTATCCACTCCACGTTTTTAAATTCAATAACTTAGAAAAGTTTAGCATCGCGTTAAAAATTAATTTCCAATTAAGCCTCTTCTGTTGCAAAACTCTGACGCGCAACCATAAATCAATAATTGACCGGTTCATTTTAATCGTAAGTTATTGTTTTATTGTTTTTGCACAATAGCTTTGCAACAGGCTCTTGAGTTCAGCTTTTGCGTGCCAAAACTTGAACTGAAAATACATAAACAATAAAACAATAACTTTTGGGTTCAAGTTTTTTGCAAAAAATTAGCCTAAAAAATAATTAATCAATGTAAGTTATTGATTTTTAATTTTTGCCTCATCGTCTCGCAAGTCCCTCAATTTCTAATTAAGTTACAATTTGAGACCATCCATTTTTTTGAGGATATTTTTCTGTCTGTAGAGGGATCAATTAAATTTGATCTAAAAAATCAATTAGTTATACTGGGTATGAGTACCGCCTCCATAAAGTGGCTCTTTACTTTTGTGAGCTTTAGGAGATTAAGTTAAGGGGGGATTTGATATCAAGAATTTAAATTTATCCTACCCCCTTCACGGGAGAGAAACTTGTTAATTTGCTGTGAGCAGGAGTGCGGAATGTGGGTATGAAATCAACAAACTTACACATCTAACTTTATCATCCAATTAAACAATCTGATAATTGAATATGAGAGAAGAAGCACGTATTATATTGCCGGTACTTCCTTTAAGAGATGTGGTAATCTACCCGCATATGGTGATTTCATTGATCGTGGGTCGTGAAAAATCTATTCAAGCTTTGGAAAAAGCGATGGCAGAGAATAGGCAAGCTTTATTGGTTGCCCAAAAAAACTCGTCTGAGGATGAACCGGGTATAAATGATATTCATCATATTGGCACGATTTCTACCATTTTACAATTATTAAAATTGCCAGATGGAACCATAAAAGTGCTGATTGAAGGTGGACATAGGGCCAAGATAATTAAATTTCTTTCTATAAATCAAATATTTGCTGTTAACGTTGTTAAGCTTCTCCCAAAAAAGGTTGATGAAAGAGAAATTGAGGCACTATCACGTTCCATAACGTCGCGGTTTGAACAATATATCAAATTAAACAAAAAAGTTCCCCCCGAAATTCTCAATTCTTTAGCAAATATTGATGAACCAGGACGCTTGGCAGACACCATAGCCGCTCAGATGGCAATTAGACTCGAGGAAAAACAAAAACTTCTAGAAATGACCGAGGTACAGAAACGCTTGGAACATATGATAGCTCTCATGGAATCAGAAATTGATTTGCTCCAAGTCAAAAAACGCATTCATAAACGAGTCAAAGGCCAGATGGAAAAAAGCCAGCGAGAATACTATCTTAATGAGCAAATGAAGGCGATTCAAAAAGAATTGGAAGAACTTGAAGAGGTTCCCAATGAACTTGATGAACTGGCTCACAAAATTGAAACATTTGGGCTGTCTAAGGAAGCCAAAAACAAAGCATCTCGGGAGCTCAATAAACTGAAAATGATGTCGCCGATGTCTACAGAAGCGACAGTAGTGCGTAATTATATTGATACCATAGTGAATGTTCCTTGGAAAAAACGCACTAAAATAAGTCATGATATTGCCAAAGCTGAAAAAATTTTAGAGGCTGAACATTATGGCTTAAAAAAAGTTAAGGAGCGAATTCTCGAATATATCGCCGTGCAATTGCGCGTGAAAAAACTCAAAGGGCCTATACTTTGTCTGGTAGGGCCTCCCGGTGTTGGCAAGACTTCACTGGGACAATCCATTGCACGTGCCACCAATCGTAAATTTGTGCGAATGTCCCTGGGTGGGGTGCGTGATGAAGCTGAAATTCGTGGGCACCGTCGCACATACATAGGCTCAATGCCTGGCAAGATTATCCAAAACTTGACTAAGATTGGGGTGCGTAATCCCTTGTTTTTATTGGATGAAGTCGATAAAATGTCTATGGATTTTCGAGGCGATCCGTCGGCCGCGTTGCTAGAAGTCCTTGATCCTGAACAAAACCATACTTTTAATGACCATTATCTAGAAGTTGATTATGATTTGTCCGATGTCATGTTTATTGCGACAGCGAATACGTTGAATATTCCCCCCCCTTTTTTGGATCGTCTGGAAGTCATACGACTATCGGGATACACTGAAGATGAAAAGCTCAAAATTGCCAAGCAGTATCTGATACCCAAGCAAATGAAAAATAATGGTCTCAAAGAAAGCGAGATCAGTATTGATGAAAGTGCGGCACGCGATATAATCCGCTATTACACACGCGAAGCTGGGGTGCGTAATTTAGAACGTGAGATGGCCAAAATTTGTCGCAAGGTTGTTAAGGAAATTTTGCTTGACTCCAACGCCAAACAGATGACAGTTAACTCAGACAATGCGGGAAAATATTTAGGTGTACAACGCTTCCGTTACGGACGGGCAGAAGAGTTGGATCGTATTGGTCAAGCGACCGGTCTGGCATGGACTGAAGTGGGTGGTGATTTACTGACCATAGAAGCTGCTGTGATGTCTGGCAAAGGCAAATTGTCATATACTGGACAATTAGGCGATGTTATGCAAGAATCTATTCAAGCAGCTATGACAGTGGTACGGGCGCGTTCAAGCAGCTTGGGGATAGATACCGATTTCTATCAAAAATATGACCTACACATCCATGTGCCGGAAGGCGCAACCCCCAAAGATGGCCCCAGTGCTGGTGTTGGAATGTGTATCGCTATGGTATCTGCCCTGACGAAAATTCCAGTGTGTTCGGATGTGGCAATGACTGGTGAAATTACTTTACGTGGTGAAGTCCTACCGGTTGGGGGATTGAAAGAAAAATTATTGGCTGCCCTTAGAGGTGGTATACGCTTGGTATTGATTCCAGAAGAAAACCAACGGGATTTACAAGAGATACCAGATAACATCAAGAACAACTTAAACATACAACCCGTCAAATGGATAGAACAAGTGCTTGAATTTGCTCTTGCCAAGATGCGAATACCACTAAAAGATGCTATGATTGAACCAACAAATCAAAGTATCACCATGGAACTCAACCAAAGTATCCAGACGCACTAGTACTTTGTCAATGTTCTTTAGGGCTGTTGCGAAATAACTTTGAAATGATTAATGGTTAATGGTTAATGGTTAATGGTTGGTTAATAAACTGGTTTTAACCGTTCAATGACCGAATATTATTTATCAATCCTTTTAAATTCGGCCTATTTGAATTAATTTCAATTCAAATACTTTTTGAAGCTCAAGTTTTTTGGAAAAATTTTTTAAGGCTTGCTTAAAAGTTATTTCGCAACAACCCTTTTGTATAATCTATTTTAGTGATATAAAATAAAAATATTCATAAGAGCCTCTTGCAAAACTCTTGATCGGTAAGTTATTGATTTCTAGTGGCACGTCGGAGTTTTGCAAGTTCCTTTATAATCTATCTAAATATCACCCAGATGGACTGCCTTTCTTGTTAATGAGGATTATGAAAAAAGCACTGAAAACGACAATCAGAGGCTTGGACAAGTCCCAATTTCAACGGCTTAGGGAACTGTCTCATCACGCTAAAAACCTTTACAACCAAACTTTATGGACGTTGCGACAAGCTTATGATGCCACCGGGAAGTATTTTACTTATCCGCAAATGGATAAAGCTATGAAGCAAGTGGAGAACGTTGAGGGTGAAATCAACTACAAACTGTTAAAAGCATCGGTATCTCAACAAACTTTACGGCGGCTTGATAAGAACTTCAAATCCTTTTTTCGTTGTCATCAGGATTTTCAAAATAATCCTGATAAATATAAAGGGCAACCATCGCAGCCACGATTTAAATACAAGCAATATGATAACCTAATTTACGATTATCAAGCTTTTTCAGTTAAAGACGGTTTGGTAGTTCTGGAAAAAGGTTTAAGTTTCCTTTTGCCTAACAAATTGGTAGGCAAGACGATTAAGCAAATTGAGATCGTTCCTAAATACCGATATTTTGAAGCCATTTTTGTCTATGAAGATGATGAGATTAAAGAAACCGTTTCACCTTCAGACAAAGTTATGGCTATTGATTTGGGCCTCAACAATTTAGCGACTTGTGTAACCAATGGTGTGGCAAAACCTTTTATTGTTGATGGTAGGCGGTTGAAGTCTATCAACCATCACTATAACAAGCGTTTTTCCAAGCTTCAGTCACACCTCAAAAGGAGCCGTGATCGCCAATGGTCGAACCGCTTACAGCGCCTGACTGACCAGCGCAAAGCCAGGATTGCTGACTATTTGCATAAAGCAACTCGCCAAGTCACTAATATTTGTGCCCTACAAGGTATTTCTAAGGTTGTGGTTGGTGATGTTACTAAATCGCTCAATCAAATCAACCTGGGTAAAAAGACTCATCAAAACTTACGAAATCTATCTCTCGGTCAGTTTATAGATAAGTTGCGCTATAAGCTTGAGTTACATGGCATCACGCTAGAGGTAACAAATGAGAGTTACACTTCAAAAGCGAGTTTTATTGATGGTGATGTTTTACCTAAAAAATATGAACCATCGATGCCACATTCATTTAGCGGTAAACGAGTCAAACGAGGCTTATACCGTTCACAAAACGGCACTGATCTCAATGCTGATGCAAACGGCGCGTACAACATTTTAAGAAAAAGTAACCCTAAGTTTTCCTTTTTGGAATTAACCAAAAAGGTAGGTGAGGGGATATCGGATTGGTTACATCCTTATACACGTTTGAAGATCTGTTGACTTTTAGAGAGCAGTTCTACAAATTTCTATAAAATCGTGACCTTGAGCTTGCTCTAAACGAACAATCCTTAAGGGGGAACCAAGCAATTAGGATTGTACCTCGCGGCTATCTGTATAGCCTTTGGGAAATTCCCCCACTCTTCTGAGTGCTATTGTGAACGTTTGTTAGCATAAATGAATCGGAATAGTCTTATTGTGTTTTAGTTAGTCCATTGTGGAACCATATCAATTTAACATCTATTGTGATAACACTTTGCCACGTAATACGGGGGAAATATGAATAAATCAGAATTAATTCAAGCTGTTGCCGACAGCGCTGACATTCCTAAGGCCACAGCAGGCAAGGCCATTGATGCAATGATAGAGAGCATCAAAAATGCGCTTGCGGATGGTGACACAGTCACTCTGATAGGGTTTGGTACTTTTGGGGTACGTGAACGTGCGGCAAGGGTCGGGCGTAATCCACGCACGGGCGAAAGCCTTGATATCAAAGCGGCAATCGTACCGGTATTTAAGCCCGGCAAAGCATTCAAAGACGCCGTTAATTAGGCAATTAGAAAAATACGCACACCAATATATATATTTTCAGATAAATATTTTCGAGGTGAACGTTTTTCGATGATTATAAATTTTCTTCAAAAAACTTTAACATCGAAAAATTATTTACTCACGTTACACGCCTCCAACGAACTCTCAATAAGTTACCGTTTTTTTCGTAAGTTATTGATTTATTATTCACCAGCGTAACGTGAGTTATTTATCTATCTGAAAAGCCATATAATAGCTCAAGTAATTAGTTCCAAGCTAAAGTATCCCAAAAAAGGATACTTTAGCTCATACGCTATCGGGGTTAAAAACGGTTCACAATCATAAGGACAAATTATTGAAAAATTTGTCTTTTTATCTTAGCTGAAACTTATAATTGACAAACTTTTTTTGATTTGGTAGGTTTAAGATATAGTCCACAACAAGTATTGATAACTAAGTACCCGTCCATAAGTTTTCAGATATTTTGACTACATAAACGATTGTTTTTATTCGCTTTATTTTTGAAATATATATGAACGGGTACTTATTAACGTATCAAAAAGCTTCTAAAAGGTTCATCTAAAAAAACTTGACATTGGTAAAAATGTTAAGTAATTTGTACAAATTAAGCGTTGAGAGTGGTTAGCCATATTTTTCAAAACAAAATGGGGTCAAGCATCTTTCCCCTGAGTTTGGTTGACATTTGCAAAAACCGTCATACATAATATTAAATTGATAAATCAATGCACTTATGTTTAAATGTCAATCGAACCTAGAATAGAAGAAAATTAGATAGATAATTAGCAGTTGGGTGTTTAGCTCAGTTGGGAGAGCGTCGCCCTTACAAGGCGAAAGTCGGGGGTTCAAATCCCTCAACACCCATTAATTAATCAGTAGTGTCAATTGAAATATTTTACACTTGCTGAAGCGAAGGAAAACAATTTAGACAACAAAAACTAAATATGTTATACTTTCTTCAAAGTTCATTCAATCGTAATACACGATTTCATTAAGGAGCAGTAGCTCAGCTGGTTAGAGTATCGGCCTGTCTTACTTAAGTGGCAGCAATTATCAGAAATTGATAAACTGAAAAGCGGATGAAATCAGGGAAACCTTAACAGATAAAACTGAAGGCAATCCTGAGCCAAGCCTCCGAAAGGTATTGAAGTAGGAGGAAGGTGCAGAGACTAAGGATTGAGTAGCCTAAACAATAATATCCTATGAGCGTCCAGCCCCCTAACAAGTCAAGTTGAGGGTGATGATATAGTCCAAGCCATTAGAAATAATGGATATCCAAGCACGCCGAGGGTCGCGGGTTCGATTCCCGTCTGCTCCGCCATTTTTTTGTTTGATTAAAAAAGCGCATTTTTAAGATGCGCTTTTTTTTTGTATAATATATGCCTAAAAACTATAAAATTCTTCTGTTTATCACTCATTGACAAATAGTTTTTTTGGAAAATGTCAATAGAACCTAATAAACAATAAGCAGGTACACGTTTAATCAATAAATACGATTTTTTTTGACTCGACTGACTCGGTTTTCTATCCCGTTTCAAATGTTAAAAAACTTCTTAAATAGCTGCTACATAAATAACTCCATTTTTTCCTGGTTGGCTGGGAAGTTAATCTAAAAACCTTTAGTAATCGTTAGTTTGGAATTTGATGATTCTCTGAATTTTTGAGACAGACGTATTGACAAATAAAATAACCTTTAAATTCATTAAATTCTATAACTTCCCGACGATCCAATTATGAATAATTTGTTAGGCCCTGCTAAAAAAACTCCTCAATCAAATCAGATCCTTCTTTTAAATCAATCGTCAATTTCATTTCATTGTTGAATAATTCAAGCTACTTGATTTTAAAGTGGTTTAGATAACATTTTTATTGACAATTGTTGACAGGTCAACAAATGAAGTCAACATTATCAACAAATGTGAATAAGGGAGTATCAGCCCTTTATCCCCTCGCCTGATGAAAGCTTAGGGTTGCTTTAA
>Ga0233403_10000724_pt1 | contig 15820 bp, 13 predicted proteins | sample Na_oxic_1_MG_FD_179866 | JGI IMG/M metagenome (GOLD analysis project Ga0233403, IMG submission 179866) | Seawater microbial communities from Saanich Inlet, British Columbia, Canada - Na_oxic_1_MG | ecosystem: Environmental > Aquatic > Marine > Inlet | place: Canada: British Columbia | collected...
TGGCTATTGACGTTTAACCCCTTCGGGGTTGTGCAACCCTGAAGGGGTTAAAAATAGCCACCGATTCCATCTATGGAACATGAATCAGGGAAAGTAAAATGAAAGTTTTTGATTTTTAAGGAATAAATATAAAAACATGATGAGATGTCCGTGATTTGGCGAAGGTATTATTATTAAATCCTCATTCCTAACTAAATATATATCTATGAAAAAAACACCAAAAAAATCTCTGCCCTTTCAGGATTTAGCCATTCTTTATTTACAACTGAGCCGATTAGAAAAGTCAGGAATTCCTACTGAGCGAGCTATGATGTTGCTAATTGATGAAAGTGATAAAGGGAGTGAAATAAGCAAACGGGCAAGGATGGCATTGAATTATCTTAAACGGGGAAAACCCTTATCAGAGGCAGGTAAACGGGCTGGCTTATTTATCGGTTTGGATGCGGCACTCATTGAGGTGGCTGAGGAGAGTGGCACTTATGGGAAAGTGTTTCAACAGTTAGCGCAATTTTATGAGGAGAAGGCGCGACAAAAACGACAAATCAAATCCCGTTTATTTTTACCCCTGATCATTTTAGTGTTAGCCCTGTTTATTCAACCAGTGCCCGCCCTGATATCGGGCAAGATGACTTTCATCAGCTATTTGAGCGCAACGCTGGGGATTTTTCTTCAATTGGCTATTTTCGTGTTTATACTTTTACACTTATCTTCATGGTTTCGGCATGGATTTTTACGATCTTTCAGACACTTATGGGATAAGATAGAAATCAATGCGCCATATTTCGGTTATTGGTTTATGCGACAGAACCTACGGAACTTTATGCAATCATTAGGATTGATGCTGGAAGCAGGTTTACCTATCTTAGAAGCATTGCCAAAAGCATTTCAAGTTGTGGAAAACACCCAATTGCGCCAACGACTTCAAACAATAAGTACCCGTTTACACAAAGGAGACACTTTTGCTGAAGCATTATCACAAGTGGCAGGGGTAGGCTCCGTTGCCCGTCAACTGATTTCAACGGGAGAACAGGCAGGGAGTTTGGCTGACATATTGCGCCATTATGTCAAATTGGAATCTGAAGCGATTGCATTGCACGACGACATGTTGGCGACATGGTTACCACGAATTATTTATGGGGGAGTTGTCGCAATGATAGCTTATAGTCTTTTGAGTACAGGTTCGCTGATGTCGCCGATACCAGAAGAGTTTTAGAATCGTGTGAGGCATTGAGTTGGGGCAACCATAAAGGATTTGCCCCTACATGCCCATCAAAAATCCTAAAGCTAAAGCTTTGGATTCCAGTCAGTCGATTCAATGCCATTAACTTAAGAAGGGCGAACACATAGGTTCGCCCCTACAGCCAATAAATACGCGGGGTTTGTAGGGGCAGACCTGTGTGTCTGCCCTTAAGTAAGTCGATTGGAGTACAAAGCTTTAGCTTTGTGAAGTTTGCCGAGAACGCCCAAATAGTCGCATCGGCGTTTGTAATTCTATACCATTAAGCACATTATAAGCTTCCGCCGCCATGACTTTGGGTCCTAAGGTGTAACTGCGATAAGCGTTTAAGCCCCGTATCTGATAGTCATACTTTTGAATCGCAAGCTGGGATGTAAAACAAGCCATCACTTCTTGTTTGCGTTGTATAACAGGCGTGATGTCTAATAAGACATTTGGATGCAAAGGCACCCCTATTTCATACATCGCCAAACTGACAGATTCACCACAACTTAGCACCGCCGCCACCGCGCTCATCGCTAATGCATAATGATCGGGATGAATTTCGGCAACCGATGGTGCATAGACTTGTGTTATCTGTTTTTCTTTAATCGTGTTTAATAGTCGTTGAATGAGTGCCTCATTGCATGCTAAAGTTCTATCAATGAAGTACCAAAATTCTGGCTCACCATAACCTAAGAGTTTTGCCGCTTGACGGCTTTCCTGTTGGCGGGTTTCTATATACTTTAATAAACTGTCGTTATCAGGATGTGCGATTGCGGCACTGCCATCAGTGAGAATAATCACGCTGACAAAATTTCCCTGCGCGACATGCTGCATGATCGCGCCAGCACAACCAAAAGCTTCATCATCGGGATGGGGTGCTAAGACTAAAACATTGCCTTGGGGTAAAATGGTAGTCGCTGTATAAGGGATAAAAGAAGATTCCATGTTCAACCTATTTTTCGGTTCAATGCCATTATAGCATTTCCCGATTGAATAAACGACATCACGAAACCTTCAAGGTTTTGGAAACCTTGAAGGTTTTTTATATTTTTGTACTGCACCTAATCGGGAAACGCTATATATTCTTTGCTAAGAACAAACTTAACTTTTCTAATGAGGCTGCCGTTGCACGAAAAAAACTTTGCCCACCCTACAGGTTAAGACTGGTGGGCAAGAAAAAGACTTTGCCCACCCTATTTAAGCGATGCGCGTTTCCCATTGCCAAATCTGAGCTGGCACCCAAAATCTATCACGAGAACCAATTCGCACAAAGTGCTTTGCGGGTGGTAGGCGGTTCCAAATTGATTGTGGAAACCTTGCAGAAGTTCCCTTGCCAAAATAACCAGCAGCGGGAAAAAAATAAGGCACTAAACTCCATTCCAGCAACCAATCATTTTGGCATGAATGTGGTACGATAAAAGTGGGGGGCGTTTCTAAAACACCTAAATCCTCAATTTTGGGTTGCCATAGACTAATCCTTTTTCGCTCAATATATTTAACAAAATGGTAAAAATATTGATCCTGATAGTGTTTATCCATAAATTTATTGTGGGAATTTCCCATTTCAGCCCATTTCCATGCGGTTTTTTCAGGGAGGCAGCCACCAAAAGCATGAACCACCACCGCCTCTGGTAAAAAAAATAGTTGATACCTTGCCTTACGTAATCGCAAAAAAAGATCGCTATCTTCATAGTACAGAAAAAATTGTGGATCAAATAACCCGCCCACTTTTTCAATGGCTTCATGTCGTAATAAGACATGCCCTCCGGAAAGATTTTGCTGACGCAATGGCGTTGTTGAATGCCAATAGTGTATAGCGCGAGATCGGTATTTTAAGCTATTGAACCAAGTCCATTTTCCGCCCAAAGCACCACTCGGCAAATTCAAAAACATCTGCCAAGGCGTTGCTGATAAACTGGGGGGTAAAAGGAATTGATGTGCCTCATCCCAATAAATACGGGGTCCAACAGCACCCACTCGTTGATGATTTTGCAAAAACTGTCGTAGGGCAGTCAGCGCGCCCGATTCCAAATAAGCATCGGGATTAAGCAAAAAAATCCATTCTCCCTGTGCTAATTGATAGGCTTGATTACACGCTTCGCCAAAACCGACATTTTTGTCATTAATGATCAAATGGCAAACATCCCCCAACACTTCTTTGAGTTTTTTTGCTTCCTCTTCCGATTCACTGTTATCAACAACCCATATTTCTATCTCTTCTTCCTGATTGGGGGGCAATAAGGAATATACAGCATGAATCGTAGAATCGGCTAGAAAAAAATTAACAATGATAGCTGAAATCATAAATGATTATTACTTGGACATTATATAATAGACTGATTTAATATAACTCATTGATTTATTTAGAATTTTGACTTTTTCGATTTGCCCTGCTTTTAAGATAACAGCACTTGATGTATGCTGGAGTTCAAAGCTTCAGCTTTGACTTGCTTCCCTAAAGCTAAAGCTTTGGACTCCATTATTAAGTTAATGAGATAGTTGTAGCAGAAAAGGATTGTCAGGCGGTGGATGTTATAAATGGGCAACTGGGAACAGATTGTCAGCCTGTTCCCACATGGTGTTCACTGCAAACGACGCTTGCTTATTTTTTCGTAGTGGCCTTCTTCTTTTTTTTATTAGCCTTCGCATTTGCGTTCATTTCATCAATCAAACGAGGCCAAAAATGCGCCGAAAGATCGTAACCGATAGAATCCCAAAAACGACAAACCACCCCCCCCTCGGCATTTTGTGGTGTTAGGGATGTGTTGAGTTCCATATAGTCGTTGTCTGGTTGAAAGGGCGGCCAGAAGACACCACCATTATTGGGATCATTGGGATTTAAGTCACGAGCGAAGTTAGCCCAGTAATGCATTATATCTTGCGAGAATTTATCCTCTTCAGGAGTAAATTCAATACACAGGTCACCATAATCGCTGACATGACAGTGCTCAGAATGAAAAACATAAGGTACTTCAAAACCATGACAAACACGATCACTATCTCCACAAAAGGGCATGCCCATGATGTAGCTCAAAGGGAGATTGAACGAAGCACGTTGGGTAAATTGATCAACATATCCACCAATGGCTGAATTTTCCGCGACATGGCGGCTGCTACAGGTGAACACATAATCTGTGATCAACTGGGATAAAGTCATCCAAGTGAATAGAGGAGAATCCGGGTTCGGGGGATAGAAGTTAAGAACTTGAGGTGCCTTGTCCCCGAACAAAATCTGAACCAACTCCTCATATTCTGTGGTTGAAAAATCTGCCGTAGGATTTGCGAGAGCTGCAAACACCATGCCGTCTTCGAGAACCGTGCCAATAATCGTTGGTTTCTCAATAAACTGGGCTTCAATCGGTTGATTTATGAGCACACGACCGTCAATGACCGGCATCCAAGTTGTGATAGAGCCCAATCCTTGCCATACTGTCGGAAAATAAGAAACCACTGCACTCTGCGCCATTAGGATGTCTTCCACAGGATTTTTCATCAAACAAGTTGTGTTATGACAGCCTAGTAGGGAAGAAAACAACTTACCAATGTCCTTCGCTTCTTTGTGAGTTTTGTAAGGCAGAGAATAGGTATTACTCTGCACAATACCTGCTTGAAAAAGGTTTTGGCTATCTGGTGCTGAAGCAAGATGTAAACCCACAGACATGGCTCCTGCACTTTGTCCATAAAGAGTCACCTTGCGAGGATCACCCCCAAAATTTCGGATGTTATTTTGCACCCACTCCAGTGCCAGTTGCTGATCCAGAAAACCATAGTTTCCTTTAAGCCCAGGAGATATTAAAAATCCCAGTGCGCCCAGTCTATAGTTAAAGCTGACAAAGACCATATTTTCCGTCGCCGAGATGTAAGAACCATCATACAGTGGAAGACCACTGCCTCCAACCAAGAAAGCACCGCCATGAATGAACACCATGACAGGAAGATTAGCATCAACAGGCCGGTCATTGGGTGTCCAGACGTTGACTGATAAGCAATCTTCACCTGATGGTCTCACGAGTAAAGGGAATAGAGGTGGTTGAGGGCAAAATAGCCCAAATTGCGTGGCATGCCGTGTTTCTTGCCAAGGTTCTTTGGGTATTGGTGGCTTCCAGCGATTCTTACCAGCAGTCGATTCTGCGTAGGGGATACCAAGGAAGGCATCTGCCGTTTTACCCTCCGGCACCTCCACTTTAATACCGCAGACAGTACCACTCGCCGTTCCTATTGTTCCCGTTGTACAAGGAGGAGAGTCGGCTAGGCAATTGATTGAAAAAACTGATCCCACAGAGAGACTCAGTGTTAATGCGAGTTTTTTGTAAGACATAGTAAGACTCCTTAATACTTAAGTTTAGGGAATTCAAAAACAAATAATCATCCAAAGTTGTCTGAGAAGCTGTTGGTAAAACAATAGCAAAGCAGATTGAATTGATAGGGTAAAGGATTTAGGTTATAGGTAAAAACCCTGATCCAAATTTCAATGATTTCAATTTTGCTCCGGCGTTTAGCCTAATCAAGGATTTTACCAACAGCTTCTGAATCAGGATTGTCAGAATTTTAGAATAAACAATCAACCCAGAAATCAGATTGATTTTGAAAATTCTTGAAGTCTGAAACTTCGGTTCAATACGATGCCAGATCAAATTTTTATTCAGATTTTTAGGATAATTTATTTTTTGGATAGGCTTCAGTATGGCAATGGTTCGGACAGTTTTTTTTGTTATCCAATGGGGATTTATAAGTGCTTGATTTGATTGAGAGCAATTAAATCAAAGTTAGCTTTTTGGCTCAGTGGCATTTAATGGCACCCGTTAAAAATCAGGCCCTTAAAGAACGAGAGTTCACACACTCAAAAAGTGTCCGAACCATTGGATAGTCGAGTGACAGGTTTCCAAAACCTGTCAGGTTTGGTGTGTAAAATTATTTGTCTGAACCTCAGCTCTATATATATACAACTCATTGATTTTTTAAGGAAATTTATTGAATGCGCAAAATGATATTTATTTTTAAATCAATGACTTAATAAAACAGTTGATCATCCAATACTTTGCACACAAATTGCATTAGTAAAAACGCTGTAAAAACTCAGTTTATGATGGTATACTGCACACGGGCACAACTTAAACTTTTATGTGGGTGGGCAAAGCTCTTATGTAGGGGGCCGGCAACAGTATTTTTCTTGCCGGCCCCTTCCTCATTAAAAAAGTTCAGTTTATGCCCGTGCTGAGTATATCTAAAACATGCAATTTATGTGCTAAATTATATCTATTTGAATTATATAAAGATAAATTATTAACATGCCATTTTCACTTGCAAAATGCAATGCAAAATGCCATTTTTTTGCAAAATGCCATTTTTTTGCAAAATTTTTCCGAATTTTTCGGCACCCTTCATTTCTCGTACTCAGTCCTTAATATTTAGTACTTTGCCTCAGGGGAATGAATGGATTGGTGCAAAGGCGGCACTCATGAAAACAAGGCAACCCCAAACGCGCTCTCATAACTATAGACACTGAAGCACACTAATCCGATCATTCCCCCAATCCGTTGTACTAAATATTAAGGGCTGAGTATAGCGTTTCCCAATTGGATAAGGATAACTTAAAGGCAATGTAGAAAGCAATTTCTCGCATCAGTAGGTGTAATCGTTTTTAAAGCATCAGCAATAGCTTGATATAATTGTTCGGTATCTAAAATAGGTACTTTTCTGAGATAGCTTTTAACTTTCGACCAAATATTTTCAATCGGATTTAATTCCGGTGAATAAGGAGGTAAAAAGATGACAGCTGCGGGATTCAATCGCTTGAATAGCCTCATCATGGCCTAATGAGCCTTAGCATTATCAAGAATCACAACATGATAGGGACGTAATACCGGCACCAAAAATTGTTCCACAAATAATCTAAAGAGAATGCCTGTTAAAGTCCCTTCATAGCAAAACTCGGCTAATAAACCGTGAAATCCTAAAGCACCAATAGTACTAATTCTCGTTCCTGGGGTAATCGAATTTGAGCATTTAGCCCTAACGCCCTTCTCAGAACGTGCATAAGTACGGGTTATATTTCTAGTAGCACCCATTTCATCAATATAAATCAACTCGTTTGGTAAAAATGGAGCGAGATTGATTTGATAATCTTGTAACTTCTTTTGGTTTTCATTGGTGTTTTTCCGGTTATCAAATAACGCTTTTTTTTTACGAGTGATTTTCATCCGGTTCAACGTTCTATCAATGGTTGAACAACTAGTTGGCTCAAAATAAAAATGTTCATTATAGCAATCACGGATTTCTTCAAGCGTTAAATCGGGTTGTTTTTCAATCTAATTTTTTATTAAGTGTTGACCACCGGCACCTATTGATGGCTTACATCCTCCACCATGCGGTTTTGGTTCAACTTTACCCGTTTGTCTAAATCGTTCTAACAGCGTTGAAACAAAATTGACTGAGACTTTAAATCGTTCTGCTAGTTTATTCATTGAACCTTCATTATTTTTGTAAGCGTAAACTATCTTTTGACGAAAATCATTTGAGTATGGAGCTGGCATCTTTTTATCCTCGTTCAGTTATGAAAATATCGAATGGTTTTATCCTTATCCAATCGGGAAACGCTATAGTTATAGCATTTCCCGTTTGCATAAAGTACATCACCTCAAGTTAATGGCATTGGGGCGTATCATGTTAGTTCAACCATTTTGTTAGCCGTTTTCTTATCTAATGACTCCAATAACCTTTGTTTTGGAACCACACGATAGCAATTCATTGTTCTGGTTTAACAAAAGCCTGTTCAACCAGTTCGCAGACAATATGACCAATCAGAATATGTGCCTCCTGAATACGGGCGGTTATTCTTGAAGGAACACAAATACATTCAGCCTGTTTTTTTAACAGTCCCCCAGTTTCACCTGTCAAGCAATAGACTGTCAAGCCAATTTTATTTGCGACATGCACCGCACGAATCACATTTTCAGAATGGCCGCTGGTTGAAATACCCACAAAAACATCTCCGGGCCTTCCAAGTGCCATTATTTCTCTGGCAAAAATCTCCTCAAAAGCATAATCATTTCCGATGGCTGTCAAAATGGCGTTGTTTGTACCTAAAGCAATTGCTGGCAATGCTTTGCGTTCTTCTTGAAAACGTGACACCAGTTCTGCGGTGATGTGCATACTATCAGTAAAGCTTCCTCCATTTCCAGCCAAAATCACTTTGCCATTATTGCACAATGTCTTTTTGATTGTCGCCGCCAAATTTTCAATTTGCAATATCAGATGCGGGTTTAGGAGCAGGGCTGTCTTGACAGCAATACTTTCTTGAATACGTATTTTAATCGTCTCTTTCTTATTTATCATTTGAGAATTGGGGATTGGGAACTCATAGTTAATAGTTATTGGAGTACAAATTAGCTTTGGAAGAAAGCGCGCAAGCTGACAAATTAAACAGACTGTTTTATAATTTCTTGAACAACGGTTTTAATCGCTTTTTCCTTTTTATCATTCAGCGCGTGACTCAATTGTTGTACCACCGTCTCATTAAACGCCGAAGCTTCAGACTGGGTATCTAGCACCGAAAGCCCTTTTGCCGTTAACACACTTCCTTTAAAGGTACTATAATAAAATTCCTGATAGCGAATTAAACCTTCCCGTTGTAAAAAACGAATGCTTGCAAAATAGTTATCGGTGCTATTTTCATCAAGCGGGACAGAAAAGTCATCGACGGCGATATCCGTTTCTTTAGGAAAAGCTTTATAAAGTAAATCAAAAACTAATGCAGTGCATTGGTCAAAATCATCCCGATTATTTTTGCTCATGGAGTTTTATAAATGGTTCAGTCTCAGTTAGAAGATTTACCACATTTATTGTGTCTTTTAGATTTCCAAGGCCATATTAAACAAGTCAATCAGTCTGCTTGGCAACAACAGTTGGGTATTATGACCGAATATTTATTAATTACAACTTTTATGCAGTGGATACATCCTGATGATTTAGCACACACCCAAAAGGCATTGTCGACACTTTATACGAGAAAAAGTGAACGAGTCGTATTTGAAAGTCGTTGGCGTAATATTAATGGAGAATATTGTTGGTTTTTTTGGGTGGCAACGGCTTCGCCTACAGAAAAATTGGTTTATTTGACAGGGTTAAAAATTGGCAAGACAGAAAAACTCTTACCCGTATTTTCTCAAAAAATTTCTTCTCCACATTGTCAGTTACAAAACGCCATTTGGGAAATAACAAATGATCCTATCTTAATCACTAATACTCAGTTATGCATACTGGATGCCAATTCCGCTTGTACTGCCTTCATGGGTTATACGCCCAAGGAATTAATGGGTCAATCACTCCAAAATTTTAACACGGGACAACAAAATACACAATTTTATCAACACTTGATGGATATGATGAGGCAAAAGGGACATTGGCAAGGGAATATTTGGCAGCGTCATAAAAATCGGGGAGTGTATTTATGCCAGTTGAAAATACAAGCTTATGAGGTAGAGGGGGAAATCGATCGTCGCTATGTTGTTATATTAGAGCATAACCACAATGCTATCTGTTTCGATCCGTTGACCCAGTTAGCCAGTCGTCAATTATTCCATCATGAATTAGAAAAAAGTCTGGCCAAAGCGCAACGTAATAAGAAATTTTTTGCCCTTTTATTAATTGGTATAGACAATATGCCAGAGATTAATACAAAGTACGGCAACGCTGTGGGCGATCAATTTTTACGTGCGATAGGACAACTTTTAAAATCTTCAATACGTCATAGTGACACAGTAGCGCGTTATGATGGGGATAAATTTGGTGTGAATTTAGATGAAATTACTAAGCCTCAAGATGCTGGGTTGGTTGCTCAAATTCTTTTTTTTAAATTGACACAAATTTTTGTATTTGAAGAACAGGAAGTGCAAGCTTCAATTAGCATTGCTATTGTGGTATACCCTGAAGATGGTACTGAGGTTGATGCTTTAGAAGTATTGGCGGAATACGCCTTGCAACAGATTCAACAACAAGGCGGCAATCAATATTATTTTTACAATCCTTTTTTGCGAAGACATTTAAAATGAGAAAGATTAAGAGTACTTAGAGTCACGAAACCTTATTTAATTGATTTTAAAATCACAAAACATGACGGTTCGTCTGGGCAATCCTAATGGCACTTACTTATTACTTAAGGAATGAGGATTTAATAACTTCCGAAACTTTTGAGCCAAACCTGACAGGTTTTTAAAACCTGTCAGGTTTACTTTCGGGTATTATTGAATCCTCATTCCTAAGCTAATATTCCTCATTTTTATTGTCTGAATCAGAATTCACAGAATTTTAGAATTAACAGAATAGTAGCCCCCAATTCTAAATTGTGTCGAGGATAAATAGACATCTTTCCTAAATAACTTAAATTCCTTTTATATCAATGTGTTATCATTTAACCCTTTTGTAAGATATTGAAATAGAAAGTAAAAAATTATTTAGGAAAGATGTCTAATAATTATTGAGATAAAATAATTATTATGATATGATATTTAATCACTTTAATAAATAAGGCTTTTGGAAACACTCTTAAAATACTTTAGTATACTTTACCATTCTTCATTTTTCACCGGCATAAGGAGTGCCAATATGAGAAATTTTCTTTCCATACAAAGATTGATGTTTGTGATGGGTATTATTTTAGTTGGCTTGGTTTGTCTTGTAGTTATTCGCGCCAGCCTACTTCAATCACTTCAGCCCAATGTCAAGGCGGTGACAGATATCACCGTTGATCAGGATTTTATTGCCCAGCATTTAGCCGAAGCCATTCGCTATAAAACCATCTCTTTTCAAAAGGCACCAAAGGGTGAAGCGTTTCGCTGTACAACCATCTCTTCTCAAAATACACGTTTAGAGGAAGATGAAGCGAAACCATTTGATAAGTTTCATGATTTCTTGCGAAATACTTATCCCAAAGTCCATAGCACTCTGACAAAGGAGGTGATTAATCAACATAGCCTACTTTATACATGGGAGGGGACTGACTCTGCCCTTAAACCTATCTTGATTATGGCTCACCAAGATGTGGTTCCTATTGAGTCAGAAAAAAAATGGGATTATCCTCCTTTTGCTGGTGAAATTGCTAAGGGTTATATTTGGGGTCGTGGCGCAATAGATGATAAAGGGCCACTTATTGCTATTTTTGAAGCGATTGAGTTTCTCATTTCTCAAGGTTTTCGGCCTGCCCGTACCATCTACTTTGCGTTTGGGCACGATGAAGAAATTGGTGGAAAGCAAGGTGCCGCTGAGATAGCCAAACAACTGAATCACAGAGGATTACAATTTGAATTTATCCTTGATGAAGGTACGCCCATTACGAAAGGGATTATACTAGGGATTGCTAAGCCGGTGGCAGTGATCGCCATTGCTGAAAAAGGCTATTTAACTTTGGAACTGTGTACCATTGGTAAGGGCGGGCATTCTTCAATGCCACCAAAAACCACGGCGGTTAGTATTATTGCCAAGGCAGTTAACCAGTTAGTAGAAAACCCCTTTCCTAGTAGATTTGACGGCGTAGTGGAGTCTATGTTTGAGGCATTAGCACCAGAAGTTTCATTTAGCAAGCAGCTCATATTCGCTAACCTGTGGTTAACAAAGCCTCTTGTCAAAAATGAACTCGCAAGCAAACCGACGACTAATGCCATAATACGCACCACGATGGCTCCTACTATGTTATCTGGTAGTGCTAAAGAAAATGTACTTCCTCAAAGTGCCAGTGCGGTGATTAATTTTCGTATTCTTCCCGGTGAAACAACGACGAGTGTTATCAAGCGTGTAGAAACTATCATCAATGATTCTCGCGTTACTGTCCGTCCTTTGAATATCTTGAGTGAACCGTCAAAAATTTCTGATTCAAACTCAGCGAGTTTTGATCTTCTAAGACGCACTGTGAGAGAAGTTTTTCCGAATACAATTGTTGCACCATCACTTTTAATGGCTACCACCGATTCCAAATTTTATGCAAGGCTCGCTACCAACACTTATCGATTCAATCCGATAACCATGATACCGGGGGATCCTGCTCGGATTCACGGTTTAAATGAAAGAATTTCGGTACAGGATATGGCAAAGGCAGTCAAATTTTATATTCGTTTATTTAAGCGAGCGTCACTGCCATTAACTTAAACTCGTAAACCGCATATGACTTGACTCGCCGGCGTAAATCGTGAGCCGTATATGTTTTCGAGGTGCCCGTTTTTCTCCGAAAAACGGGCACCTCGAATTGATAAATGGTCATTTGTAGGGTGCATAAGCGATAGCGTCATGCACCATTCCTATTTTTCAATGGTTCGGACAGTTCTTGTAACTAATTGTTATTAAAGAACTTTTTATTTTTACCCAAAAACATAAAAAACCTTTTATTTCAATTATTTATAAAATTTAGAATGCTAATATTTCAAAAACTGTCCGAACCATTGATTTTTACCACGATTTTATTGTTTTTTTTGGTGTATGACGCGCAGCGATACACCCTACGCTCGCTTGTTCGACGCGGAGCGTCGGGGAAGGCATTCCCAAACGGAGTTTGGGAACGAGCAATGCCATTAACTTAAGCGAGTGTAGGGTGCGTCCCACGCACCATTTAATTATATTTTTCGTTCCCAAAATTTGGAATTTGGGAATGCCTTCCTTCCTTAAAAGCATAGTGAAAGATTGTGGTGGGTGCAACGAAGTTCTACCCACCCGCAGCGAAAATGCCATATTGTCGTTTCCCTTTTTACCACAACCGTCGCAACCAAATCACCAACTTAGTCACCAATCCTGCTGCCAACGCTGCCCCAATGCTTAAGGCAATGGATATACCCGGTTCGTGCCAAATATTGGGCATTGTAAACAGAGAATTGATGACATCAATAAAGGGTTCCTTCAATTGTTCCTTAGGAAACTGCCCAGAGAGAGAAGCAACGATGGCTCCTACGGCAAGCCCGATACCCCATATCGCTATAGTTTCTTGGAATGAACGATCACGCCGCTCCTCTTCTATTGCCACTCTTGCCCGAATATACTCAATGATATTCTCTAATAACCGTACTTCATGAGTTAAATGGATATGTTCTGTTTGTAATTGTAATGAGTACTTTTCTTGCACTTTATCACTAAACCGTTTGAATAAATCCAGATTTTGTCCCACTTTTCCTTCAATTTTGGCTAAACGTTTTCGATAATTATCCAAATTAGTGTTCATGGTACTGGCTTGGTGATTTAGCAAGTTTAAAGCGGTGGTATAGTCAGACAAAATCCGCCAAGCGGTATTTAGGATTTCTTGTAATTTGTCGACATTGAACTGTTGTTGACTATAAAGATCAAGCGTTTTTCGACAAGCTTCAATTTTAACAGCGCCAGCTTTCAGCCGTTTTTTCAAAGCCCGGCTTTGGGCATAAGTCCACATCATTTTATGGCGGAACATCAAGAGGCGCATTAAGTCAGGATAAAGCGAAGAAGCAGCTTCCATCGCTTTTTCATCGGGATAGAACGCAATAATAACGTGGTGACTTTCCATGTTCATATTGTCTGATTTGAAAGTGCTTTTTTTCCAACATTCAAACAAGCCGCCTCCAAGAAATTCACTTTCTCCCGTTTTGTTCGTCTCATAATCTGCGCCCGGCATTAACGCTTCATAACACCGTTTCGCAAAAAATTCATATTCTTGTGCAGATACATTGGGCAATTGGGCGGAAAACATCAAAGTTTGCCCGACGGTAGCATCCTGCCCATTCGATTTGTCATCGATGTATGTTCGCAAGTCATCAATCCATTGTAACTCAGTATCTTGCTGTTCTTCTTTTAATGAGCAATCTAGCAAAAGCCCATAAGTATCATTGAGCCGCACTGGATAGTAATACCCCTTGTAAATCTCGGAGTCAAAATCACTATATCTTCGCGCACCGAATAATTCCGCAAATTCCGGTTCAAAAGCCTGTTCATCGCGTTCATCAAATTGTTTATCATTGATTTTGGGCAGTTTTTTCTTGAACAGGAGACGATTTTCTGTCACTTCCGCCTCAGTTTGTCCTAATCCTTCCCGCAAATCATAGAGAAATAAATCAAGGGTGGGGTAGATGAATTTTGTCATGTTTCAGTTATCTCGTGATTTATCAGTTATTTATACTTAAAATGGTTAATTTTAAAGGATTTTTGAGTTTGAGACTGGGGTGTTAAATTTGAGGTTATACGGCGAAGAAATTTTCACCCTTTTCTTGTCTGAATCAGAATTTGATCTCCGCTTCGCTTCGTTACTTCGTTTCAGAATTTTAGAATTAACAGAATAAAACCTAAAATCATTATAAAACCTAAAATCATTATAAAACCTAAAATCATTAAGGAATGGCCACGAAATAACTTCCCGTTTTGTCTTTTGGCTTAGTTACCACCGGTTCCACCGGTGGCTATTCACATTTAACCCCTATCGGGGTTGGAACAGGGAAATTATTTCATGATCATTCCTAAGTATTTATTCTGAAAATTCTAAAATTCTGAAACGAAGTAACGAAGCGAAGCGGAGATCAAATTCTGATTCAGGCAGAAAAATACGGTGAAAAATAATTGGGCGTTTGGGTGCAAATTTAACACCCCAGTTTGATACCTGACAGATTTTTAAAACATGACCGGTATTTTTTTACATAATCTATTGAAATATAATATAATTATATAATTTATCTGCCTTTACTATCTACTCAAATAATGCTAATGAACGCAAACAACGCTCGCGATGTTTTTCTCCTGCGCCCGGTTCAAAGGTGTCGCTCGGTATTTTTAAACCATACTTCGCTCCCTGACTTTCTGCCACTAATATCCATAAACACAATTGGGATAAAGCGGCTTCAAGATCATTCAATGTACGAACATCATCCCAAGTAAGCCAAACCGTCGCTGTACCCATTCCACCAAATTCTTTAATCAGCCAATCTTGCTCACGGGCAACGGCTTTCCAATCAATATGTCGTGGTGAATCCCCTAATTGATAATCCCGATAACCGATAAAATCTTCACCGCCTCTGTGACTACCTTCCCCTATACTTTCAGATTGTTCACCTAATGGCAAGGTTTTATTTCCGCACGGTTTTGGATAAACCAAAGTCGAAACATCTAAATGGATATAAGACCACGCATGAAATAATCCTAGCGGAAAACGTGTATATACCATGATCCGCTCTAAAAAAATTCGTCCGCGCCGTGTTGTAGGAACAGGAATATTAATACTCACACGCTGATCAGCAGGTAAGTCGATGACAATTTTAGATTTTGGATCATCTGATTTTAAATTTTGGATTTTGAAAGTGGGATTGCGTTCCCAAACGAGGCTATAACGAGCTAAATGTCCCCTGTTATCCAGCCATAATTGAAACTGTGCCGTTTCTCCTGAAAACACAGGAACGACTTTTCCAAGTTCTATGCGTAATCCTAATAGCATTCGATGCGTGTGTAAAATGGACACCATCGCCATACTGCCTAATAAAAAAGTGAGCGCATAGCCCATACTATTATTATAATTCATCGAACCGAGCAGCATAACTAATAATACAAAACCAAACAAAAATCCTGATTGGGTAGGCAAAATAAATATTTGTCGCCTATTGAGCCTAA
>Ga0233403_10000725_pt1 | contig 15819 bp, 12 predicted proteins | sample Na_oxic_1_MG_FD_179866 | JGI IMG/M metagenome (GOLD analysis project Ga0233403, IMG submission 179866) | Seawater microbial communities from Saanich Inlet, British Columbia, Canada - Na_oxic_1_MG | ecosystem: Environmental > Aquatic > Marine > Inlet | place: Canada: British Columbia | collected...
CGTATGATTGAGGAACTCAGATTCGGAAACGCAGATTGCTCCATTTTTTTTCTCAGCAGGGCAAATGAGAAAGTCACTGTGAAAGTCGCCTCTGTCATACCTCTGAAGAATGTGATCATCGGACCCGGAGGAACAACTTTCGATTCTCTGAAAAGCCTGCACGGGAAAGTGGTGGCATCGGTTCGGCGGGCCGTGTATGACGAGGCATTCACCTCAGACACAGCCATTGAGAAATACCAGACAAAAGATTACCATCACAGCATCAGGATGCTGATGCATAAACGGGTGGATGCCATGGTCGGCCCTGAAATCGGGCTTTATTTCACAGCAGGGAGAATGGGATATTCCAAAAAGGATTTTGGCAAGCCGCTGGTTCTCAATACCAAAGATGCCTGGCTGCAATTTTCCAGAAAGACGGCGGATGAGAAAAAAACAGCAGCGATCAAGGCCGCCATTGAAAGGCTTTTGAAGAAGAATGTTTTTCAGGAATTTGTGAATAAATATACAGATAATTAAGGGCTAAGGGTTAAGGGTGTTCAGACGCTCAACCCTGATCCCTGACAGGGAGCTACAATGAAGAAAATCAATATCGCTCTTCTCGGATTCGGCACAGTAGGGACGGGCGTTGCAAAGATTCTGATTGAAAATCAGGATATTCTCCGTGACAGGGTCGGAGCGGATTTGAACCTGAAATATGTCGCTGATGTTGATCTTGAAACAGACAGAGGGGTGGCACTTGGCGAAGGTGTGCTGATCAGAGATGCGGAAAAGGCGATCAATGACCCGGATATTCACATCGTCGCGGAGATGATCGGCGGGCTGGGCATTGCGAGGGAATTTACTCTGAAGGCGTTTGAAAACGGAAAGCATGTTGTCAGTGCCAACAAAGCCCTGATTGCGGCTCAGGGCAGAGAACTCATCAGAATTGCCACGGAAAAAGGAACTGATTTCGCATTTGAGGCAAGTGTGGGCGGATGCATGCCCATCATCAAAACATTGCGGGAAACATTGGTGGGCAACCGCATCATTGCCATGACCGGCATTCTCAACGGCACCTGCAATTATATTCTGTCCAAAATCACGGATGAGGGGAAGAGCTTTGAGGCCGCGCTTGCCGAAGCCCGGGAAGGCGGCTTTGCCGAGGCGGACCCCACGCTGGACGTGGAAGGATTTGACGCAAGCCACAAACTGGCCATCCTGAACGCACTGGCTTACGGCATGGAGATCAATCTGGATGATATCTATGTGGAAGGCATCTCCGCTATCACACCCATGGATATTGAGTTTGCCGGGCAGTTCGGTTATCGGATCAAACTCCTCGGCATCAGCAAAAACAGGGGAAATGCTGTTGAGGCGAGAGTTCATCCCACCATGATTCCCTTTGACAACCCGCTTTCCAATGTCAATGCGAATCTCAATGCAGTCACAGTTACGGGGGATGCGGTGGATGATATTATGCTGTACGGATACGGCGCGGGCATGATGCCCACAGCCAGCGCGGTGGTCAGCGACATCGCGGATATTGCGCGGAATCTCATGTCCGCCGGAAATGCAGGCAGAGTGCCGATGCTGTCTTATCAGCCGGATTGCATTCGAAAAATTCCTGTGATGCCCATTGATGATATCTCCACTTACTACTACTTCCGATTTTCTGCGACAGATTCTCCGGGGGTGCTTTCAAAGATTGCAGGCATTCTGGGGGAAAATGATATCAGCATCCAGTCCGTACATCAGAAAGGGCGAAAATCCGAAGGGCTGGTTCCCATCGTCATGATGACCCATCTGGCAAAGGAGGCAGATGTGAAAAATGCGCTGGCTGAAATTGCGGCACTGGATATTGTGGGCAAAGAGCCGGTTCTCATACGAATTGAGGAAGTTGGGAGTGAGAAGTGGGAAGTGAGAAGTGAGGAGTGAGGAGTGAGGAGTGAGAAGTGAGGAGTGGGAAGTGGGAAGTGGGAAGTGGGAAGTGAGGAGTGAGGAGTGAGGAGTGAGGAGTGAGGAGTGGCATCGGGACAAATCCCCCTTTCAAGGGGGAACTGTCCGGATATTTTCGATCTGCTGAGTACGGACAATCTAAAGAAAGATATTAAAAATGACAGATAAGCAACTGAATATCGTATGTTCGGATTTGGAAGGGGTGTTTGTCCCTGAGATATGGATCAATGTGGCTGAGAAAACAGGGATTGAGGAACTCAGGCTGACCACGCGGGACATATCCGATTATGATGTGCTGATGAAACGCAGGCTTGCCATTCTTGATGAAAACGGCCTGAAAATAAAGGATATCACAGATGTGATTGCCACAATGGATCCCCTTGAGGGTGCTGTGGAATTTCTGGACTGGCTACGTTCACAGGTTCCGGTGATCATTGTTTCAGATACTTTTGTCCAGTTTGCCGGGCCTCTGATGAAAAAACTCGGATGGCCTGCGCTGTTCTGCAATTCTCTGATCATAGAACCTGATGGAAGGGTTTCCGGCTACAGGCTGCGGCAGAAGGACGGCAAGCGGCATACAGTCATTGCGCTGAGAAGCCTCAGTTACAGGATCATTGCCATGGGAGATTCCTACAATGATATAACCATGCTCGGGGAAGCCGATGCCGGCATTCTGTTCAGACCTCCGGACAATGTGAAAGAAGAATTTCCGGAATTTCCTGTCAGCAACAATTATTCGGAACTGAGGGAAATTATGCGGAACGCGCTGTGAAGGCACTGCCGGTTTCCTGATTTCAAAATTGGCGAAACCGGTCGAATTTCAACTTCAAACTGATGATGAGGTGGGCATGAAAACCAGATACATTTTTGTTTTTTCCATTATTTTCTCTCTTTTCCTCCTTGAAAACGCTGTCGCGGCACAGGCCAATGTCTCGGACGATACTTCCGACACACTGACGGCAAAGGGAAGAACCTTTTATCAGCAAGGCAATTATGAGGAGGCCATGCTGGCATGGGAACAGGCTATGAGGCTTTCGGAACCGGAAAAAAATACCGCGGCGTATCTGGATACAAGCCTGCATCTGGCTGATGTGTGTCAGGCTCTGGGATATCACCGAAAGTCAATCGCCGTGCTTGAGCAGGCAGTTGCCAGACAAAGTCAGGATCATTCCCGCAATGCGGTTCTTCTGAGCAGACTGGCTGATATTTATTTTTCTTTGGGAAAGCCCGGGAAAACAGCAGAATATTTGGCTGAAACTATGAAAGAGGTGCGTTTGTCAGAAAATCCCAGAGTTCTGAGCAGTGTCATGATCAACATGGGAAACGCTCTTTCCGCGGATGGGGATTATGTGGGCGCTATGTCAGCCTATGAGAAGGCAATCTCCATAGCCGAACAGTTGGAAGGTGAGTCCGGGATGATATCAAAGGCTTTGATCAACTCGCTCCGTGTGGCATTTTTAAGTGGCAATGACGAGCTCACCAGCACGATGCTGAGGGATATTCCGAAACAGATCAACGGTTTTCCCGATTCCCATCAGAAAGCCAGGGACCTGATCTCCCTGGCGCTGCTCATTCGTGAGATACAGAGCGAACTGTCTGATTCGGCACTTGCACAGTCAGCTTATCAGGCATTGAGTGAAGCAGGCCGGATTTCCGGGAACATCGGGGATTTCCGATCCATGTCCTATGCTTACGGGTATATGGGCCAGTTGTATGAGGATGCGGGCCGGCACGGGGATGCCATGAAACTGACCCGTCAGGCCATGTTTTTTGCCCAGCAGAAAAAATTTCCGGAGATTCTGTATCTCTGGCAGTGGCAGATGGGAAGACTGTTCAAAGCCGGGGGGGACATGGAGGAGGCCATGAAGGCATACCTCAGTGCCATATCCACGCTGGACCCCATTCGTCAGGAACTGTTTCAGGGATACCGCAGTCAGCAGGATGTGTTCAACAAGAGTGTGAAGCCCGTGTATCTGGAGATTACGGAATTGCTTCTGAGGCAGGCGGAAGCCATGGCCGAAGGATCGGAAGCCCGAAAGGCCAAGCTGAAACAGGCCAGAGACACGATGGAACTTTTGAAAACTGCCGAATTGCAGGATTTTTTCGGAGATGAATGTGTGGATGCCGGGCAGGCCGGGAAGAACACACTGGAACAGACACCGCCTCACACAGCAGTGCTTTTTCCCATTCCCATGCCCGATTCCCTGGCCCTGCTGCTCACGCTGCCGGATGGCATGAAACTGATTCGTGCCCCAGTGGGCGCCGAAGAAATCAAGAAGACCGTGACCCTTTACCGTGAACGCCTCCAGACACGCCCGAACAAGCGTTTTATCTATGAATCTCAGAAGCTTTACGACTGGATCATCCGACCTCTGGAGTCCGAGCTGACCGCGCAGGAAATTGACACTCTCGTTGTCGCACCGGACGGCGCACTCCGTCTGATTCCCTTTGCCACCCTGTATGACGGCAAACAGTTTCTGATTGAAAAATATGCAACGGCAACCATTCCCGCTATCAAGCTCACCAACACACAGCCTTTTGACAAGAGCAGACTCAGCATTCTGCTGGGCGGTCTTTCCGAAGGTCGGCAGGGATTTTCCCCTCTGCCAGGTGTGCCGAGTGAACTGAAGGACATCAGAACAATTATGAATGCGGAGGAAATGATTGAAAACAAGGATTACACGGTTGCAAATCTGACCCGCAGATTCAGCACAGATGCCTATGCCATTGTTCATGTCGCCACCCACGGTGTGTTCGGCGGCACAGCGGATGACAGTTTTCTGCTCACCTATGATTCCAAACTGAACATGAATCAGTTGGAACATATGCTGGGGCTTGGGCGATTTCGTGAGCAGAAGGTGGAACTGCTGACCATGAGCGCATGTCAGACCGCGCTGGGAAATGAGCGGGCCGCCATGGGGCTTGCCGGTGTGGCTGTGAAGGCCGGTGTCAAGGGGGTTATAGCGACTCTGTGGTTTGTGGATGACGAAGCCACATCTCTTGCCATCCGGGAATTTTACCGGCAGCTCAGAAAACCCGGCCTCACAAAGGCAAAGGCCATGCAGAATGTCCAGAAAAATCTCATATCCCAGCGCCGCTACTGGCATCCGCTGTACTGGGGCCCCTTTCTGGTGATCGGAAACTGGATGTGACCGGGGAATGCTGAAATGGAGCGGGATTGACGATCAACTACCAGACATGCGGATACAGAAATACTTCACCAGGCCGGGTGTTTTCAAGCCCCGGGGACTCCCGCAGGTTAAAAAGGGTGGTGCTGTAGGAATGGTGATATTCAGATATTTTATTCTTGTAATATCAGCATGATGAGCATAATCATGTCACCACTTCTACAGCATTACCGAATAAGGAAATCAGAAAATGAGCGAAATCAGAAAATGAGCGAAATCAGAAAAACAATAATTACCCGTCTGAAAGTCAGAAACTATCGCAGCTTATATGATATCGACATCCGTCTCGGTCCTGTCACCATTCTGGCGGGCCCGAACGGCGCGGGCAAGAGCAATATCACAGACGCGCTGCGTTTTGTACGGGATGCGCTGACCCGCGGCGTAAGAGAGGCGATTCTGACCCGGGGCGGTCAGCGCAACATTTTTCACCGACAACCGGACCGGGACGGCCACATCTCCGCAGAGATATGTCTCTCCGGCCCTGCCTGGTCCGGCAAATATGCCCTCACTCTGGAAACAGGCGGTAACAGCCCCCTGGTCAGACAGGAAAAACTCTCCGTAACCATAGCTGGGACCTCGGCAGGTGAGGAGCCGGTCACAACAAGCCTCGAATTCGGATACGGAAAGCTGATCTCAGAAAAGAACAAAAAAACATGGCCGTTTCACGATGATATGAATTTTGATGTCTCCGGGGGACTGCTGGCGATCTCCGGTCTGAGATCCGTTGTTCCGGATTTCAATCGCATGTATCAGTTCCTCGGCAGCATGGGATTTTACAATATATCACCGGGAAAACTGCGTGTACCCCAGGCGGATGCGGAAATCTCTCCCTTAGACGAAGGGGGTCGGAACCTCTGCGCTGTGCTGAGGCATCTGAGGGAAAAGCATCCGGCGGAAAGCAGAAGCCTGATCAGCGCTTTGAAAGCAGTCGTTCCAGGCATAGCTGATTATTCAGTAAAACCCATAGGTGAATGGCTAATCACCGATCTCCGTTACGAGCTTTCAAAATTGGGGCTGCCTTCGCCCTCTCTTGAACTGGCCCTGGAATCTGACGGGACACTCCGCATGATGGGGATTCTGGCCGCCATCTACCAGGTTCCGTCGCTTCCCCTGCTGACGATTGAGGAACCGGAACTGAACATTCACCCCGGGGGATCAGACGTGCTGGGCAATGTTCTTCAGGAGGCCGGTCTCCGCAGTCAGGTTCTTATCACCACACACAGCCCTGATCTGATTGACACGTTCTCTCCTGATATGCTGAGAATTGTTGAGAAAGAGGACGGTGTCACAAAAGTCGGCCCTCTCCTGAAAAGCCAGAGCGAGGCGATTGCCGAAAATCTTTTCTCCCCGGGCGAACTCATGCGAATTGACGGACTGCAACGGGAAAGGAAATAATCTATGCCTTGCATCGTACCCATAGTGGAGGGACAGGGGGAAAGAGATTCAGTCCCTTTGTTGCTGCGCCGGATACTGTATCGGCATCAGTTATGGCACTGGTCCGCAACCCGGCCCATACTGGCGGGAAATCTGCACAGGCTGAAAAAGAAACTCGCCGAATTCATCGCTTATGCCCGTAAAAAGAAGGATTGCGGAGGAATTCTGATACTCCTGGATCTGGATGACGGATGCCCGGCAGAGGAAGCAGCCAATCTGGCAGAACAAGTCCGGGGTCTGCATCTGCATTCTCCTGTTGCCATTGTTTTCGCACATCGGGAGTATGAGGCATGGTTTCTGCCTAACATGGATACCATTGCCCGGAACAATGCCGACCGCTTCCCTCCGAGCCTGAAATACAAAGGGAATGTGGAAAGCAGAAGGGGGGTGAAAGAATGGCTGACGCATCAGATGCCTCCCGGACAGAAATACAAGCCGCCTGTGGATCAGGGCGGACTTACAAACCTGATTGACATTGATCTGACACAGCAGCGATCTCGTTCATTTCGGAGATTGTGCCATGCGGTTTGGGAACTTGTTCAGATGAGTGATGATTCTCAGCACCGGGGACCTGGAGTAACTCCCACAGATTCCCCAACGGACTGAAGATTCCCCGACTTTGGAATGTCAGAGGCAGATGCGGAGCAACAGAATCTCCACAGCAATCGCTCCTTTTCTGTTGTGTGCCGCCAGTTGTCAGTTCTGAGTCATAACTGACAACCGGCAGGTGATTACTGACGAATCCTCACACTCGGAAAATCATCCACATTGGTATGCGGCAGAAAAAGCGCGGATGTGAATTCGTCCATGAACCGGTTGTTGCTGCTGAAATCAATATACGTCATGCTGTTTGAAACCTGTATGGCCTCTCTGCGGAACTCGTCAGAGAGCAGAGCCATATATGCCCCGGCCACGGAACTGTTCCCGAGGTATTGAAATTTGCTCCGCTCAATGTCCGGGAGCAGACCGATGGTGATTGCCCTGTCCATATCAAGATACTGTCCGAATCCGCCGGTGATCACAACCTGCTCCACCATTGAGAAGTCCAGCCCGGCCTGATTCAGCAGAACAGTGAACCCTGCATAGACCGCCCCTTTGCTCCGGATGATGTTGTCAATATCTGATTCGGTGAAAATGATATCCGCATCCATCGCTGTCCTGTCTGCAAATTCCACAATATAGGCGGTCTCATCTTTCTCACGCCTTATTCTCGGATGGCTTGCATCAGCGGCAAACTTTCCGCTCTGATCAATGATGCCGGTGAGCAGCATTTCGGAGATCAGGTCAATCATGCCGGAACCGCAGATGCCGCGGGGCGGAACATCTCCCACAGTTGAATAATTCGCTTCAAATGTGTCAGGATCGACAGATATTTTTTCAATGGCTCCCTCTTCCGCACGCATCCCCCATCGCACACCGCCGCCTTCAAAGGCCGGGCCGGCGGAACAGGACGCGGTCATGAGCCAGTCTCTGTTACCGAGAACAATTTCTCCGTTGGTTCCCACATCAATGAACAGGGTCAGAGGTTCCTTCCTGTGAAATCCCGTGTAAAGCATACCCGACACAATGTCGCCTCCCACATAGCTGGCCGGCCCCGGCATGACGAACACCGCGGCCACCGGGTTGACTTTCAGCCCGACTGCTCCGCCTCTGAGAATGGGAAATTCGGAAACCGTGGGAATATACGGCTCACGGCGGATATAACGGGGTTCGATTTTCAACAGAAGATGGGTCATGGTGGTATTCCCGGAAAGCACCACATTCCTGATCTGTCTATAATCCCCTCCGACGCTGCCCAACACCTCACTGATAAGCCCGTTGATGGTCGCAAGCACCATGCCGCCCAGCTTTTTGACACCGTCTTTCTCCGCACACACGATACGGTTAATCACGTCGTCACCGCAGGCAGCCTGTCTGTTATGCCCGGACGCGGCCGCAAGAACCGAGCCGTCTGTCATGTCTGTCAGATAGACCACCACGGATGTTGTTCCTATGTCAACAGCCAGGCCCAGGGATTTGCCTTTCCCATTTCCCGACTCCACCCGCAGGACCTCATTGGAACATTTTTTTCTCATCACATAAGCTGTCACATTCCAGTTGTCATCTCTCATGACATTTGCCAGATCCCGCATGACCCCGAGTCCCATACTCAGCTTTTCCACATCGCAGCACCCGGTTTTCTTCAGTCCCCGGGTCAGGCGGTCCAGGTCGCTGACAGAGTCTTCCAAAGTGGGAGGTGTCAACTCAAGAGGAATTTCCAGGAGCATGGGGGTGATTTCCTTTTCAGCTACAAGTCCTTTCAGGCGGTCTGTCGCATCTTTGCCCATTCCCGCGACTCTGAGTTTTTTCTCCAGGGTTTCTTCCGGAATTTTCACTGTGACATTGCCATGTATTGTACTCTGACACGCAAGCACATAATTTTTCCCTTTTTCCCTCTCAGTGAGCAGAGAACTCGGAACCGTTTTTATATTGCCTGCTTCCAGAATCAGTTTGCATTTGCCGCACGAGCCTTTTCCGTTGCAGGACGCATTCAGGGGAACATCCGCAGTCTGAGCCGCTTCCAGCAGATTGCTTCCCTCGTGTACGACTGCCTCCTTATTGTCAGGCATGAATATGACTTTGCATGTTCTGACCGCGGCCTCTGTTTCCCGTTCCCTCTCCGCTCTCTTTTTCTCCTTATGCATAAACCATATGGGGCATGAGGAGCGGAATTTGCAGTAAATCTCAGGATCACGGCAGTGAACACATTCGTCACACATATAAACTTCGTGTTTCATACACAGAAAATTTGTTTCCCTGTCCGGATGATTGACACATTTTCCCATTCTTGTCTAACTCCTTCGTAAATCGAAACGTAAATAAACTTGAAATCCGGTGGATTTCTCTCATTCCCAAATTGCTTTCCGATGCCGATGATGCAGAGCAATTTGCAAAAAGGGAAGATTCAGGATTTCCTACATTTTTTTGAACAACTGGTTTGCCGCTGTCAGCAACGGATCCCAGACCGGACCGAAGGGCGGCGCATATGCCAGATCGGTCTGGGAGAACGCTTCGACTGTCATCTGGCTGTGCAGGGCAACAGCAGCGGCATTGATCCGGTGTGCGGCACCTTCCCTGCCCACCATCTGAACACCTAATAGCCGTCCTGTTTTTTTGTCGCCGATCATCTGAATCCGGATGGGTGTCGAACCGGGATGGGCATGGGCGCGTGAACGGGTTTTTATAACAGCTTTTTCAGGATCAAAACCGGATTTTACCGCTTCTTTTATGGTGATCCCTGTGCGTGCCACCTCAAGATCAAACATCTTGAAGACTGCCGTGCCCACAATGCCCGCAAGTTCAACTTTCTTACCGCAAACATTGTCGGCAACTGCCCAGCCGGCGCGGTTTGCCCCAAGTGCCAGAGGTATCCATGTTTTTTCGCGTGTCACAATGTGATAGGCATCTGCACAGTCCCCGGCAGCATATACGTTTTCATCAGAGGTTCCGAGTTTCCTGTCCACGGCAATGGAATTGCCCATACTGAGAGCGATATTTGCCTCGGCAGCCAGTTCACTGTTCGGTTGTATTCCCATGGCAATCAGAACCATGTCCGCATCAAGGGACATATTCGGACATATCACCTTCATAAGTCCGTGTTCTGCCTCAATTCTCTCCACCTGATGACCCAGATGAAGTCTGACACCATTCGAGTCAAGTTCCTCCCTGACCGCGCCAGACAGTTCCGGCTCCATCCACGGCAGAAGCACCGGCCCCGGTTTGACCATATCCACTTCCACTGATCTGGCCCGCAGTGCCTCACACATTTCAAGGCCGATATATCCCATGCCGATGATGACAGCCTTTCTCACATTTCCGGTCTTCAGATACGCCTTGATCTTCCGACCGTCATCCAGACTTTTCAACGCCATGACACCTGGCAGATCAAACCCGGGAAGATCAGGTATGACAGGAGATCCGCCCGTGGCAATCAGAAGCTTGTCATAAGCGAGTTGAAATGCTTTTCCGTCTGAGGAGACACCCGCGACGATTCTGCCGGCCGGATCAAGCGATTCCGCACAATGACCTGTCAGAACGCTGATCCCCTGCTTCTCTCTGAAAACGTCTGCCTGTCGCACAATCAGATCATCTATTGGCCTGTCCTGATCAGCAATATTGTAAGGCATCCCGCAGGCACTGTAGGAAACATCCGCTGATTTTTCCAATACAGTGACACTCATGTCAGGATTATTTCTCTTTGCTCTGCTTGCAGCACTCATTCCAGCGGCATCGCCGCCGATAATCAGAAATTCCATAACTCACCTCATAAAATAGTAACGTCCCTAACTCTTAGCTTTTTATCCTTCGTCATGCCGCCGGCCAGCGGAATTTTCCGGAAGAAGCCTGTCAGCAAACTTCTTTTTTTTCATCGGAAATCTTATGAACAACCAACCTGTGCCACAGCAAAAGATGAAACCTGCCGGCAGGCCTTGAATTGGAGGGAAGAAGATTGAATGGAGAATACCAAATCAACAATGCTCGCAATGTTTAGCGGAGATATTTGTCTGTGATGACCTTATAACAGGCCATGAGTTCCCGGGCCCGGGCCTCGCTTTCATCCGGGGTGAACGATTTGCAATCAAAGCCAAGCATCTCTTTCATAATTTCGCAGGTATAGTCGGCAAAAACAACCGTACCATCATCCCTGATCTCCTGAATGCCATCCAGAGCGGCTGCCTCTTCATTGATGCGGATCGCCTCTTCCAGTGAAAGTTCCGGCGGCAGCACAACCTCAGCCCCTTTTGCGCTTAAACGAACCGGGTAGCCACCGGGAAGCCCGTTCGGACCCGGGGAATGGGTACGCAGATTCTGATCGAAGACCAGAGCGTACAGATTTTTAATAGTTGAGGAAGCGGAAACGGTTGTGAAATCAATCCCCGGAGGATAGAGTTTTACTGCATCGTACATCACCTTGTCCGTGTCAAACCGACCGGTGACATCATGACCGTCAATCAGAATTTTCATCCAATAGGGGGCACCGGGTTTGTATCCCGCCTCCCTGGGAAAGACCCAATGCTGGTGATGGCATACGAGAAACAGTTCGATACTTTGTCTGGGCACATTTTCCTGCTGAGATATATATGTGGTGACAGCAGGCGCAATCAGATCAACATTGCCAATGCCAATGGTGGGGGCAAGGCCGATTTTTCCCAAAACCGGGTTGGTGAGGCAGGACAGGGAAGTATTGATGAAATGTGTTTCAACCTCCGATGCCTTAATGGCCCTGGCAAGATTGATTGCCAATGTCAGCTGACAGGGCAGCCAGGCTCCGAGGGCTGCCGAGCTGATACGCGAATAAATATCCTCCGGAAGCTGCTTGATCAGGTGCCATGTATGCATCACCGTACAATTGATGACCGCGCCGGGTCTCAATTGTCTGATGATTTCAGTTGTACCTTCAATATCGAAAAGATCAATTTTCATGGGCTGAAAATCAGGATGCTTTCCGTGATGTGCGGCTCCGATCACCGCGTTGTTACATGTGAGACGGGCACGTTCTTCATTGACATCGCCTACAAATACCTGCAACGGATAATCTTCACGGCTTAGAAACTCGAGGATATGTCCCCCCACATCCCCAACGCCGACAATAAGCAACTTTTCCATGATTCCTCCTTCAGTTCTTGTCGGGTATGCAGTGCATTGGCTGCTGGATAAAAAAGGGCGGGGCAGAACTCCATACCCATCAGGCTGAGTCCCGTGTTTCAGAAATAATGTTCAGATTGTTTGTGGCAGCACAATTTTTCAAATTGAGCATGTACCAAATTGCAAATTTGTTCCGCATCGGATTACTGATCATTCTACCCTGACATTATCTCTGAGACAAAGCACTGAGTTGCTGACCCCGCCAAAATCAGAGATTTCAGATGAACATCTTGTTCTCCTCAATCACCTCACCAGCGATCTTTATGGCTTCCTCCATGGTATCTATGGCGGTGATATAACTGTCCCGCAGTTGAATCTCGAATTTCTGATTCCCATCTTTGTCCGCAATGGTCCGGATGTAGAGATCCATTCTGCTGCCCACCTTGATATAGTGCGCGCTGACCAGCTCCTTGTCTTTGTATTTCCATTTGCCCAGCACATCGTGCAGCATAAAACTCTGAATGTGTTTCGGAAAATCCATTTCCCTGTTTCCTTTCTTTTTTGCTGACTATAACGCTTTCCGGGAAGGTCACGTTCAGAGGCTCCCTGAATCCGTTATAATCAGCTTTTCTGTTGTCCGGTGTGTAATAACCCTCCAACTCAGGGTGCCAGGCACCGAACACCCGACACTAAAAAATACTTAGGCTTCGACCTGGGCCATCTCATCCACATCAGTTATAGCGTTCTCCATCCTGCCGACAACCACAGCAGCGGTCGCATCGCCCCATACATTGACTGCTGTCCGGAACTGATCCAGGATCCGGTCAATCGCAAGGATCAGACCGATGCCGTCCAGAGGCATTCCCGCGGCAGTCAGCACAATACCCATTGTCACAAGGCCGGCTCCCGGAATGGCAGCGGCGCCGATTGCGGCAAGGGTCGCGGTGATGAAAATCACCGCCTGCATCCCGATGGTCAGGTCAATACCCATCAGTTCCGCGATGAAGATCACTGCCACCGACTCGTAAAGCGCTGTTCCGTCCATATTCACGGTGGCACCCAGAGGCAGGACAAAATTGCCGATTTTCTTGTCAACCCCGGCCCGTCTGGACAGACAGTCCATGGTGATCGGCAGAGTGGCCGCGCTCGACGCGGTGGACCAGGCCGTCAGAATGGCCGGAGATAATGCTTTGGCCAGACGGACAGGACTGTACCGGCCGATAATCATCACCAGTAACGGCAGAGTGATCGCCGCGTGAATGGCCAGTCCGAGTATCACCGTGAGCGCGTATTTACCCAAGGCTGAGAGAGCGGCCACACCCAGATCCATGAAAATCGCTGTCACAAGGAAAAAAATACAATAGGGCGCGATGATCATCACGGCCATGACCGACTTCTGCATGATCAGGTCCAGACCGTAGATCACTTTGGATAAGGTGTCAGACTCCCTTCCCACCATGGCGGCCATGATCGCGAAGAAGATGGTGAAGAAGATGATCTGCAACACATCCCCTTTGGCCATGGCTCCGGCCGGGTTCTTGGGGATCATGTTAACCAGTGTGTCAATGATAATGATGGCCGCACTTCTCTCACCGACCCCCTGTTTGCTCACCTTTTCCGGAACTTCGGCCGCGATATTCAATGCGGCAAGGGCTTCCTTGTCAATCCCTTTTCCCGGATGGATTATATTCACCAGAATCAGGCCGATCAGAACGGCCAGGGCGGTGGTGGCCATATAGTAGGCCACTGTCTTGCCGCCGATCTTGCCCAGTTCTCTGACATCCCCCAGATTGACCACCGCGGTGAAAATCGAAGCAAAAACCAGCGGCACAATCATCATTCTGAGCAGGCGGATGAAGATATCCCCGGCGTAACCGAAGAAGACTTTCTGAGCGTAAATCGGACCCGAGGTCACTCCCGGTCCGAAGAGTTTGTTGTATGTGATACCCAGGACAATCCCCGCTACAATCCCGATCAGGATTTTCCATTGGAGATCAAGTCCTTTTTTCTTCTTTTTTGTCTCTTCCATTTCCTTCTCCTATGCTTCGGGAGTTGAAAGTTAAAAGTTTGTCACCTCTCACTTCATATACTTCCGCATGAAGTTTTCAAAATATCCCTGGTACCGAAGCTTGTCAGCGATGAACATATTCAGCATGTTCAGGAATGACTGATTCCCCTTCGCTATGGCAAACCCGTAGGTATCCGATTTGTAGGGATCGGGAAAGACAAACACTTTGTACAGGGCTTTGTCCGGGTTATCCTGAGCCCATGTGTTGAGAAATATCTCGTCATGAACCATGATATGGGTCTCGCCTTTGGCCGCAGCCTCAGCAGACTCCTCATTGCTGGGATATTCCTTAACTTTGGCATGGGGGAAGAATTTGGGAATTGAGCGGATTGCTCCTTTCCCGGTGGTCGCGGCGATGATAAGCTGATCTTCCTTGCCGAGTTTCCCGAGTATTCCCATCATTTCCCCGTAGCTCTTCACCCGGTCTATTTTCAGTTTGTTGCCCCTGATCTTGTTCAGCATGACGGTGATACCGGTGTCATAATAGGAGTCCGTGAAATCCACCTTTCCGGCCCGTTCAAAGTTCCGGGACATGGCCGCCATAATCACATCAATCTGACCGTTCTGAGCCATGGGGATCAGTTCTGAGAAAGAGCCTGGTACCACTTTCTCCAGTTTCACGCCCAGATTTTTCGCCAGCAGTTCGGCAATGTCAATGTCAATGCCAATGCGCCCATCCTTTTCATTGGTGAACGAGAAAGGCTTGAACAACGGGTTAAACCCGACTTTGATAACGCCGTTCTTGATGATCTGCTGCAGCACAGGGCTGTCGCCGGTCACGATCTCATCTGCCCCGACCGGTCCCTGAGCACACAGGATCACAGTAAAGACCAGAGCCGCCAGCATAAGACCCTGAAAATTAGTCCATCTCTTCATTTGAAACCTCCGTGAAATGAATAAAAGAAATTTTCTGAAATACCGCTCCTGCCTGTTTTTCTTATCACCCCCCTTTTGCTGTTCATCCTCTTTCATCAGGCCAGTGACATCTGTGACAGCTTTCAGCACCATCGAGATAGGTTTTCCTTTCCCGCGGCCATCTGCATCAGGACTTCAGCATCGTATTATTAGCTTTATCAGATAAATCCCAAATTTCAGGTCTCAAAAATTTTCCATGGAGATCACTTTCAAGAAATTCCTGATAATCGCTTTCCAGTATATTGAGCCTTTCAATTTTTGCGGGCAATTTGCCATACCTTATTTTGAGTGGGGCAAAATCAGCAATTTTTCTATATTTGGGACTGGCAAAATCAAAATGACCGACAAGTCATTTTTCTGTCTGGTAGTATGACACCCTATATATCTCCTCTAATAAATCCGTTTGAAAATGTCAACATAATTTTTTTTATCCGCTCAGAAAACCGAATCCGCTCTCTGTGCTGTTTAACACAAAAAAAACTGATATCTCTAAAAAATCCAATTTTTTAACCAAAACCCGGACAAAAATGTTTTTCAGAATCGCGTCCCGGAAACAGGAAAGATTGATGCAAACTCTGTTTTCAGGATTGTTTTTCTGACACAAATCAGAAGTGTTAAAACGGAATTTTTTTGACAGGCGGCAGCCAAATCCGG
>Ga0233403_10000726_pt1 | contig 15819 bp, 12 predicted proteins | sample Na_oxic_1_MG_FD_179866 | JGI IMG/M metagenome (GOLD analysis project Ga0233403, IMG submission 179866) | Seawater microbial communities from Saanich Inlet, British Columbia, Canada - Na_oxic_1_MG | ecosystem: Environmental > Aquatic > Marine > Inlet | place: Canada: British Columbia | collected...
CTGCCGTATTGGGTTCAGCAGAGGTGGTTAGGGTTAAATCTACTCCTCCGTTCCCATTCAAAGTGGCAGTTAAGTCCACGTCGGTTGCTAGAAGCGCACAAGTTGCAGGCACTTCTATTGAGATTTTGCCCGTCTTATCCTTACCAGTTGAAGAAGTATCATCTGGTAAAAACTGAAGGTGTGCTTCAACATCAGGATAGGGACCAGGGGCTAAATCGAAAGAACCCTCGTAACCGAGAAGTTCCCCATTAGTAGATTCAACCCACGTAAAATTCGTTAATTGTTTTGTGCCGTCAATCTTAAACCAAGCATCATCTTTGGATAGCTTTACATTTTTACCCTCTTCCTTCAGCACGAGAACGTATAAAATATCTTTATCACAATCATAGCGCAAGTAAAGGTCCGATAAGTTTTCTTTCCCTGAACCTTCACACTCCATCGTATCATGATTGACACTACCAGCAGTACACATCGTGGCAGCGAAATCTGCACTGCCCTCACCCGTATTCCATTCGCCCGCATCCCCGTCAATAGTAGCGGTGCCTGATGTTGGTGTTATTACAACGGCGGCACTAGATACTGGTTCGTCTGTTTTGTCTGGTTTTACCGCATTCGCATTTGACAACAAAGTGATAGAAAGGGCTAATGTGGACACCATTCCTAATACAATAGGAGTCAGGCTGTTTCTTTTTCTTTTTTTCATGATTTTATCCTTGTAGTAGGGTTATAAAAAAAATTAAATGTTTGGTGCATTTCAGCCCATTATTAATCATCAAATATCAATTATTAAAAACTTGTGATTAAGTAAAGTAGAATACTTTGCAATCTTGCTTAATATAGTATGCTAATAATATGCCAATTTATTAAGTATTTGTTTTTATTTGAGTTTTTAAATTAACCTCAATTATTTTTGGCAAATTGCAATTCAAATTAAAAAAAATAATGCGAAATTGGATATTAATCAGGGCGAACTTGTAGGGGCAGACCCAATGCCATTAAGTTAAGCGTTGGAGTCCAAACCTTTAGATTTGGAAGTGTTTGATTTTAAATAACATAATCCAAATCTGAAGGTTTGGATTCCAATTAAATATCCCTTAACTTAATGGCATTGAGGGGCAGACCTGCGTGTCTGCCCTCCCTGCGTGTCTGCCCTTTGTGAAGTTATTTACTCCAACTTACCACGGCTTCAAATTGATAGCCGGATCAGCAAATAGGGTAAATTTTTGTAACACATCTTGGGAAACACCTTGTTCATAAGCAGCTATTTTGGCTGAAGTGGTGATAGTACCCAGGATGCGGTTGCCCTGCTCAAAAATGCTTGCAAAGATTTCGTTTGCTAAAATCGTATTTTCCCAGGTATAGCTCACGTTGCTGGGTGCAAAGGCACCTATTGCGCCCCCTGGTGCCAACAAAAATTCTTCGGCAAGCGAGTATTTATTAGTATCAACAAAATAGCCATTGATACAAGTTAGCATGAGCGCAAAAACTAATTGTTCTTTATTGTTGAGGCGATGAACATCATCAGGTTTAAATAATCCCTTTGATTGACTCCATCTATCCATGACACCATGCCCAATGTAATTGCTGATCATCACACCCTGATTAAAACTGGCAATAATATCCTGGGAAGCTCGTGCTATTTCCGTATCCCGTTCATCTTTATCTACGCCCTCTATATAGGAACGCAAATAAATCTTATCAGCTTGAAATTCTGCCGGCAGATAATCAAAAAGCCCTTCATTCAAATCCTCAAATTCACTGTGACTATCGGCAACTAATAACACTTTATAAGGATTTTCATGAGTGGATTGTTCAAAGCGAATGATTTTGTTAATTAAAGCGGTTACCGTTTCAAGATCATTGCCGGGGATTCTGCCAATGAACATATCAGGTAAAATATCGTCACCATCGACACTGACATACCAGTTATCATCCGGCGTTAAACCTTCCCACGATGCAGATAGATGCGCGGGAATTTGATTACCTTTTTCAATGCGCTTATTTTTATAGTTGATATTGGCATCGCCTACTAAAAAAATATAAGTCGGTGCTGGTGGGTTCCAATGATGGTAGGCATATTGCAAAAAATTTTTGATGGCTGCAGGGTCCAATAAGCCCTGGTTAAATTCATTATAAATGTCTTCAACGCTGACGATTTTAACGCGCAAGCCTTGTTGACGGCGTAATTCGCCTAAGGGTTCCACGCCTGGTAGAAATGCCTTTGTAGTAATAAGAATATAGTCAGCAGCATTTCTTGAACTTTTGAGTTGGGTAGGCTGAATCGGCATGATGCGGTGTGGCGATTTGATCTGCTTCGTTGTTGAAATAAAATAGCGTTTTTCTTCATCATCTATGACTTTTGTTCCAAAAGTGGCTTGGTAATTTTGTTCTTTCCCGGTAATGGCAAAATTGATGATCTCAGCCACTTCAAAGGGATCAGTCATATCATAGATCACCATATCTGCTTGAGTCATTTGCTTAATCTCCACGAATATTTTTCCGTTACCCGTGACATTAAATGCGAGACTATCTTTGACGGCTTTAAAATCTCGCCAATATTCGACTTCTACCCAATTGAGATAAATAACATCTACCACAGCACCTGTATCGCCTGGCATTTCAATCGTTAGGGTATTGTTGCCATCAACAAGCAATTCTGAAGAAACGCGCATTTCCTGAATATATGGTAAATCACCATCCCAAAACTCATTCCCAATCACAGTATCGTTTAACTTAATCAAAGTATGGTGATTGGGATATGGGGGCGCGGTAGAACGCCCTTGAAAATTGACACGTACAATGGCTTCGGAATTAGACTTGGGAGCAGGCACATTGAGGCTATATTCTTTTATATCAGAAGCATTCAGTCTTTGCCAAAACCAATAGTCTTGTTCAGGCGCATCGGGGGTTTCCAACCAAGATGAGGGATTTTGTTCAAAATGAAGGTGCTCAAAAAAAGTGTAAACTTTTTTGCCATTCACGCTGCCATTAATTTGAGCTATCCGTTTACCAAAATCCTTTTTTCGCCAATATAACCAATAGGCATTGGTATCAGTGAAGCTATTTTCGATACCAATGGCATAAAATTGAATGCTATCACCAGGCTGAAATTGTGAATGCTCTTGAACATTCACTTGGATAGCCACTTCTTGCCCTTGATTAAAAAGATGCAAATGCTCAGGCTTCATCCACTGAGGTTGTAGCCCTGCATCGGCTAAATCCTGGTAAGATAATTTATAAATACCTTTTTCAGTGATTTCAATTTTAAGGGCATCAAATTGTTTAAGCATTCTGGTTGGCACATTCCTTAATTCTGACTTTTCCCTAAATTTGTTCCCAGGAATTGATGTGCCAGGAGCATATTTGCCAGGATAATTGATAATTGTGCTTTGCCACAAGCTTTCATACACCTCGCCTACATCAAGCCTTCTTTGCCTTGGCATTTTTTCCAAAGCATTTTCAAATTGCACCCGAAAACGGATTTTATTAAAATAGCGCAATTCCTGAGTCAGGGGATTCCACCAAAACGGAAAAATCTGCAAACGACTCACAAAGACACCGCGCAAAATAGCCCGTGGTTCCATTTCAAGCAAAGAACCTGGAAAAAAAGTGCCTTGTTGATAAGCATCATCGTCTTTTTCAAATTGAAAAGTGATTTCCCCATCATCCGACACATGCGGCTTTGGCACTGGACACAATTCAACATTTTTCAAAATTTCATTTTGTATTTCAATGACTTGCGTCGTTATCAGCCCTTTTTGGGGTACTTGTACGAATACACTTGTCATCGGTAATTCGGGATATCCTGGCTCTTTAGGTATTTTACCCCAGGTAGGAATAACCATTCTTTGGCAAAATGACGTGCTTGTTTGGCGCGTTCCAATCTCAAAAGAGGGCAGAGTGAGTTCTAGTGTTAATCCATACTCATCTTCTGCAATGATTTGGACAGAATTTGCCGCGATGGTGTTAGAGAGCATTGTGCTAGTCAATAATAAAAGAATTGGGAAAGTTTTAGGCAGCATGATTTCACCTGTGGATGTTGGAATATATAGATGTCCAGATAAGTTGTAACCGAGACCTGACAGGTTTCCAAAACCTGTCAGGTCTGTAAGTCGGAACAAAACTTTTCTGGATAACTATATAATTGTGAATTGTGAATGAAAACAAAATTTATACGAAATACCGTTCTTGTAGGGGCGAACCTGCGTGTTCGCCCTACGTTTTCGCCCTAACATTTTCCCCCTAAATACTTATTGAATCTATTTCTTCTTAATACGTTGTTTCTGAGCACGGCGCGTCGTAATTGCTTTAAGTTGCTCAGGCTCAAGCGGAGCGAGTCCAAGATACTGAAATTCACCAGAATTGCCTCCATCATCTGTCCAGGTTCCTGAAAGGCTAGTTGGATCAATGCTAACAGCATTCTCAAACACATAAATATCTCCCAAATTTTGGGTAAATGATAGGCGAAAGAGCTGCTTGTTATCATCAAATAAAGCAGAACCATCAATCGGATACTTGGCATCGGAAACAATCGTCTCGCCTATCAAAGAAAAGTAGCGTCCATTGACATCATTCACCTCAAAGCAAATAACTTGAGCAAATGGCACCTGTTGCCAACAGTGGGAGCCAAGACTGCCAGCTACAAGTGGCTGGCTGATAAACACCATATAAAAAAAGGGTAAAAGTAATTTGATTTTTTTCATTTGACGTAGATGATACAGTTTTTGAAAATCATTCAGGTTATCAAGATGATATAGATGTCCAGATAAGTTCCAACCGAGACTTTAGTCGGGACAAAACTTTTCTGAATAACTATAAACATCTTACTTGAATTGATATTCAGATATCAACAAAATGCCTTCAAATATGACATAACCTATTGTATTTACAATATAGTTATCCAGATAAATATTGCGATTTAAAAATCCTGTTTTTTGCTGGACAAAACTTTTCTGGCTAACTATAGCTTTTCAGATAAATATTTTGGCAGAAAGACCTGACAGGTTTTGGAAACCTGTCAGGTCTGAGAACTTTTATTTTTCTGAAAAGCTATATATACTGCACACGGGCATCAAACTTTTATGTAGGCTCCTATAGTTTTTCATAAAAATAATTTCTGTTCCAAACCTGACAGGTTTCAGAAACCTGTCAGGTTTTTTGAAGTTATTTATCTGAAAAACTATAAAATCTTTTTTTTGCCCACCTGCCTCATTGAAAAAAGTTAAGTTTGTTCCCGCGTTGAGTATAGCATTAATAGTTTTAAAGTTTAATAGGCTTATCCTTCTAAAGACGTTGTCCAATTTTCCTGGCTTATATTACCGGTTTAAGAACGATTGCTCCATTGCTTGTTGTATCGCACTTAACAGTCCTTCATCGTTAGCCATCTGGGACACAAAAATGGGTGCTTGCACCCCTAATTTTTTGGCTTCTGCGCGTATGCGTTGACTCATGACGATAAATGGCGTATGGCGTATCCACGTTTGGACTGACAGCATAGCCAATAAGTTGTGTAATCCTTCTACACTGGTGATAGTGATCATATCGACTTGTACATCAGTTACCCAGGCCGGAACATGGGGTTGAATACGTCGATAAACGTTGACATAATTTACGGTCGCACCGCGTTTTCGTAAGGTTTCCGCCAGCAATTCACGCCCGCCTTCGCCCCGAAAAATCACTAGATTTTTGCCTTGTACCATTACGCTTTGTAACAATGGCATTTCTAACATCGCTTCACTGTTAAAAGGCGGAGCTGGACAAAGCGCAGTTAATCCCCATGTCTGGAGTGTTTCAGCAGTATGTTTACCGACGGCTACTAGTTGAAGTTGTGGAGGCAATTGTCCTGGTGCTAATAATATGGGTAATGTTTTTTCGACCGCATTAGCACTGATAAAAATGGCTATGTCTAAGTCATCCAGATGAGTACGACAGTCAAGCAAGGCCCGGTTAGGTTTTATTTCGACAACTTCTATGACGGGTAAGCGTATTGGCTTTCCGCCTTCGTTGGCTATGAGTTGACATAAATGTTCGGATTGATGGACCGGCCTGGTTACTAATATTTTGATTCCTGAAAGATTCATCATTATTGCCTTTTGAATTGGAATCCAAAGCAGGGCGAACACTAAAGGGAGCCCCTACATAAAATTAATGGCATCACTTATGGTAGGGCGAACACACAGGTTCGCCCCTACATAAAATCGACGACATAACTTATGGTAGGGGCAGACCTACGTGTCTGCCCTCTTCATGTGTCTGCCCTCTTCATGTATTTGCCCTCTTCACTTGTTCCAATATCCGTTCTGCACCTTGTGCTAACAATTCTTTTCCTAAGCTCTTTCCTAAAACCTCAGCTAAATCAATCGAACCATGAATGCTAGAACGCAGCACTTCTTTACCTTCAATATCACCTACTAATCCTTGTAATTCTAAACCATGAGAGTCTATTTGTGCAAACCCCGCAATCGGTACTTGACAACCTCCCCCTAAACACGCATTTAAAGCACGTTCCGCTGCAACTCGTCGTTGTGTTGGAATATCATTGAGTGGCATGATTAATTCAAGTGTTTCAACATCATTTTGCCTGGACTCAATGCCAATAGCACCTTGACCAATAGCCGGCAACATCACATCTGGTTTTAACATTTCACGAATACGTTCTGCCATGCCCAGTCGCATTAATCCCGCGGCGGCTAGGACAATCGCATCATATTCTCGGTTGTCTAATTTATTTAAACGGGTTCCAACATTACCCCGTAAAGAGCGAATTTGCAAATCAGGGCGCCGGGCTAATAATTGACACTGCCGGCGTAAACTAGCAGTACCCACTATCGCCCCTTTGGGCAAAGCAGATAAATTGGGGTAATGATTTGAAACAAAGGCATCATAAGGTTCCTCACGGCGCATAACCACAGATATAGCTAAACCTTCTGGCAAATCAACCGGTACATCTTTCATAGAATGCACCGCAATATCAGCCCGTCCTTCTTGCAAACCATTTTCTAACTCTTTGACAAATAAACCTTTTCCGCCAATTTTTGCCAGTGGTGTGTCCAGGATTTTATCACCTTGAGTGGTCATTTCTACCAGTTCAATTTGAAGTGCCTGGTGGAAACGAGTTAAAGTGTCGCGAACATGATTAGTTTGCCATAAGGCAAGAGGGCTTTTTCGGGTAGCAATGCGTAAAATATTCTTTTTCATCTTAACTAATTGTGAATTGTGAAACGAAGTAACGAAGTAATTGTTTTTAACTTTTCTAAAAATACTATTTTTTAAATAGTATTTTTCACTTCTTCAAAGTATTAAAAAACTTGGAACTACATATTTATTCTATTTCTACAAAATTTATGCAAGTCAACTTGCTATTTCAGTTAAATTCGTCTATATATTATATAATAAGGGTAAATATTTTTAAGGAGACTGATTTATGACCTATAAATTTCACTTTTACAAATGCTGCTTGATCTTTTTTTTATTACTTTGTGGTTTGGCTAACGCGCAAGAGATGCCACCTATCGTCGATTTTAGACAAAGCACCGGCTTTGGCGGTCTTGTCGATGAAAATGGGATATTGCTTAAAGATCAAGTGCAAGTTGATCATGTTCTTATTGCTACTCGGATTGAAGATCCCTTTGATCCAAATAAATATATGTGGCAACAAGTACCTTTTGATGTTATTTTTAAGGCATGTTTCTCTGATGAAGGGGAATCTTTGCTTATCACTCGCTACCGTTTGTCTGGCACGGTGGAATTTTTACCCATGTTTGAAGGAGAACCGCCCTGTCAAGGTAGTTTATTAGATTTTAGCAATACTCAACTTTCTAGTATAAATGAAAAAATTCATTGGCTACAAGTGCATAATATCCACCACCATAAGGAGGTGATAGTTGAAGATGCCATTGAAATTATCACAACTCGTTTCAATCTTGCTTTTGAGTTTAATCTTAATACATTAAGACTAGAAGCCAGATGGGAATATATTATACCACCTCCCCAGCAGATGATAAATATTTTACTTGATTGGGGTGAAAATCCACATGACTTGGATGGACATTTAACGGGTCCCGATTGGGGTTTTCCTGGTTCTTATAATAATGAACAGGATCGGTTTCATATTTATTTTGCTAATAAAAACAATGATATAACTATCCTTGACACCGGAGAATTTAGTAATACAAAACCGGAAGTAGTAAGCATTTTTCCGTCATATGGTGAAGCTCTTTTAAGAGAGGGAATTTATCGCTTTACTGTACACCATTTCAATGGCAGTGGTTGTATTTGTGATTCAGGTGCTACTGTGCGATTAAAAATTGGGGATAGACCGGATCGACTGTTCACGCCGCCACCGGGCAATTTTACTGGTGGACCTATGGATATTTGGGTTGTATTCGAGTTACAAGTAGCAGGGAATGGGGAAGTGGTGGTAATACCCTTGCAATACTATGGCTCAAACAATCCGAGTCAAATACGCTAACGAATTTAGAAATCCGATTTTTTCAAAAATCGGATTTCTTGATTTTGAATTAGGAACGTGCATGAAATAACTTCGTCAAGTCAAAGTCAAAACCAGACCTGCCAGGTTAAAACAAAACCTGGCAGGTCAAGGGCAGCGACCCTGCCCTGGTTTTGACTTTGGTTTTGACCTGGCAGGTTTGGTTTTAACCTGCCAGGTCTGGTTTTGAAGTTGACTAAGTTATTTCATGCACGTTCCTTAACCATTAACCAGCAAATATTTCATCACGATATTGCTGAAAAAAAAGTAAGGTATTATGTACTGCTTTGACTACGGCTCGTGGCGTTATAGTTGCACCGGTAAATTGGTCAAATATGCCCCCATCCCGTTTAACTTTCCAGCCGGATTCATCAGGATGAATCAAAGAACGCCTGTCAAAACCTAAAATCCATTTAGAACGACGCATATCTATGTTATCGCCCAAGCCAGGCGTTTCTTGATGAGACAGCACACGCACCCCCACTAATACACCTTCATAATTGATGCCGACTAATAAACGAATACGCCCATTATAACCATCAGGTGCGACTGGAGTTAGGACAGCGGCTACCGGTTGCCCTGCCTGACGAGCGCGATAAACCATGACCGGTTCATCTGTCCCCAACAAGGCTTCATTTTGCACTTCACGAATATCCGTGAACAAATCATTATCATACTGCTGCTTGGGAATGAGTACGTTTAAAGTACGCAATAAATATGCCCGTTCATTGGCTTTAATTTGCTGATAGGTCATTTGAAAACTGACTGCAACTAGCCCCCCACTAAGTACAGCAAAAAAAGTCAATAGGATAGCAGCATGGAGCATCCTTTTTATTAACATGATATTCAGTTATCAGTTATCAGTTATCAGTAAATAGTTATACTCTGAGCAGTCAAGCTTTTGAATTTTGTAGGGGCAGACCTGTGTGTCTGCCCTGACTTTTGAACCCTGACTTTTGAGTAATAACTGATAACTGATTAATGTCCAAATACACGAGGTTGAGTGTAATAATCAATAATCGGTGCTGCCATATTCATTAATAAAACCGCAAAAGCGGTCCCATCCGGATAGCTTCCCCAAGTACGAATCACATAAATTAAAATACCAATACCCGCACCATAATATAAGCAACCTTTAGTTGAACTGGCTGCCGTCACCGGATCGGTAGCAATAAAAAATGCACCTAAAATGGATGCGCCACTGACGATATGAAACAGAGCGGAAGGATGAATATCCGGATCAAATAAAAAAAAGACTCCCGATATAAAAAAAAGACTCCCTAACATCGCTAAAGGAATATGCCAAGTAATCACTCGTTTATAAATTAACCAACAACCCCCTAAAAAAAAGGTGCCGCTTATCCATTCCCATCCTTTCGCACCATAAACACCAAATAAAGGATTGCGCTTAATTTCTTCAATCGTCTGAAATTGTGTCAATCCCGTTTTCATCGTATCCAATGGCGTGGCACCACTAAACGCATCAAGCGTTAATCCCCCCACCGGTTGTCCAAAAAAAATAATGCTAAAACTATGGAATAAACCAGGGTAATGACCACTTAGCGAAGCTTCAGCTGGCCATAAAGTCATTTCAATTGGAAAAGAAATCAATAACATAGCATAAGCAGCCATAGCAGGATTGAATGGATTATACCCCAATCCACCATATAAATGCTTGGCAAAAATAATTCCAAATGCGGTACCTAATACAGCTATCCACCACGGTAATAACGGTGGTAACGCCAATGCGAGTAACCAAGCTGTCAACAATGCGCTATTATCAGTTAAAAATGGGTACTGAGGACGCTTGCGTAGCATCAGCATAAGCGATTCACAACTTAACGCCGTCACACTGGTTAATAAAATGTTGACTACAATACCCCAACCAAAAAAATACACATATACAACAATGCCAGGTATCAAAGCATATAGCACTTGTCGCATGATTGCTGACACGCTGTTACCCTGATGAGTAAAAGGCGCAGTTGATATTTTAAATTGCATAGTGATTTCTAGTTTTTTAATGATCCATTTAGAAATTCGATTTTTGGGAAAAATCGGATTTCTTTAAGCCTTTTAAAAATCCATTAAAAATAATATTTTTTTAATCCTAAGAAATGAGTTGGTGCCTTATAAAATCCCAATAAGCTTTAAACAAAGGTGCAAATAAATAAAAATCCCGCCGCTTAATCAAAGCTAATGATTTGCCAACAAATCGTAACACCATCACCAGTGGCAGTAAATAGGGATAAAAATTAGCCGTATATTTGAGTGTACTTAAATTTTCATAATAATTAGCTCGTCGTAATTTGCCCCGATCACCTTCATGCACACTACCCACACTAGCACTACCTTTGTGATAAACAAAGCTATTTTTGCACCAGCCTATACCATAACCTTGTCGCTTTAAACGTTGGGTATAATCAAGCTCTTCATAAAATAAAAAATATTCTTCATTTAATAAGCCCACTTTTTGTATAGCAGCTATGGGCAAAAACAGAGCCGCTCCAAAAATATAATCAAGAGTCATAGTCTTGTTATCATATTGTGTGACTTGATTGAGCTTTTTTCCCGCCAATGCCGGTTTAAAAATCGTTAATAATGGCGAATAATGACACCCGCCAGCACATTGTATGGTATCCCGTTGGTTATAATCAATGATGGTACTGCCAATTAAAGCCAGTTCAGGATGAGTGATGGCATATTCATATAAAGTAGATAGAGCATAGGCATCGACTATCGTATCGTTATTGAGTAACCAAAGATATTCATACTTTTGAGTTATGAGCGCATAACGGATGCCCACATTATTGCCACCGGCAAAACCCAAATTGCTACCGGTTTGAATCAGAATAAAAGGAAATGGAGCACCTTCGTTCTCACCAGGTTCAACTTCGTTTATACCAGGTTCTTTTGCCCGAAGGCATTCTCCTTTTTCTTGATAAAATAAGGCAATTTCTGCATAGTGCTGTCGCGCCCAATTTAAAATCTGAAGATATGAATCATCCTCGGAGGCATTATCACAAACAATGATAGATATAGGTCCTGGATAAATCAGGGCTTTTAATGACTCCAAACAAACAAGAGTATCTTGCCATCCTTGCCAATTAAGTACAATAATACCTATACTTTTCAAAATGAATACCTTTTTGCAGTGAAAATCTTATTCCATTAACCATGCAAGAAAGAAATACTATTTTTTAAAATAGTATCTTTGATGGCGTTTATACTAATCGCCAATCATTCTCTAGAAATTGTAGGGTGGGCAAAGTCTTTTTTTTGCCCACCTTCCTCAAATAAGAAAAGTTCAGTTTGTGCCTGTGTGCAGTATAATATTTTCACGAATTTGATTGCAGTGAAGTATAGTATTTTTTCACTCATTCAAAATATTAAAGGATGTACCTATTTATTAATGTCGAATTTTATAGCCTATATGCAGTAACCACAAACCAAATGTCGTTACAATCAAAAAAAATAAACTAACAATAGCTAAACTGATGCCAATGTTAATCTCCGATAAACCAAAAAAACCATAGCGAAATCCATCTATCATATAAAAAAAAGGATTAAAGTAAGATGCTTGTTCCCAAAAATCAGGTAAGCTATCTATTCGATAAAATACGCCACTTAAAAAGGTAAGTGGCAAAATGGCAAAATTTTGAAAGACGGAAATATGATCCCATTTATCCGCCCACAGGGCAGCAATTAAACCTAATGTTCCTAACACGCTACTTCCTAAAACAGCAAAAATTAATAATATCCAAATATTATAAATGGGTAATACCGTAAACAACAATGTGGCTACCCATACTCCTAATCCCACTAATAAACCACGTAATACAGAAGCCCCGACATAAGCCAGGTAAAATTCCCAACTTGACAAAGGAGGAAGTAGCAAAAGGACAAGACTACCGGTCATTTTCGACAAAAATAAACTTGATGCACTATTAGCAAAAGCATTTTGAATGATGGACATCATGATTAAGCCAGGGACAAGAAAAGTGGTGTAGCTAATATTCTCATAAATTTCAACACGTTCAGAAAGTACCGAAGAAAATACCAATAAATATAGCAGCACTGTAATGACTGGTGTGATAATAGTTTGGGTGGCAACTTTCATAAAACGCCAAACTTCTTTGGCAAATAAGGTGTATAAACCGTACCAATTCATATTTTTTTTCGTCAATTGAATGAATGGATTATGTGAAAGCTATAGATGTTCATATAAATAATTTCACAAAGGGCGAACACGCAGGTTCGCACCGAAAGCCTCTGAATACGTTTGGGTTTGTAGGGGCAGACCTGCGTGTCTGCCCTCCTTTTTGATATGAAATTATTTTTCTGAACATCTATAATTATACAATTGAGAATTGGGAATGAACATTTAAGAAAAAAATCGTTTAGAAATACCATTTTTTCAAAAAATGCGAGTTTTTTATGCAATAGTTATACTATAGATGTTCAGATAAATAACTTCCAAAAACCTGACAGGTATTCGAGACCTGTCAGGTTTAGAATGTGAATTTATTTATATGAAAAACTATATGCTCATTCTTTAAGTACGTTCAGTATATTGACAATAGCAAGCAAATTTAATATATTCAACAATATAACTGTGAACTGATAACTGATAACTGATAATTGAATTGAAATGACTAAAACTATCGCAATATTACCAGGCGACGGTATTGGACCGGAAATTATCGCCGAAGCCATTAAAGTACTAGACAAACTATGGAACTCCTATGGTTTGGATGTGCAGTTGGAACAAGGTTTAGTAGGCGGTGCAGCAATTGATGCCACCGGGCATCCCTTACCCGCTAAAACCCTGGAACTGGTTAAAAAAGCAGATGCGGTATTATTAGGGGCAGTCGGTGGTCCTAAATGGGAATCATTGGACATCGCAATTCGTCCCGAAAAAGGCTTGTTAGGCTTACGCTCTGAACTGAAACTGTTTGCCAATTTAAGACCGGCTATATTATTTCCCGAATTAGCTAATGCCTCGACGCTCAAATCGGAAATTGTTGATGGATTAGATATTTTAATTGTACGTGAACTCACCGGCGGAATTTATTTTGGGCAGCCACGGGGTATTCGTGTTCTTGATAATGGCGAATCACAAGGCGTTAATACCCTGGTTTATAATGAAAGCGAAATTGAACGCATTGCACGAGTCGCTTTTGAAAGTGCCGAAAAACGGCAAAAACGTCTATGCTCAGTTGATAAAGCCAATGTGTTAGAAGCAACTGAATTTTGGCGCGAAATCGTCACACGAGTCGGCAAGGATTTTCCCCATGTCCAACTAACCCACATGTATGTAGATAATGCGGCTATGCAACTAGTACGTGCCCCCAAACAATTTGATGTCATGGTGACAACTAATATGTTTGGCGATATTTTATCGGATTTAGCCTCTCAACTAACAGGCTCCATCGGCATGTTGCCCTCTGCTTCTTTAGACGCCCATAATAAAGGGATGTATGAACCCATACATGGTTCCGCTCCCGATATTGCTGGACAAAATATAGCTAATCCTTTAGCTACCATTTTATCTATCGCCATGATGTTACGTTATAGCCTTAATCAACCCAAATTAGGGGATGTGGTGGAAAATGCGGTGAGTCAAGTCTTACGTAATGGTTTACGTACCAAAGATATTGAACAACCAGGAAAAGAAACGGTTAGTACCCGTGAAATGGGTGATGCCGTGGTGGCAGCTCTGAATAGTGAATCCTAAAAGGAGAAAATAAAAAAATGAGTCAAACATTTGATGTCGCAGTTGTCGGTGCAACCGGTGTTGTGGGTGAAACCATGATTTCTATTTTGGAAGAACGCAATTTTCCCATAGCGAATTTATACCCCTTAGCCAGCCACCGTTCAGCCGGTAAACGAATCCAATTTAAAGGGCAGTCCCTGGTAATAGGCGATTTAGAACAATTTGACTTTTCCAAAACGCAAATTGGTTTATTTTCAGCCGGTGCATCCGTTTCAGCCGTACATGCGCCGCGTGCTGGCGAAGCCGGCTGTGTGGTTATAGATAATACCTCACAATTTCGCAGGGATAAGGATATCCCACTGGTTGTGCCGGAGGTGAATCCACACGCCATAGCACAATATAAGCCACGCAATATCATCGCTAATCCTAACTGCTCTACTATACAAATGTTGGTTGCCCTTAAACCAATTTATGATGCTGTAGGGATTGAACGCATTAACGTTGCTACTTATCAATCTGTTTCAGGTACAGGTAAAGAAGCTATCGAAGAACTCGCCACTCAAACGGCAGCTCTACTCAATGGCAAACCTATTACCCCTGATGTTTACCCCAAACAAATCGCTTTTAATTGTTTGCCACATATTGACATTTTCATGGAAAATGGCTATACAAAAGAAGAGATGAAGATGGTTTGGGAAACGCACAAAATTTTTGAGGATGAATCCATTTTAGTCAATCCCACTACCGTTCGCGTTCCCGTATTTTATGGACATTCCGAAGCAGTGCATCTTGAAACTCGTGAAAAAATCAGCGTCGAGCAGACACGCGAGCTATTAAAAAATGCCCCAGGGATAGTTTTGATGGATGAACGCAAACCGGGTGGCTATCCCACTGCTGTCACTGAATCTGCCAATAAGGACCCGGTGTTTGTTGGGCGTATTCGCGAAGATATTTCCCATCCGCGTGGGCTTGACTTTTGGGTGGTTGCTGATAACATTCGCAAAGGTGCGGCGCTTAATAGTATTCAAATTGCAGAAATTTTAATAAAAAATGATATGTAATTTATACTTAAGAGTGTGTTATAATGTGTTTTCGAGAATTAATGAAGGACAACCATAAAGAATTGCCCTCATGTAGGGGTAATCCCTTGTACTCGATGTTCAAGTTTTTAGTCTGACAATAATAACGGAAAGCGATTTTATAAAGGGATTAAAACCGGTAACTACATGGATTGTATATAAGAGTAACAGGGATTGAATCGTGATAGTATCCGGTTGAAATCCTTTTTTATATACAATCCTTGTAGTTAGTGTTTAAATCCTTTTTTATATACAATCCTTGTAGTTAGTGTTTAAATCCTTTTTTATATACAATCCTTGTAAGTTATTGTTTGGCTTTAGAAAAAACTTGATGATCGAGTTGTAGTTGCCCTCATGTAGGGGTAATCCCTTGTAGTTGCCCTAATTAAAAACCTAATAGTTAATATTAATACCTTCGCCAGATTGTAAAAATCGTCAATTTTGAACCAATGTAATTTTTTAACTTATTGATTTTATTAGAAATAAAAATCAGTATTTTTTTGAAAATCGCTAAAATTTAAAATTGGCGAAGGTAT
>Ga0233403_10000727_pt1 | contig 15794 bp, 6 predicted proteins | sample Na_oxic_1_MG_FD_179866 | JGI IMG/M metagenome (GOLD analysis project Ga0233403, IMG submission 179866) | Seawater microbial communities from Saanich Inlet, British Columbia, Canada - Na_oxic_1_MG | ecosystem: Environmental > Aquatic > Marine > Inlet | place: Canada: British Columbia | collected...
GAGACGTTGCGAGACACCTTCTATAGCTGGCTATCAATGATCGGGCTCGGTGGTTCAACCACTACTCCCGATCAGCGTGAGGAGACGACTGATACGAAGTCCCACTCCACCAATTATCGACCGGTTCAGGTAACCGGCCCCGCGCCCGGCACTTGGTATTACCATTCCAATCATTTGGGATCGTCCACCTTAATCACGGACGAAAAAGGAAAGCAAGCCACGCGGATTCTCTACCAACCATTTGGGGAGATCGATTCGGAACACTCAACCGGCAACGATCAGGTGACACATAAGTTTACCGGCCAGGAAATGGATGGAGAAAGCGGTTTGATGTATTATAACGCTCGCTATTATGATCCGAATATCGGGCGGTTTATCACAGCCGATAGCATGGTTCCCAGAGGGAAAGACATCCAATCGCATAACCGGTACGCTTACGTGGTGAACAATCCCATTAACTATACTGATCCGACCGGGCATTGGGATCTGAGAAAAACCGTTGATAAGGCTCGTAAAATAGGTACTAAAGCCATAAAAGGTGTTTTAGAAGGAACCAAAAGAGAATTTATCGCGATTATTAAATCGGAAGGTTTTATTATTGGGTACGCGCAAAAAGGCGTTGAGAATGTTCATGGTCATAGCGTTAATTTTATCAGAAATCCTTCCAAAGAATTTCGAGGCAACCAAAATCTTCGACTGGGAGCGCAAATAGCGGCCACCTATTACGGAGGTCCATGGGGAGCTGCAGCTTACGCCGCTTTTGCCACCAAAGCTTATGGCGGTTCGGATGAGGATGCGATTCGGGCAGCAGCAATCGCTGGCGCGGCGGCTTACGCGCATGACGCGATTGGTGCCGGTGGTCTAGCGGGAGCACCCATTAGAATAGTAGGTCATGGGGTGGTTGGAGGATTAGCGACGGAAGCAAACGGTGGAAATTTTGACGACGGTTTCCAAGAAAGCGCGGATTCGGCTCTTTACAAAGAAATATACCATGGACTCTCCGGAGATGACCCAACATTGGAAAAAGGAGGAAAAGCCACACGTAAAGGGGAAGGAGAAGCCGTGGTTAATCCAAGAAATAATAACATCGGTAAATCCCGTTCTCTATCCGCTAAAGGTGCTCCCGGTTTTATTGAAGAGGGAGGGACTGTGAGTTTGGTAGCCAACGAGGTTCCGGGCATGAATTCCGGCGCGGTGATGCATGATTACATCGCCTTTGGATTAGAGACTGCTGTGGGCGACGGTGCTTTGTATATGACTCTCAATATAGCGACAATTGTTCCGGTTATCGCGATAAACTATTATTACGGTTTAGATGTGGGAAGTCACTACTCTGAGGATCAACTAAGACGGTCGAAGTACGAAAGTGCTAGATAGATCATTTCAATCAACAACGACGATATGCGGGATGCAGCCATGTAGGTCGGGTTAGATTTTTTTGCGCAGCAAAAAAACGTAACCCGACAAAGGCTATTTCGTCAGGTAAATGTCGGGTTCATCACGCTGCGCTTGATAAGCTAACCTGACACCTACCATAACTTTTTTGTAAAAGGGCAACCAATCGGGCTTGCCCGTCAGAAAAGGAACATTTCACCCACTACATCCCATCAATTAAAGGCTTCGAGATGGAAATCTTGTTTCACTGACTTGCCAGTTGTTTTATTTCTTCTTTACTGAAGCCGGTTGCCTGATTGATGAAACTCACATCTAATCCCATTTTCAGCAGGTGCCGTCTCTTTCTTGCCTTCGGCTTTGCCTTTGGTTTCGCCCTTAATTTTGCCATCAGCAGCACCTTTAATTCATTCCTGATTAAAAACATGTTCAGTGATTGTGGTTTCTACAAAACTCATCTTGTTCTCCTTTTTCATACTATCAAGTCTCTGATCGGAGACTTTTTTGTAAAAGCTAACCCATTGATCAATAAAAAGTAATTGCTCATTGGTGAGTTCATTTTTCAGGGCAACCGCTGCCTTGTATATTTCATAAAAAATAGGGGACAGACCACATTTTATGCTGAAGAAAGGCAAATTTATTACAGTTTTCCTGTAGGTCTTATCTTATTTTAAGAATTTAAAACGCTTCAAAAACGTGACCATCAATAAGTTGCTTAATCTTTATCCAAAGTTTGTTGATATTAAAAATTTTTAAAAGAGCATTTTCGTGATATTATTCCAGAAAACTATACATTTGACAAGGCTTTAGTATGATTTTGGAAAAGTCAAGAGAAAGAATGTGTCGATTACACTATCCCGGGTGATTATGAAGATATCGAAATTTATATGGGTGTTAGTATGAAAAAACGGGCAACCCCAGCTAATTATCCAACTATATTTGTAACTACTCAGGGCTTGAGTAAAGGATTGCCCCTACAACAATATTTATAGGGCAAGCCCGATTGGTTGCCCTAATATTCATACGTAGGCTGCACACTCATGTGATTGCCCTGAGTAGTTACTTATATTTGATAAATACCCTGGTGTTATAGCGTTTCCCGTTTGAATAAACAACATACTTTGACTGAAATTGATGCTGAACGACATACAATGTAGTTTACTAAATCGAGAAACGCTAAAAAAACAATTCGCACAGGCAAATCAATAAAACACTGAAGATAATTCTCCAACTTCACTTGATAAGTCCTCTGGATTAAAACAAGTAGCCCCAACAAATCAACAAAACACTCAGCACGAAAAAATACTAAAACAGGACGAAATGACCCCTGTCCATGTGGTAGTGGTAAGAAATACAAGAAGTGCTGCCTTGGTACTTTAGTTGCCTGACGAAGTTTCAAAAAAACCTTGAAGGTTTGAAAAAACCTCAAGGTTTCAAGCTGTACAGCTTAGGAATGCGCATAAAACACTAGGCGACCATAAAGGATTTGCTCTTACATCAATTGAGGTTTCTTTTGCTGGAGCAGCTTTGCAACAGGCGAAGTTACTTTTCCCTTCCTTAAAAAAATCGAACGGGAAAAACCGTTTTGAACGGGATTGCAAACCCAGCCCAGCATCTTTATATTATGTGGGGGCAAGACTGAAGGGTTGCCCTATAGTTTCTCAGATAAATAAAAGTTCTCAGACCTGACAGGTTTCCAAAACCTGTCAGGTCTTGAAGCCAAAATATTTATCTGAAAAGCTGTAGTTATTTTATGCACGTTCCTTATTCAGCAGGCATTGGTTGCGGTAAGCCGGCAATCTTGGCTAATTGCTTGTCAGGACCATGAGGAAAGAGTTTAAATAAGAAATTGTCAATATCTCTCCGCGCCTCATAAGGCGTTTCCTTCAGATGCTTACTCAACAAATGAATCAAATCAATCATCGAAAGGTGTTGTTGATTTTCCTGATAATATTGGCGAACCGCTTCGATCAAACCCCAATGCGTTTCCGTCATGTTAATCTTTTCAGAAGCTGCTAGTTTTATAGCCACATCTTGACTCCAATCCGCTTGGTTAACCAGGTAACCCCCGGCATCCGTTTCGATAGTTTTGCCTTGAACTTCAATATTCATTAATATTTGCTCCTAAGGTGAAGGTAATTAGTCTTACTTTGTCATATTCAAAATTAACCGCCAATAAACGCCATCAGAAATACTATTTTTTAAAAATTGTAGTAGTCAAGATGATTCTTAACTCATAAAGAAATCTGATTTTTTGTAACTACTCAGGGCTTGAGTAAAGGATTGCCCCTACAACCATATTCTTATGGTTTGTTCAGAAAATATTCTTATGTAGGAACAATCCCTTGCTCAAGCCCTGAGTAGTTATGATTTTTTTAAATCGGATTTCTTATGCCCCCTTTTGGCGACAAAAAATTTTTCCAAAAATCGAATTTTTTATAATGTTCAATATCTTGTTGATAACAAAAATTAAAAATAGTATTTCTTGCACATCAACATGAACGGGAATAATGTGACAAAATAGAATTAGTGACTAGACGAATTCTAGACGAATAAAATATAACATTATTCAATTAATTATTCAACAACTAAAAAATATATAAATAAAGTCATCCTTGCTCAAAATTAATTTTTAATTGTGATTTGGCATAAATAATAAGACATGTTTTAATTATAAATTTTAGTTGAATAGTCGAAAATCACTTAATTTGAATTATAATTATAATTATTCCTACTTTGTTAAATTTAAAATAACTTATTAATTTTTATGATTTTTTAAATACGAAAATATATAAATCTAATAAAATCAATGACTTAATTATAATCTAACAAAGTAAAATTATTATTTAGCTATACTCAGCGCGGGCATAAACTTAACTTTTTAAATGAGTTTTTTTTGTAGGGTGGGCAAGTTGCCCACCATCATCGGTAAGCTGGGCAACAAAAAGACGTAAGGAGCCCTACATATTTATAATTTCAATCGTGAAAATAAAAATGCGTTCGATAATGTTTTAACAAAAATGAAATCAACTGAAAGCAATGGATATTAAATCAGCATTAAAGGCAGTCACTGAAAATCGTGACTTAAGTATGGATGAAATGTTCTCCGTCATGCGTAGTATTATGACCGGCGAAGCGACATCTGCCCAAATTGGCGGTTTTTTAATTGGTTTACGTATGAAAGGCGAAACAGTTGAAGAAATCGCTGCTGGCGTAAAAGTTATGCGTGAGCTAGTCACCCCGGTATCAGTCGATAGTCAATATGCCATTGATATTGTTGGTACCGGCGGTGACGGTATGAATACCTTTAATATTTCTACCACTAGTGCCTTGGTCGTAGCTGCCGCGGGTGGGGCAGTGGCAAAACATGGTAACCGTTCCGTTTCCAGTCAATCTGGCAGTGCTGATGTGTTGGAAGTTCTGGGCGTAAAAATTGATTTAACGCCAGAGCAAGTGGCTGAATGTGTTGAAAAAATAGGTATTGGTTTTATGTTTGCGCCGCGACATCATAGTGCCATGAAACATGCAATTGGACCACGCCGTGAAATGGGGGTGCGTACCATTTTTAATTTGTTAGGACCTTTAACTAATCCCGCAAATGTGCCTAACCAACTGGTTGGTGTATTCAGCCAAGCTTGGCTCCAACCAGTCGCAGAAGTATTACAACGTTTAGGCAGCCAGCATGTATTAGTGGTACATTCTGAAGATGGACTTGATGAAATCAGTATTGCGGCAGCGACGGTTGTTTCGGAATTACGTCATGGAAATATCATAACCTATACAGTGACACCGGAAGATTTTGGTTTAAAAACATCCGATTTAAGTCAAATTCAAGTTCATTCCATCGATGAAAGTGCCACTATGGTACGCAATGTATTGGATAATCAAGCAAGCCCGGCGAGAGATACTGTGGTGTTGAATGCGGGAGCGGCTATTTATGCGGCGGGTAAAGCCGAAAGTTTTGCTGAAGGTGTCACATTAGCACAGACGGTTTTGAACAACGGTAAGGCGCGTGATAAATTGACGGCATGGGTTAATTTAAGTCAAAGTTTTTGATAGGACTTGAGCAAGGGTTTGTCCCTACAATATCCAATTAGTCTGATCCTTTTTAGGCAACTAAAGGATTGCCTCAATATTCTTATGTAGGGGCAATCCCTTGTTCAAGCCCTGAGTAGTTACCCATTTTTTTTGTAGTCGTCAAATTGGACACCAAAGAAATCCGATTTTTTCAAAAACTCGGATTTTTCAAACCCCCAAACCTGTCAGATTTGTGATTTTTTATAATGCGAATTAAGGGTTGAAAGATTCTTTTAAAATTTTATGGTTATAATTTTTGATTTTGGGCGATGTTCCTGAATTGGTTTTCTTGCCCATTGTTTTTAGTAGGTACAAAAACTTCAACTCTTAATTCGCATTTATAATGCTAAGGAACGTGCATAAAATAACTTCGACAACTAAACCTGACAGGTTTTGGAAACCTGTCAGGTTTGATGCGACATTGTGGAAGTTATTTTGTGCATGTTCCTAATTATAGGAAAACGGCTATGAATCGTACATCCAACATTTTCAGAACGCTTTTTAAGCGTAAATCAACTATGAATAAAACACCGGATATCTTGAAACAGATTTTAAAACGTAAAGTGGAGGAAATTGAGGCACATTCTCGAAAAATTCCTTTGCGTAGCCTGAGTCACGTTGTTGCTAATAGTCCACCACCGCGTGGATTTACTGAAGCGATTGATGCACGACTACGACTACAACAACCGGCTGTCATCGCCGAAATTAAAAAAGCTTCACCTAGCAAAGGGGTTTTACGAGCCAATTTTGAGCCCAAAGCCATTGCAAAAAGCTATGAAGAAAACGGTGCTGCCTGTTTATCCGTTTTGACGGATAGAGATTTTTTTCAAGGGGCAAACGAGTATCTACAGCAAGCTCATGGAATTTGTAAGCTCCCCATATTACGTAAAGATTTTATTATCGACGCTTATCAAGTTTATGAGGCACGCGCTATCGGTGCGGACTGTATTTTGCTTATCGTAGCAATATTAGGTGATACCCAATTACACGATTTAGCGGCTTTAGCAACCCATTTGGGGATGAACGTACTCATTGAAGTACATGACAGCGAAGAATTAGAACGAGCATTATTGCTAAATACGCGCCTGATAGGTATTAATAATCGTAATTTGCGGACTTTTAAAACGCACTTAAAAACCACTTTGGAATTATTGCCATGGATTCCTAAAAAACATATTGTTGTCAGTGAAAGTGGTATTCAGACTGCTAATGATGTTGCCTTATTGCGTGATGCTGGAGTTAATACGTTTTTGGTGGGTGAGGCTTTTATGAAAGCAACAAATCCAGGTAAAGCATTACTCAACTTATTTAATTAATTTGAAAAAATGCAGACTAAACGGATGTTGAATGATTTAAAGGTGGTTTCATTATGTTTACACTTTATGCTGTTATCAAACGCCATGCGTTACGGCTATTGTTCAGCTTAAGCATTTTATTATTTTTTATTTTACATGCCAGTAAAATGATCCAATGGGATTTGATTAATGCTTTAGAATATGAGGCTTATGATGTTCGGGTAGAACTGACCATGCCTAACACCATCGATCCACGCATTGTTATTGTCGATATTGATGAACAAAGTTTGAGCGAAATCGGTCGTTGGCCTTGGAATCGTTCCGTGATAGCTCAACTGGTTGATCAATTATTTGACACTTATCATATTGATATTCTTGGGATGGATGTCGTATTTGTTGAACCTGATGATAGTTCAGGCTTAAAAAAACTACGAACATTGGCTCAAGGTCCTTTAAAAGAAGCGTTAGTTTTTTTAGAAACCTTAAAAACCCTTGAAGAAATACTGGATTATGATGCCCTATTAGCCCAAAGTATGCAAAATCGTCGAATCATATTAGGTTATGCTTTTACTGTTGCTCAAGAAGGTATGCAAAATGTTGAAGCCGGTCAATTACCTTCCCCCGTTTTGACTAGCGAAGAAGTACAAGATTATCATTTAAGTTATATCAGTGCTAAAGGTTTCGCTGCCAATTTGGCACAGTTTCAGAATAGCACTATGACAGCGGGCTATTTTAATTTCATTCCTGATCCAGATGGTATTGCGCGACGTATTCCGATACTTTACGGCTACAAAGGGCAATTGTATGAATCACTTTCATTAGCTATTGCTCGCGCTGTCCTTGGCAATCCTAAAATTGAGTTAGGCTTAGTTAAGGAGCAAAGCGGTTATTCTAGTTTAGAATTTTTGCAAGTTGGTAATCGAAAAATTCCAGTTGCGGGACACATTCAAACTTTAATACCTTTCCGAGGTTTACGGGGTAGTTTTCCATACTTATCAGCCAGTGATGTCTTATTTGGACGAGTGAAAAACCCTGAGATACTTAAAGATAAAATTGTATTGCTGGGTGCCACTGCTGAAGGTTTGTGGGATTCACGGGCTACCCCTGTTGAAAAACTTCATCCAGGAGTTGAAATTCATGCCAATATCATTTCGGGCATTTTAGATAATAACATCATGGAAAATCCTGACTATCTCGTTGCGGTGGAAGTTTCACTGTTAATCTTGATTGGATTGGTCATGATCATTGTCTTACCCCTGCTCAGTCCATTGTTGGCGACCCTTGGCACGATAATCGTTTTTGGATTCGTATTTTGGCTCAATGTGAACATTTGGGAGCATAAGCAGTTGGTTTTGCCAATTGCTACCACGTTTTTGTTAATGTTAAGTCTATTTATTTTTAATATGTCTTATGGCTATATCGTTGAATCTAGTAATAAACGTCATTTAACAGGCTTGTTTGGACAATATGTGCCACCTGAATTGGTTGACGAAATGAGTCAAAACCCAGGCAGTGAATTTTCTATGGAAGGACAAACTCGGAAAATGACGGTATTATTTTCAGATGTGCGTAATTTTACCAATATTTCTGAAGGCTTAGTTCCGAAGGAATTGTCTCAATTAATGAATGAATATCTCACTCCCATGACTCGCACCATTCACGAACATCGCGGTACCATTGACAAATATATGGGGGATGCCATTATGGCATTTTGGGGAGCACCTTTATACGATTCCCAACATGCACGTCGAGCTATTGATACCGCTATGGAAATGCTAGAACGTCTAAAAGAAATACAATCGCAATTCAAAGATAAGGGTTGGCCAGAAATTAATATTGGTATTGGCTTAAACACAGGCATTATGAATGTTGGTAATATGGGTTCGCAATTTCGGATGGCTTATACTGTGTTAGGTGACGCGGTTAATTTAGGCTCACGCCTAGAAGGGGCTACGAAAGAATATGGCGTACAAATTATTGTTAGTGAAACGACTCAGGCGGCTGTCCCAGAATATCTTTACCGTGAATTAGATTGTGTTAGAGTCAAAGGAAAGGACCAACCTGTTGCTATTTTTCAACCTATCGGGCTACATGGCAAGGTTGCGCTGTCGATCATGGCAGAAGTTGCTCACTATAAACAAGCCCTGGAACATTATCGACAAAAACACTGGGAGGAGGCGAAAAAAGAATTTATGACCTTGCGTGAACAATATCCTCAACGTCCGTTATATCGACTTTATATGCAAAGGATAGAATACTTTATGAAACAGCCGCCTGGTGAAGACTGGGATGGCGTGTATACTTTTACGACTAAGTAGATTTTAGATCTGACAGGTTTTAAAAACCTGTCAGGTCTGTCGTTATTTAGGTTAAAGAACTCAAATACCGTGCTTCAACTATCAAACGTTTCATTTCTCGCACGGCTTCTGCAAAACCACAAAACAAAGCACGGGCTACAATTGCATGACCAATATTTAACTCACGCACCTCTTTCATCCTCGCAATATCTGTGACATTATGGTAATTAAGACCATGCCCTGCATTGATTTGTAAACCCGCTGCAACACCATGTTTAACAGCGGCAAAAATACGTTGATATTCCTGTTGACAGAGTTGTTCATCGGTCGCATCAGCAAAATGACCTGTATGAATTTCTATCACAGGCGCACCAACACGCACTGCGGCATCAATTTGTGCAAGATCCGCGTCTATAAATAAAGAAACCCGTGTTCCCACCGCCGCTAATCGTTGACAAGCTTCGGTAATACGAGCTATTTGCTTTAACACATCTAATCCGCCTTCAGTCGTCAACTCTTCGCGCCGTTCCGGCACTAAGCAAACATCGTGAGGACGAAGGCGTTCTGCAAACGCTAACATGTTTTCCGTCACCGCCATTTCTAAATTCATACGGGTAAGCAAGACATCTTTAATTGATAAAACATCGCGTTCTTGAATATGCCGACGATCTTCACGTAAATGTAAAGTAATCAAATCAGCCCCCGCTTGCTCCGCCACGATAGCGGCTTGTATGGGATCTGGATAACGAGTGCCACGCGCCTGTCTGATGGTGGCAATGTGATCAATATTGACACCTAAACGAGAAGATATATTTTGTGTGATTTCCATTATAAAAGTTTCGATAGTTTTTCAGATATATAAACCAAGTTTAAAAAAAAGCTTGCTTTCTAAAAAAGACTACAGAAATACAATTTTTTCAAAAAATAGTATTTCTAAATTTTTAACAAGAAATTTTCCCAAAAATAGGATTTCTTGTAGCGTTAAAACAAGCTTTGCAAAACAGAATGCAGAAGCCTGTCAATTTATTGGAAGTATTTGAAGAAGCAAAGAAGAATGTTATACGACATTCAAAGTGGTGTTCAAAAAATATTCAGGAACCTGTAAAAATGGGCGATGATGAACTTTATTGGCGGATAAATCATTATATTCATCAATAGGAACGAAACGTTCGGCATAAGAAGTCGTGTCATCTGCAACCGCCTTATGCAGTTTTTTTTCTGCTTCTGCAACATAAGGCCGATCATGATCTGGAAAAGTTTTAGGTAAACCTTCTAACGCTAACAATATAGCATTCGTGGTATTACCTTTATCTATTTCAATTTGAGATGAAGCACTCAAAGCAAAAGATTGATTGCGAAGGGCATCATTTTTTTGTTTTTCAGCTTTGTCCTTCTGAGCAAGGGCATCCACTTTAGCCCGTTCAGCCTCTTCCTTCTGGGTAAGAGCCTCCGCTTCAGCCTTTTTAGCCTTTTCAGCTTGTTCTGTAGCCTTCTGTTCAGATTTTTCGGCTGCCGTTTGTGCTGTTTTAGCTTCCAGTTCAGCCTTTTTAGCCTTTTCGGCTTGTTGTTTAGCCTCATCCATTTGAAAACCTGCAAAACCCGCCAAAACCACAGCCACAATAGCTAAAACACCAACAAAACTAAACCACATATTCCGCCGCCTATTAGCTTTCTTTATCGCCTTGCGGCTGCCTTGAATAAAATCCTGCTGCAAAACCGTCGGCGCAGGTTGCTTAGTTTCTTCCTGTGCGGTATCTTTCCAACTTTCCGCATTCGCACAAGCCGTTATATTGAGCAAAAAATCATTGCTGTGATCATTTTCTGCCCAATCGCTAGCGCGTTGTTGTAGAACCGTGTGCTGATGCGCATGTTCTCGATCCAACTCAATCGCTTGAATTAACTCAGGAAAAGATTTATCAAAAGGGTTGTCTTTAAAATCGATCCAATTAATCACCCGTAAGGCTTCAGGCATTGTGGTTGCTTCGGTTTCGCGGTGCAAGACACTGATAAACCGTTTGTGTTGTTCTGCGGCATATTCCACCTCCCCTTGACAATAAGGCGATTCCACCGCATCCGGTGAAATCACAAACACAAAGTTATCGGCACTGTCAATGCCTTTATAAATTTCTTTGCCAAAATCAACGCCTGTGCTAATGCTTTCTTGGTCAAGCCAAGTGGTTTTTCCAGCCTCCTGTAATGTCGTATTTAAGTGGCGTGCAAAATCACTGTCTTTACGCGAATAGGAAATAAAGACTTCTGTGCCTAATTGACCTTTCGCCGCTTCACTGGCTGTTATCAGTTGTTGGTGTAATTCAAGGGGGAGATGTTGTTGGTTGGATAAGCGCAACCACATTTTCGCATTTTCTAGGTTATAGCCCCGCAACAAAAATGACGGTTTCTGATTTTTCTCTGTCCATTTCAGTGCCCGAACCAACAACACTTTATGTTGTTTATAATAGTCTTGGTCTTGTTTCAGAATGTTCAAAATCTCATCAATACTGCTTTCATAATCGGCTTGACTCGTTTTCTCAGTCAAATCAACGTATTGCAAACTTCGCAACTTATCTGGCATATCCGAAATGGGCGTTGGGATAATTAATAACGGCACAACCCGTTTGTGATATTTCAACGCATGGGCTAATTCGCGCTGGCAATATTCAGAAGCCACCGAAGACGGGGAGATAAAAAAGAAAAAGTTATCCGCCCCTTCAATGCCACGTTCAATCGCCCGATCATATTGTTCGCCTTTTTGGATATCGCGATCATGCGTCCAACAGGTTTTTGCATAACGCGATAAGGATTGCACCACGGCATTGCGAATGGTTTTATCTTGTTCTTCATAACAGATAAAAATATCGGTATTCAAGTTTTCAGCGTTTTTGCGCGCCTCACAAATCAATTCGCAGATTAACGGCGTGGGCTGGCATGGCGGTTGGATTGGCGGCAGAAATTCGGTTAATAACCAGTCTTCAGCAGCCGTGCGTTCTTTACCCACTAAAAGATGTTGGGTGGCTTTTTGGTTTTGTTGCCAGTTCTGTGCGTGAATCAAAACCTCGGTGTGCTGATGGATATAGGCTTTTTGCCGTTCGAGTATTCGTACCAATTCCAAAAAGGCGGTTTCAAACTCGGTGCGGTCGCTGAAATCCAACCGCTGAGCCACTCGCAACGCCTCCGGCATTTGCGCCACTTTGCGATGCCACAGCATAATAATCCGTTTGCCCTGCGAAGCGGCGTGTTTGATTTCGTTTTGACAATAAGGTGACGCAACAGAGGGTGGCGATGCCACAAACAGAAAGTTATCAGCATTATCAATGCCTTTAAAGGTTTCTTTTTCAAAATCAACTTCGGTATTAATGCTACTCTGTTGCGTTTCTTGGTCAAACCAAACTGTTTTGCCGGCTTCTTGCAACTGCGTCATCAGTTTTTGGACAAAATCGTTGTCCTTACGCGAATAGGAAATAAATAGCTCTGTTCCCCGTTGGTGGACGGCGGTATCGCTTGCGGTAATGAATTCTTGATGCAATGGCAGTGGCGAATGTTGTTGGCGTTGTTCAGACAGGCGTAACCAAGTTTTCGCCAGTTCCAACTTATGCCCTCGCAATAAAAACGTGGATTTACGATTTTCGGCAGCCCATTTTCGGCTCCGAGCCAGCAAGACTTTATGTTGTTGATAATAATCCTGCTCATAAGCTAGGAGGTTTAAGATTTCATCAATCTTAGGAGCTAAACCTCCGAGGTTTTGGAAACCTCGGAGGTTTTGAGTCGTCGTAAAATCAATGTATTGCAAATCCCGTAGCGCGTCTGGAATCTCCGAGGTAGGCGCAATTAATAATGGAATAATACGCTTGTGATAATTCACCGCATGGGTTAATTCGCGCTGGCAAGATTCGGAGACCACTGAGGATGGGGAAATGAAAAAGAAAAAGTTGTCCGCCCCTTCGATACCTTGCTCAATTGCATATTCATAGCGTGTGCCTTTTTGGATATCCGTCTCAGGCATCCAACAAGTTTTCACATAACGCGACAACGATTGAACCACTGAATTGCGAATGGCTTTATCCTGCCTATCACAACACATAAAAATATCCGTCATCCGGTTTTCGGCGTTTTTGCGAGATTCACAGATCAACTCGCACATCAATGCAGCAGGTTGGCATGGGGTTTTTTCAGGCGGGAGAAATTTTTTGAATAGCCACGCTTCAGCGTTCAGACGTTCTTCACCCGTTAATAGATGTTGGGTGGCTTTTTGATTTTTTTGCCAGTGTAAGGCGTGCGTTAAAATCTCGGTGTGCTGATGGATGTAGGCTTTTTGTTGTTCCAGTGCGCGTACCAGTTCCAAAAAGGCGATTTCAAATTCGGCACTGTTGCTAAAATCCAACCATTGAATGATTTTTAGCGCCGTCGGCATCGTGTTGGGATCCGTTTTGCGACGCAATATGGTGATAAAGCGTTTACCGAGTGAAGCGGCATAATTGACTTCGTTTTCGCAATATTCTGATTCAACCGCATCCGGTGAGAGTATAAATAAAAAGTTATCAGCACTGTCGATGCCCTTATAGATTTCTTTCTCAAAATCAACCCCGGTGCTGATACTTTCTTGATCAAACCAAGTGTTTTTGCCAGCCTCTTGCAACGCGGTGTTCAATTGCCGGGCAAAATCAGCCTCTTTTCGTGAATAGGAAACAAAAACTTCCGTGCCTAATTGCCCCTTCGTAGCAAAACTGGTGTTTATCAGTTCATGATGCAAAGGCAATGGCGGATGCCGCTCGCGTTTATCATTCAGGCGCAACCAAGTTTTGGCTTTCTCTAAATTATGCCCTCGCAGCAAAAAGGACGCTTTACGGTTTTCGTTTTCCCATTTCAAAGCACGCGCTAACAACATTTTATGTTGCTCGTAATATTCATGAGCGAGGCGCAAAATGTTCAGAATGTCATCAATATCGCTATCGTAATCAGCCTGGCAGGTATTATCCGTAAAATCAACGTATTGCAATTCACGCAGAACCTTTGGAATATCTGGTTCAGGCGTGGGCGCAATTAATAGAGGCACGATGCGCTTGTTATATTTAAGTGCATGTTCTAACTCGTCTTGGCAATAGTCAGAAGTTATCGAATGGGGGGAAATAAAATAAAAAAAGTTATCTGCGTTTTCAATGCCCATTTCGATAGCACATTCATAATCTGCGCCTTTTTGAATATCGCAATCATGTCTCCACGTCGTTTTGGCATAGCGTGATAAGGATTGAACCACACTATCCCTGATTTCTTTATCGTGATCAACGTCATAACAGATAAAGATATCTGTCATCAAGTTTTCGGCATTTTTACGTGCCTCACAAATAAATTCACACACCAAATTAGAAGGTTGGCATGGTGGTTGTGTGGGTGGCAAAAATTCCGTCAAGAGCCATTCTTCAGCGGCAGTGCGTTCCTTACCCACTAATAAATGGTGGGTGGCTTTTTGGTTTTTTTCCCAATGCAGCGCATCCGTTAAAATTTCCGTGTGGCGACGCACATACGGTTTTTGCCGATCCAACACGGTTGTGATTCGTTCCACCACACCATCAAGCACATCAATAGATTCACCAAAAATGGGAAATTCAAAAGTTTTTAGATAATCCAAACTTTCATGTTTGGCCCAATTATTTTCGTAGGGCTGTGCCCATTCGACTAGGCGTTGACAATCGTCATCGGACATTTTTTCTTTGGCATCTAACCGATCTATTTTTCCAATTAACTCGTGAGAACGATTTAACACGTCTTGCTTGGTTTGGATATTTTGGTCTGGCAAGTTATAAGCTTTATAAAAACGAGCCATAGCTTGTTTATTCTTATCCGGAAGTTCTTGCAACGCGGTTTTATAGATCACCATTTGGTTAACCGGAATAATCCGTTTTCCTAACAAACGCGCATACTCCAATTCAAGCAGACAATACGGTGATGTCAGACAGCGCGGTGCCATGACATAAACAAAGTTATGGGCGGATTCAATCCCATGATCGATGCGCTGAACATAGTCATCCCCATCAGGGATGTTTACTTTGTCAAACCAGCCCTCATAGCCCGCCAGTTTAAGTCGTTGGTGGAGTCGCCCGACAAAGCCTAAGCTTTCTCGTCGCCCGTAGGATATGAATAAATCTTTGAATTTATTCATTTTTTGTTGATATACCTCAAAAAAGTTGATCCTATTTTTATTCCTAACAAAAAATATTTAGTTAAAAAACAATTGATTATGAATTTGGTCTTCATTAACCATTAACCATTTTCACCACTCCAGCTTAGTACCAAAATTTAAGCTATCCAGTGAATGATCCCATAGCCGTCGCTCGCTAAAAAAGTTGACCCCATGCCAAGGAAAAATAGGGGACAGACCACATTTTATGTTTTCCTCCAACGGAGCGAGCGCATTCCCATTTTCTATTTATAGTGTATGATGCACCGCGATACAGCCTACAAAATCCGGCGAGTGAGTTAAGTAGCTTCAATTTTATCCAATAAATAATTAACAGTTGCTAAATATACAGCCATAAAATGATGCAAAACAACGGTTCTATGGGCTTTATCAAAAATATCAAGTGTTTTTTAACTTTTTATTTTTGATGTTTCGGAAATTTATCCATCCATAATGAACCAAACAACCAACAATATTATATTTTGTACTCTGCCCTGAAATAAACCTCAAATAGATTTATCCCAAGGCTAATTCATAAAAAGAAATACTATTTTTCAAAAA
>Ga0233403_10000729_pt1 | contig 15783 bp, 18 predicted proteins | sample Na_oxic_1_MG_FD_179866 | JGI IMG/M metagenome (GOLD analysis project Ga0233403, IMG submission 179866) | Seawater microbial communities from Saanich Inlet, British Columbia, Canada - Na_oxic_1_MG | ecosystem: Environmental > Aquatic > Marine > Inlet | place: Canada: British Columbia | collected...
CACTTCGCTGTGGGACTGGATCAAACATCCCAGGGTGTGATTCACCTATCTAACTGCTGCTGATTATTCTCAGCCCTCTGTTAGTTCCATACTATGGAATACCATAGATTAGGTAACTATTCAATTAAAAGAGGGCGAACACACAATTAAAATAGGGCGAACACGCCATTAAAAGAGGGCGAACACGCCATTAAAAGAGGGCGAACACGCCATTAAAAGAGGGCGAACACGCAATTAAAAGAGGGCGAACAACCAATTAAAAGAGGGCGAACACGCAGGTTCGCCCCTATTATCAAAAGCGCCGCTGATTCTGATGCTTAGAGTTTTACCATCATTTTCTTGATGACTTCATTATGAGCTTGTGTATCTACTTCACGCTCTAAAACTTTTTCTGCGGTGGCTAATACCAAATTCCCAAAATGCCGACGCAAATCTTCTCTGGCACGGTTGCTTTCTTGCTCAATTTCTGCAATGGCTGCTGTCAATTGACGCTGTCCTTCAATTCGTGCATCTTCCTTGGCTTCTTCGATGATTTCGTTGGCGCGTTGCCCCGCCGCCGCGACAATATCTGCCGAATCTTGTTTGGCTTCACGTAAACGAGCAGCCGCTCGTTGTTCGGCTAATTCTAAATCATGTTGCCCCCGATCTGCTGCTGCTAAACCTTCAGCAATGCGGGCCTGGCGGCCTGCCATCATTTCGGTCATTGGGCCCCATAAAAACCGCCAAACAAACATGACTAGCACGACAAAAGTGAGAATTTGTCCAAAAAGAGTGGCTGTTATACTCACGTCTACCCCCGGTGATGGGATGTGAAAAATAAAAAATGATTGGTTTTCAGTTTTCAGTTATCAACACTTTGATATTGGATAAACAAGAATGTCATTTGGTTTTAACGTTTTGTCAAAAAACGCTTAACTGAAAAAGGTTCCGAGTTAATGATTCGTTTAACCACCAATGGTTTTAAGAGCCGCTTCTGCTGCTCCCAAAAACGGGTTGGCGAAAATGAACCACATCGAAATACCCAACACGATAAACGGAAAGGCTTCCATTAAACCGCCGGTAAACAACATTTGCACCATCAATAGGGGCCTCATTTCGGGTTGTCTAGCAATGCCTTCTAAATACTTGGAACAAATCAATGCCCAACCCAGTGCCGAAGCAAATCCGGCAGCGGCGAGCATGATACCGACAATTAAGGCGGTAGACGCATACAGCTCGGTAATCATTTCTGGGGTCATCCAAAAGTCTCCTTGTTTAATTAAAATTAATAATAAAGTGAAAAGAATGAAAATGGGTGATCTTGATATAGTAGCTGGTGGGCTGCAAAAACACGCTACCCACCATTTCACGCGTGAAATACAGAAAATGTTAAAAGATTTATGCATACCTACTTATATCTATTAAACACCCTGATGTTGCACTACCTGTGATTGTCATTAAATCAATGCCCTTCCTCCATGGATTGATGGGCAAGACTTAAATAGACAATCGTCAGTAGCATAAATATAAAAGCTTGTAATGTGATGATCAGAATGTGGAAAATGGCCCATGTGCCGCCAGGTACCCATTGAATCCACCAAGGTAATAAGGCTATTAAGATGAAAATCAACTCGCCAGCAAACATATTACCAAATAAACGTAGTCCCATGCTGGCCGGTTTAGCTAATTCCTCAACTGTCGTCATCACAATATTAATGGGCATTAACAGGATTTTCGCAACGATATTGTTGGCAGAAAACGGGTGAAATAAAAACATTTTAATAAAACCCAGGCCGCCTTTGATTTTGATATTGTAAAAAATAATCAGCGCAAAGACGCTACCGGCAAGCGCCAAAGGCGTATCCAAATTCGCCGTCGGTACGACTTTTAGGTAGTGAATCCCTGCCGCATTGGCCACCCAAGGTAATAAGTCTACCGGCAACAAATCCATCGCATTCATCAAAAATATCCACACAAAAAGTGTGAAGGCTAAAGGCCCAATCAGGGGATTATAGCCGACAAAAGCATCTTTGACTTGTCTTTCAACAAATTCAAGTATAATTTCAAGGAAATTTTGTAGGCCGGTTGGATTATCGGGATCCAAATTATCCCCCACTTTTTTAGCGGCCCATCCTACTAAGAAGGCGAGGCCTGCCGCAAACAGGAAAGTATCAATATGGAATGTCCAAAAACCTTCTCCGACAGATAAGTTAGTCAAGTGGTGTTGAATATACTCAACCGCACTCGGCCCACTTGTTACCACTTCGTGAGATTCTGCCACGCTTAAACTCCGTTTTGAAATGAATTTCACGCTAAAGTTTAGCTTCGCTAAACGTAAGCGTGATAAATGATAATTCGTTATTGGCTAATAGACAATAGCAAATAATCATAAATTAAATAAGTTATCAAAACAACTGGCCATTTGCAATTACCCATGACGATTAAAGAGATATCCAACATGGGCAATGGCAAATGCGACTAATAAAGGCACGGGCGGCAAACCAAGCCATCCCATGCCGACAATAAAAAAGCCTAATGTAAAAACAAATCGTTGTACAGCGGCCAAATAAAATATTTTAACCTCTTGGCCAGGTGCAATTTTCGCAATGGAAGCGGCTGCCCGTAGGCGACGATGCGTCATCCAAACATTAAACATCACGATACAGCCGCCATATAAAGCGGCTTGCGCTGCAAATTGTCCTTGATAAATGTAAAACGCCCACGCCACAGCCGCTACTAAAAGCGATTGCACCGCGAGCATTTTAGATGCGCCCGTGTCGGGTGTTATTTGCCCACCGGGCGGTTCAATACTCATTATCAGTTATCAGTTATCAGTTATCAGTTATTAATTTTTTGTAGGGGGCCGGTAACGGGTTTTTAAAGCCCACCATCTAATTAAAATTAAGGTAGGCAAACGTTGCCAACCCTTACAAATATGATTTAAATCAAATACTTAAATATTGTTGTCTAACAATGAGCGCCTACCCACCATTAATTATCAATTATCAATAAATAAACCTGATAAAGAGCGTATTTTGCACTGCGGGGGGAGACATTCTAACCGATGCTAGGTTTTGTTATCAATAAATTTTTCTTTTGAAGACTTCAAAACACTTTGTCTATAGCAGATTAATAAAGTTGCAGTCTAATTGAATCATAAGTTGTGATATGAAATACATTATAAACTGTGTGTATTGTATATTTTTTTCAACATTCGATGTTCAAGTTTTTGCGCGCAAAAACTTGAACCTCGAATAGAGAACACAGAAAACCACAAAGAACAACAGAGTATAATTTTAAGATTTTATTAATCAATTCATATAGAATATTTGAGGGATTTATAAACTTTCTATAATAAGGCATTTGAAAACACACACAATTACAGCATTTTTATATCACAATATTATTAAAAATCAAAGAATTATACTCTGTGGCACTCTGTGGAACTTCGTTATCGCCGTAAAGAAAAGAAAAATTTTAGACAAACTGATTGGTGCTAAGAGGCTTATATTATATGTAGATTTTATGATCTCAAGTGTGTAAACTAAAAAGTTTTGATTCATCAGATCAAGGCCACTCTCAAAATGAAACTAAAAAGAGTAACACTCACCAATTTTCGATGCTTCTCCTCATTTTCTATGCAGCTTGATGAACGGCTAACCGTTCTTGTCGCTCAAAATGGCGCGGGTAAAACCTCTATTTTAGATGCCATTGCTACCGGTTTAAGTCAATTCATCACAAGACTGCCTTTAGTTTCTGGAATCAATCCCAAGGATTCTGATTACTTAGTTTATAGCGATGGCAATAAGCCAGCGTATATGCGGATTGCTTGTGAGAGTACTCATGGCATACGATGGGATCGTACACAAAAGCGTGATCGAACTCGGAAAACGCAAAGCGAAATACCAAAACCTTATGGTACTCAATTGCTTAACGATTATGTTTATGAATTGGTACAGACTAACAAGGGCAACAGTCCGTTTCAGTTACCCATTTTTGCTTACTATGGAACCGGTCGTGGTGTTTTTGAAGTGCCTCAAAAACGTCGATATTTTAAAAAAAGGTGTTTTCAAGCCCTTAAAGGCGCTTTAGAAGCCAAAGCGAATTTTCATCATTTTTTTAAATACTTTTATTTTTTGGAAGAATTGGAACGCCGAGGACAAAAGCAAAATGCGGATTATCAACAACCTGAACTCAACACCATCAAAAAAGCGATTGAATCAGCGATGCCGATGTTCAGAAATCCGCGTAGTGATCGACACTTATGTTTTTTAATTGATTGGCAAACCAAGAAGGAAACTAAGACGCTAAGAATTGAGCAATTGAGTGATGGATATCGCACCATGCTCGCGATGATTATGGATATCGCGGCCCGTATGGCTGAAGCCAATCCAAATAGGGAAATTCCTCTTGAAATAGAAGGGATTATATTAATTGATGAAATCGAACTGCACCTACATCCTGGCTGGCAACAAACGATATTGCCCTCTATTTTAAAAACCTTTCCCAATCTTCAATTTATTGTGACAACGCACAGTCCACAAGTGCTCACTACCGTACCGAGTTCATCCATCAGGGCCATACATTGGGACAGTAGTGAACAACCCAGCTTGATGCCTATTGCCTTTTCTGAAGGCGCAGAGTCACAACAGTTGCTAGAAGATATATTAGGTATTCAGCAAAGACCACAAAATATAGGTATTGTTAAGGAACTTAATCGTTATTTGGAACTGATTAGCCTGGATAAATGGGACTCAAAAGAAGCAAGAGTATTACGCTCTAAACTGAATAAATGGGGGCATGGGTATGAACCGGCTTTAGCCAATGCTGATATAGACATTCGTCTACGTGCTCGCAGACGGGAGAGAAGATGAAGAAAATAAATAAGTCTGCTATCGAACCAACACAACTCACTTCATATCGAGCCGTTAAGCCAGAAGCGAATTGGGATGGATTGAGGAAGAAGATCACAAGATATAAAGCACTTAAAAAGCAGTTAATTCAAGATCAAAAAGGGTTATGTGCTTATTGTGAGATTGATCTGGCCTTAGCTGATAAGCGAGATCAAGGAATAGATGATTTTAGAGTGGAACATTTTCACCCAAAAAATCCACACAAACCGCCACCTAACCATGCCCTAGAATGGAAAAATTTACTAGGGGTTTGCTTAGGTGGCAGTCAAAGGAATGTGATAGAGAACCGTTTTATGCATTCTGATTACAGTTGTGACGTGCCAAAAAGTAACAATAATTGGGTCAAGGTTATTTTAAACCCATTATATGATGTGCCCGCTTTTCCAAGATTGTTTCAATATATAGAGCAAGGAAAAGATGCGGGAAAGATAGAAGTTGATCTCAAATTATGTCCACCTCATTTGCAGAAAAAGGCCCAAAAAACGATTGATAAACTTAAGCTTAATGCCACTAGACTAAAGCGATTCAGAGCAACCGTGATCAAGCATTTCAGGAGCAGTTTTGACAAACTCACCCGTTCCGGCCTTTCAGAAGATGAAGCACTTGAAGAACTGGCTGAAGTGTACTTCGATCTTAATCAACATTGGCCACCCTTTTTTACTTGCATCCGTTGGTATTTAGCAGATAAAGCGGAAGAACGATTAAAAGAGATTGGTTATAGTGGTTAAAAAGGGCCAACCACAAGGGATTGCCCCTTGTGGTTGCTCTAATAATTCAGGCTACGTTGCCTGACTGCCAACCGACATTTTGGCTTATGTGATTTAAACGCAATTCTTGTTTCAATGGGTGACGTTACCCGACTTCCTGTACTGCTAGATTGTCCAATGTCATTGTTTCAATGGGCGAATTTGCCCTAAACTTATCAATTATCGCAAAATAAATTTGGAACGAAAAATTCGCAAAATAAATTTGGAACGAAAAGCTGAAAGCAAAATAAATTTGGAACGAAAAGCCTTCGCATTATATTCTCGGTTTGGTTTCCTAATTAATAATTATCCCCGTAGAGACGCGATGCCTCGCGTCTCTATATCGCGTTTGCAGCATTAAGAGACGCGAAGTGCATCAAGAGACGCGAGCATCGCGTCTCTACAAATCACAAAAAACGAAATGCATTATCTACTCTTTTTTAAATTAAGGCAACACTTTCTCAAAACAGAATGACTTAAATAAATCGCTCACGCTTCATTTTGCCTCTAAACCTAACACCTTTTCAACGGCCTTGATACGCGCTTGACAATTTTTGATAAGCCTCAGTCGCTTCGTTCACCATGACAACTAATTGATCAATATCGGGTTCATCAATATCGCGCATGGCCGCTGCAATTTCTTTAAGTCTTTGATAATTATCAATATAAGTGGTTTTCTTTGGGACTTTAGCCCCTTTTTCTTTCACTGTTTATCTGCTCCGTTTTAAATCTAATCATGGATAGAACGCTGATGAGACTGATTGTCATGATTTTCACGCTAAAGTATAGCGAAGCGAAACTTTAGCGTGAAACGCTGATTTTCAATCAGCGTTATCAGTATTTTATAAACTCTACATTTAAACTGTCATTTCGGTTTAGACTCACTGAGTATTCATTACAAAGAGCGTTTATACAATTATGAATTTTTCAAAATAACAATCAAAACAATAATCACACAGAACGCGTAGAGTAAGCAAAAGTCGTCATCCGCCTCACGAAATTTGTTCATGGTGTATGACGCGCTGCAATACACCCTACGCGAGCTAATTGCAAACCTCATAACCCAGATAAGCATTAATAGCCCCTCTAAAATTTTCTTTAAATCTATTAAAACTTGGCATGTCAATTTTATTGGATTCACAATTTTCTGCTATCTGCTGTTGCGTATAACCACTTGCTTTACATATCTTTTTAGGATAATTTCGACTCGTTTTATCAGTTGTTGCCTGTTCATGCTTTGCACAGTTTTGATACTGGCTTAAACAACACATTAGCCAGGCTTCACTTGTCTTAACCGGCATCATTGGGACACCTGTTGCGTCATATTCGCTTTGCTTTAAACCTAATTTAACCTGTTTATATCGCGTTTCATTGGAATCGTTATCTCTATCAATAAAAAATAGGGCTATATCAGCGCCTTGCTCTTTTGCTAAACAACCAAAGGACTCACTGTTAGTGTAAAAACCTTTTAATATACATTTCTCATAATCACTCTCTTTTCTATGTTGTTTTTTACCCCTTAATATCATTTTTTTTCTGTTTCCTGAAGAACCAGTCATATCCTTTTTATGAATATAAACCCACTCAATATCTTCTTTAGTCTGGCGTAAAATATTATAAAGTTGTTGATAACAATCCAATTTTTCTATCAAAATGATCATAGGGCCTTTTTTCAAAGGCTCAGCATAATACGAAACACCCATATCTGCTGGGCCTTCTCCTCTAATCGCTATCTTCATGATTGGCCTCGAACAGTCGTTTTTGAGTCAGTTCTAAAAGATTAACTCTCTGCATTATCTCACCGGGACCAAATAGATCATACTCATGATCACTTATCTTTTGATGCTTAGCAATAAGCTCAAAAAAGTTATCCATTTTAGTCGATCCATCTTGGGCCTTATAGACAAATAATATGGATTTTTTAGCGATATGATCATCTAAATAATTAAGCAATAGTGGGCTATGTGTTGCCACAATCGTTTGGTGATGAGAGTTAAGCAGTGTCTCAACCAGTTTTTCAACGAACTCCTGATTGATGCCATCTTCTATCTCATCAAATATCAAAATAGATTCAGTCGTCAAGAGTTGTGACAATATAGCCAAAATACGCAACACGCCGTCACTCAAATGCAAACTATCTGTCTCAATTAATTCACTTTTATGTTTCTCTACCACAGAGAGTTTTTTCCAACCTGAAGGCAGAGATGAGGTTTCAAATGAGTCAATATCGGGGAAGAAACGGTTTAATGTTTTTTGTAACTGTTCTTTTTTATCACGACTCAAAGCATTTAAAAATGCTGAGAGCTTCTCGCCTCCAAGCCCTATATCATTTTTAGCTTCCCTTGCTCTTTTTTTCATAAGAACCGGGCTTAGCAATTCGGCTGAACGAATTTCACTGAAAAATTTATGAATACTATTGAGCTCATCACCCAATAAATCAGATTCCAACGCTGAAAGAATAGAGCCATTGTATTTAAAATTTATCTTCTCTTTACTCTGTGTATAAAAACGATACTCTCCAGCATTGACACTCAGTATTGGACGATAAGTCTCGCCAGATTGTTGGTATATACGCTCTTTTGTACATTTTAGGTTTTGACTATTAAATGCCATCTCCCAAATATAAGTCTCTTGCCCGAGTTGAAAAGTCACTTCAATATCAATCAAGAATTTATTACTGCCATAAAAAGTTAACTCTTTTTTACGCCACTCTCTTTTTTCTAACCACTCTTCCATTTTTCCTAAAGAGATAACGGACAAGAAGTCAATAAGTTGAAGAAATGTTGTTTTTCCTGCCCCATTCATGCCGATTAAAAAACTATTTTTACTAAGCGTTATTTCTGTCTTTTTTAAAGATTTAAAGTTATCTATCTTTATTGCTTTCAACATATTTACACACATAATGTATCCTTTAGCAAGCGTAGGAAGTGGGACAATGCCATTCAGTTAAGTGCAGCGCATGACAATGAGTGCAAAATTTATTTTGCGGCCTTCTTGGAGTGCAAAATTTATTTTGCTGCCTTCTTGGAGTGCAAAATTTATTTTGTGGCCTTCTTTTCGTTCCAAATTTATTTTGCGGCCTTCTTGGAGTGCAAAATTTATTTTGTGGCCTTCTTTTCGTTCCAAATTTATTTTGCGGCCTTCTTTTCGTTCCAAATTTATTTTGCGGCCTTCTTGGAGTGCAAAATTTATTTTGCTTTTATTTGTTTTCGAGCTACTGATAATAGTAATGGCAGCGCGGTTTATTAGAGGTTTTATCCACTTAAAAAAAAACAACACTTTCTCCAAAAAGACGACAATTAAATAGCTTTGGCTCTAAGCCTAACACCTTTTCAACAGCTTCGATACGGGCTTGATAATTTTATATAAGCCTCAGTCGCTTCGTTAACCATGACAACTAATTGATCAATATCGGGGTCGTCAATATCGCGCATGGCCTCTGCAATTTCTTTAAGTCTTTGATAATTATCAAGTTAAGGGAGTACAACCGATTAACGGTATTAACGGATTAATAGCTTTTGATAAAAATCTGTTGATACCGCTAATCCGCTGTACTAGACAATAGAAAACACCAAAAAAAAATAAAGGAATGGTGGGTTGTAGCGAAGCTTCTACCCACCCGACGCTCGCTAAATTGTTCCACTGTTTTTAAGAGTTCCTCAAAAGATAATTAGGCTTTAATTTGAATGGTAGGCATTTTCACTAATAATAGTTAGAGGAGATAAGATGTTGTTGTCGGGTTCTTTGATAAATTTTAAACTCGTTCCCAACGTATTCATTGGGAATACTGGTAAGCAACGCTCTGCGTTGCCGTTTGCTTCTCGTCCCTTCATTAATTCCCAACCAAGAAGTTGGGAACTAGAAAAACAATTAAATAAACAACCCAAGTCAATCGAAAGAGAACGAAATGGTGGGTTGTAGCGAAACTTCTACCCACCCTATGCTCGCTTATTATTTTTTAACCAATGTAACCCTCGGCAAAACATTTTCGGCTTTTTTGACGAAAGCATTATCAAAGGTATAAAACTGTTTAACTTCAGAGTTAGCAACTAAATGTAAAGCATCAGCGAAATCCATACCTTGTCGATAATATTCCAGTGCCAAAGCAATTTGTTCTGGGAATTCTGGTACGACATTGGGTAATCCTAAAATTTGCAACATGGCTTTGTCAATTTCAGGCGGTTTGAATTCATAAACCGAACGCAGCACCCATTCCATTTCTAGTAATACGGTTTTGGCTATGAAAATTTCTTCCGGTTTGTTGAGTATTTCCAAAGCCCGTTTTGCTTGTATTGGATCGTCATTTGTTAAGTAACGAACTAAAATGTTGGTGTCAGCAGCAATCATATTTTAACCTCATTAAACCACTGTTCTCGTGCAGCTTTAATAATGCCTTGTTCCAATTCTTCCAAAGATTTTGCTTTACCTTGGTATTTTAGGCATCCTAGCCCATCTTCTAAACGAGTTGTTGGAAAAGGTTTCACAATATGTATTGGTTTTACGGTTAATTTGACTTCGACTTCCATGTTAAACGCTATAACAGGAAGGTTTAAATGTAACATGCCGTCTGCACCTATATGAGAACGTAATGTAATGTTTTGCATCTATTTATTTTCCTTTCTTGGACATTTAATGAGTATAATGGTAGGATGGGTAGCCACTTCCTAAGTTTACCCATTAGGACCGCAACTACCTTCCTCCGAACCGTGCTTGCTACTTTCATAGCACACGGCTCTCCGGAGCAACTTTTTAAAGCCTCCAATTCTGAGGGTCTTTGTTAGTCATCCGACTAAACCCGTCATTTTTAGAGACCGCTACTCCTGCAACCCTTCCCCTTTTCCCATTATTAGTGGGACGCATCTAATGTTAATAACATTAGTCGGGTACTACGATGGCTCCGTTATCATGGGAATTACTCCCCGTAGATAATCCCCTAGTTAAAGCCGATTCGAGGTCCACATTTAGGCACTCTTTCCGTCATTTAGCATTCTACTTGAACGTGGCACCAATCAGACATTTAGCACATTCTCGCTACCTTAATGTGCTATAATTGGTAATGGGTTTCACCGGAATTCCCATTTGGTCTACGTTTCCAACCATGACTTGAGTTCAGGCAGTATGGCTTTTACCTTGTGTGGCCTAGCTGAATCACCTATTGGGCATACCGGTGCCCTTATGACCCTTTTACAAAACATGCTACTGTCCCCCTTGACTTTCGCCTCAAGGTAAGTTTTTGCTTTATACATCTTATGTCAATGCAACGTCCTCCGACGTATCGAATCGGCCCCCTCTTAGGGCGCACTAACAAACATAGGGTACGCCCCATCAATCATAATTTAATGGTGCGTGGGACGCACCCTATGCTCGCTTTATTTGCCCACCCTACGTTTGCTATTGAGTTTTACCAAAGTTTAGTAAGAATCTTTAACAAACTGATCAAACGTATTATATGTTTTATAAGAGGGGCCAATTTGATCTATAGCGTGCATAAAAGGTGCTCCAAAAATTGACTTTGGCAATGTCTTCCCTGAAAAAGGATAAGTTTTGATTTTATCTTTATCAACTTCAATTACATGAGCAAAATCTTTTTCCCAAGTATTTGGAGCCTGACTTCTATCTTCAAAGTAATACGGGTTTTTAACCGTAACAACAGTGAAATAGTCATGATCAACAACCTTATCTTTCACATTTGGTAAAAAGATAATGTCGTTGATTTTCATCTGAACCATACGTGACAAAATCTTTAGTCTGCCGCTTGCTTTAGCACAATCTGACACATCTCCCCAGTATCGGTTTGAAGCTATAATAAAATTTTCTATCCAAGCATTGTCAGACAATCTCAAATCAAGAGTAGGTATTCCCCAACCCTGTCTTAAACGATGATGCAGAAATAATTCCTCTAAAATAAAATTAATACCAATACTACCATCATATGTAAGATGACTTACTGTACCTGTCGTCAGTCCCGTTTTCAAAGCATTTATATTTAAGGTAATAGGACATTTTCCATCAGGTTCTCCGCCAAAAGCGTTAGGCACTCTAAAAACCCACATATTCATTGTTTTGTTTCCTTTCCTAATTAATAAGTGTGGGGTGCTTATTTTAATATCACATGCAACATAGTCGAGACGCGAAGCATCGCGTCTCTACAAATCACAAAAAAACGCATCGCATTATCCACTTGTTATTAAATTAAGGCAACACTTTCTCAAAACGGGATGAATTAATTAGCTCCGCTTTGCCTCTAAACCTAACACCTTTTCAACAGCCTCGATACGGGCTTGACAATTTTTATAAGCCTCAGTCGCTTCGTTAACCATGACGACTAATTGATCAATATCGGGTTCATCAATATCGCGCATGGCCGCTGCAATGTCTTTAAGTCTTTGATAATTATCAATATAAGTTTTTGTCTTTGGGGCTTTAGCCCCTTTTTCTTTCACGGTTTATCTGCTCCGTTTGAAATCTAATCATGGATAGAACACTGATGAGACTGATTGTCATGATTTTCACGCTAAAGTATAGCGAAGCGAAACTTTAGCGTGAAACGCTGATTTTCAATCAGCGTTATCAGTATTTTATCATATTTCCCCTATTCAATTGCGCTTGCTTCAGGGCCTCTTTCGCAATTTATCTGCCCATCTTGAAATTCAATGATTAAAGACACTTCTTTTTGGGCAACCGTTTTACGTGTCATAATCTTATTTTCACGATTTCTCACAATCGCATACCCGCGTTTCAAAATCCTTTTCGGGTCACCCAATAACACTTGCTCCATTAATAATTTGATCTGATGATGCGCCTGATTCAGTTGCGTTTGACTGGCATTGCTCACCGTTTGCATTAATATTGTCAATTTATTGCGTTGTTCGCCTATTTGCTTGATCACTTGTTCACGTATCAGCGCCATTTGTCGTTCATTGTTCGATTTGGCTTGATTGAGCTTTTCGCTCGCTAATTTGCGAGCGTTTTGCCAATCTTGTTTCGCATTGCGCGCATTTTGAATAATCGTGCTGGCAATGTGTGTAATCACTAAACTGGGCGTATGACAAGCCAAGTGAGCCACTTCATCTAATAACGTCTGATCTCTTTCATGCCCAATCCCAACAATAACGGGTAATTGCGCGGTACAAACCGCTTTCACAATCTCATATTCATTTAATTGAAATAAATCCGCTTTGAAGCCACCACCGCGAATCATGACAACCGCATCATAAGATTGGCTGTGATGATCGTTATGGCGTTTTTTAAAAGCCGCTGGCATTTCTGTGATCAGATTTTGCCCTTGAAAAGCCGTCGTGTAATAATGAAATTCACACAATTCAAAGGCCGCTAAAATATCGGCTTGACTTTTAAAATCGCCTAAACCGGGCCTGTGGCTTTGCTATCACAGCAACCTTACAAAATTCAGTGACTTTTGCAATCTGTTGATTTTGAAGATAAATCCCTTCTTTTTGGAGTTGTGTTCTAATACGATTTAATTTCGCTTCCAATTCGCCTAAAGGGAAGCCTGTGGCTTGAAAAAAACGCTGTAGTAAAGTTTGGGCCCGATGCTGCCAAAGCGTGGCACGGATTTTAGCAATTTCTTGCCCTTGATGATCATAGTCTACAAGATCAAGATATAAGTGAACATTTTTAGAAAGATTGAGGATTTCAGCGCGTACCCAATAACGGGTAGCATGTTTTTCAGCAATGGTTTTTTGAACACTTGATAATAATTCGTTGAGTGTGAGACTATTTTCATCAGGTTTATCAAGGGGTTGAGGATTGGTTTGAGGTAACCATTTGGCAAAAGGCTCAGTTTCAATGCCGGGGGAATGAACCATTTTTTTTCGGCCCAATCAAATTTCGCCCCCAATTTTTTCGCCTCATCCTTTTCAGAATAGGGGCAATCTAAAAATATTGGCATGTTTTAATTTGATCTCTATTTAATATCATGCAATTAATAATGTAGGGTGGGTAACGTCTTTTTGTTGCCCACCTTAAGCTTAGATGGAATAAACGGATTTTATTTAATTAAATCAACCTTCTATTCAAAAATTTTCAGAATAGTGGCAATCTAAAAATATTGGCATGTTTTATTTGCTCTCTATTTAATAGAGTTTATACCGATTTAACGTAACTCATTGATTTATATAGCATTCGCATTTTAAGAAAACGAATAAAATCAATTCGCGCCAAAAGTTTTGCGCGCAAAACTTCTTAAAGCGAAACTTAACACAATCGGTATAATGTCTAATGTTATGCAATAATGCCTTCGCCAATGAAATCTCAGTTTTCAGTAAACAATAGCCTACCTATGTTTTAAAATGAAAAATGAGGAATGAGAAAGGCTACATTCATCACACCTTAAGATCAATTTTGGTAAAGGGCATTCCCCAATTAATAAGATGATTCATGCCAAGGTGAGTTAGCGTTTCGCTAGTAGCTATTCCATAACATGCTTTGATAAAACAACCGTCAAGTGTGTTTCGTTCATTACGCAAATAAGAGAGCTTATCTACATTGGCTAAATGTTTTGATAACTGATAACTGATAACTGATAACTGATAACTGATAACTGAAAAACGCTATGAATTTCATAACACATGTCAGAATCAAAAACTTTTTTTCAATAAAAAATGAAGTGAATATAGACTTTAAAGCTTCTAATTATAATATTGAAAATAACAGAAATAGATTATTTGATATTAATGGAAAATATTATAATAAAGTGATTTCACTTTATGGCGCAAACGCATCTGGTAAAACGACTTTTCTTAAATCAATTGTGGTTTTAAGTGCTGTCATTAATAATGAATCGACAGAACATTTTCCAACTTCCTTTAAAAACAAATTTGCACATTTATCAACAAAAAGTGAAATAGATATAGGCTTTATTTTGGAAATAGATAATGAGCCAAAAGAATTTTTATACCACTTAAAATTTAAGTCTGAAAATCACAAAAATATTGGTATTGAAAATGAAGAACTTTATGTTGTTAAAGGTGAAAAAAAGGAGATTTTCTTTAATCGAAAAACTCAACAAGTTAAAAATGTAGAGAGTCTGATATCCCAAGCTATATTTGAGAATCTAAGCGACAAAAAATCTTTATTTCAAGAATTGGGGAAATTTGAAAAAAGCGGATGGTTAAAGAAAATTACCCAATTTTTTAGAAATTTATCTAAAGCTTCAAATATTATAAGTCCTTATGAAACTAGACTGGCTCCTAGCCCTATTGATGAATTTCAAATAGGTAGTCGTTTAGATGATAATGAGATTAAAGAAGCATTAGAAAACTTTTTGTTGTCTTTCTTAAATTCCGTTGGTTTAGATATTGACAAGTTAAAAGCAAAATTTGAGGAAGAAAATGAGGGGGGAAGAAAATTTTTAGGTATTGAAGTTTCTCACAAAATCCAAAAAACCATCTCTTTAGAATTTGGACTTGAATCTGATGGCACTTTGATGCTTATCAAAATTCTATTAGATATCTTTTTAGTGAAAATCAATAAAGCTATCTTAATCATTGATGAGTTTGATTCAATTATTCATCCTATGCTAACACCTCTTATCATTAATTTACTCATAGAGAATGGGATACAAATCATTTACTCAACGCATAACATCTATAATATGAAGTTTTTGCAAACGGATGAGATATTTTTGATAGACAAAGATAAAAGTCATCAAACTATAATACAAGCTGTAAGAGATATTGAGAATATCAAAGGATATGAAAACCTATTAAGTCTTTATGAAAATGGCTATTTAGGTGGGATACCAAAAGTAGAAGATATTATTACGGAAATCGTCTCATGGTAAATTATCTCGAAAAACTGATTACTTCTGATGCCAGTAAAAAACCTGTTGTTCCACAGAAAATTTTATGCATCATTGAAGGCGAATTGGAGTTAAAATACATTGTAAAAATTTTTCAACTGTTTGGATATACAAAGGAGTGTTATGCTTTAACCGAACAATTTATAAAAGTGGCATGGGGTAATCATTTTCCTTTGAATTTTAATATAGTTAATAAAAAATGTAAATTTCAAGGCGGAAGTTTGAAAAACCATAATACGCCTAAACCTGCTATCCAAGCTTTTGAATTATTTAAAGAGAGTTTAAATCTTTTTGATTCTATCATTGTTTTATTCGATGGGGATGA
>Ga0233403_10000730_pt1 | contig 15775 bp, 11 predicted proteins | sample Na_oxic_1_MG_FD_179866 | JGI IMG/M metagenome (GOLD analysis project Ga0233403, IMG submission 179866) | Seawater microbial communities from Saanich Inlet, British Columbia, Canada - Na_oxic_1_MG | ecosystem: Environmental > Aquatic > Marine > Inlet | place: Canada: British Columbia | collected...
ACCAATAAAAATGCCTTATCCGATCCTTACGTGAAAGCGATATGTTGGGCAGCACGGCGAATCGGTGATGAAGGCATTGTCGCACTTGTCACGAATAATAGCTTTTTGGATAGCATTGCTTTTGATGGGATGCGGAAACAATTGGCGCAGGATTTTTCGTCTGTATATGTACTCGATTTGGGAGGGAATGTGCGGAAAAATCCAAAATTATCTGGCACAAGGCATAATGTTTTTGGTATTCAAGTTGGTGTTAGTATCAATTTGTTAGTCAAAAAAGCGGGTGAAACCACTACCCATATTTTCTATGCGGGTTTAGATGAAGAATGTCGTAAAGAAGAAAAATACGCTTATTTGGATGAAAAACAACACGTTGCTCAAATCGAATGGGAAACTATTGTGCCTGATAAAAAACACACTTGGCTCACAGAAGGCTTGCATTGTGAATTTGATGACTTTATGCCGTTAGGTACGAAGGAAACGAAGGCGGCGAAGACAGAAATTGAGGGAGTGATTTTTAAGATATACAGCTTGGGTATAAACACAAGTCGTGATGCTTGGGCATGTCATTTCAATCAATCCGAATTGGCTAACAATATGCAACGGATAATTGAAACTTATAATGGGCAAGTTTTCAAATGGACACAACAAGCAAATAAGCAAATTCAAGTTGATGACTTTGTCCTGTATGATGATAACAAGATCAGTTGGAGTGAAAGTTTAAAAGCCGATTTAAAGCGGGGAAGATTTGCTGAATTTGATACAGATAAAATCAGACAATCTTTATATCGTCCCTTCACAAAATCCAACTTGTTTTTTGATAGAGTTCTTAATGAGAGAGTTTATGTTTTTCCGTCTATTTTTCCTAACCCAAAAACGGAAAATAAGGTGATTTGTGCTACTAATCATTCACAAATTCCTTTTGTTGTTCAAATTACAGACTGCATACCAGAATTTGCAGTTGGTGGCCGTACTACGCAATGCTTCCCCTTCTACACCTACGATCTAGACGGCACCAACCGCAAGGAAAACATCACCGACTGGGCATTAAACCACTATCAAAAGCATCACCAAGATAACCAAATCACTAAATGGGATATTTTTCATTATGTTTATGGATTGCTGCATCACCCCGCTTATCGGGAAAAATACGCCGCTAACCTAAAAAGAGAATTGCCGCGCCTCCCGCTTGCCCCCAATTTTTGGGACTTTGCCACTGCCGGGAAAAAACTCGCAGATTTGCACCTCAACTATGAACAACAACCTGAATATTCCTTAAAATGGATGGTTCAAGCTGACATGCCTTTAGTTTGGCGCGTCGAAAAAATGAAACTCTCCCGCGATAAGCGGCAAATCATTTACAACGACTCTCTCACCATCGGCGGCATTCCGCCCGAAACTTTTGAATACAAACTCGGCAATCGCTCCGCCCTTGATTGGATAATTGATCAATATCGCATCAAAGTCGATAATCGATCTGGCATTGTCAATGATCCGAATCGCTTGGATGATGAAGAGTATATAGTGCGATTGATTGGGCGAGTGGTTTTGGTGAGTTTGGAGACTGTGAAGGTGATGTTGACATTGAGGAGTTTGACTGAACCCATTTTTTAATGATAACCCATGGTGGATTAAGAGAGTCCAAAAAAATAATTATCCTACCAAGGAATAAAGAATGGCTAAGGGAATGGTGGTGGGGTGTTAAATATAAACACATTTCTTGGTTTATTTTTCACCCTATTTTGATTCCCTGAAGGGTGAGATCGCTGTCGGTGAATTCTGGGTTTAGTTTATATTAAGTTCATTGTCGACAGCGATCCAACCCTACAAATATTGTGTGAAAAGTAGCCAAAATACCTGAACAGACACACCCCAGGGTGGGGTGTTAAATCTGTCACCAAAAGCTATCGCATTTTTCAGACATGGAAAAGACGTGTTTTGTTTCGAGATTTGTCGGGTAGGATCGCGGGAGAACTTAAAAAATACCCTTGCTCGCTTGCCCACCATCGCGGGTGAAAACCCAGAAATGGGTTCTATTTCCCAAGAAAACAAAAATTCCGAGATGAGACTTAAGCAGCAAAGTTAAAAAATGTTTAAAATAGGCCTCCAATTTAAACCGGATTATGGTATCCACTTGTTTTTTAACCGCTTCACTTCCTGCATTATTGTGAAGTAGCTCGGCAAGAAAGCTATAATTTTTACTCACTAAACAGGTGGTTGATTTATGAATAATAGTTTATTAGGGATACTCACTAAAGGGAGCAGAGTCACTTCGATTTTGCAAAAAGACTTGCAGCAGATCGAACAGACTTATGGAAAATTAGATCAAGTCGGGGTTGCCACTTTCTGCGACGGGCATACCAAGTGCTTGGAAACTCAAGGAAACCTGCAAGCCTTATCTGACTTCCATACACCGGCTCATTTAGCGATTACGATGATTGAGCAGAAGTTTCCAAATAGCATTCCGCTTCAAGATCAGCCTGAATTATTCAGTAACAACGAACTCGCTTTGGTTTATTCCGGGCAACTTGAAAACGCGAGAGACATTCGTCTCAGCTTGTCACGATTAGGATTTGATTTTGACAGTCAGCGTGACAGTGAAGTGGTTTTACGTCAGATCCAGCGTTATTTCGAGATTGGTTTGTCTCTTAGCGAGGCCATGAGATTAGCTCTAAAAGAACTGGAAGGCTATTTTTCTCTCATTGTTCTTGATGCCAAACATCAAGAATTAGCGGCGGCACGTCAGGGATATTCTTTAACAATTGGGATTGCTCAAGAAACCCTATATATTGGTTCTAACACCCGAATTTTGAACGTGGTGTCTTCTCCCATGTTACAAATTCAAGACGGTGAAGCGATGATACTTCAGTCTATTTGCTAAAGTGTAGAGACGCACTGCCGTGCGTCTCTTCTGCCGTGCGTCTCTACTTGTAAAAATACCCCTTTTCGATTTATAGCGTTTCCCGATCTCATGACGTACAGTTATATCAAGAAAATCGAACCGCAAAATAAATTTGGAACGAAGAGCAGGCCGCAAAATAAATTTGGAACGAAGAGCATGCCGCAAAATAAATTTGGAACGAAGAGCAGGCCGCAAAATAAATTTGGAACGAAGAGCAGGCCGCAAAATAACATGCATTCCGAGAAGGCCGCAAAATAACATGCATTCCGAGAAGGCCGCAAAATAACATGCATTCCAATCCGGCCGCAAAATAACATGCATTCCAATCCGGCCGCAAAATAACATGCATTCCAATCCGGCCGCAAAATAACATGCACTCCGAGCAGGCCGCAAAATAAATTTGGAACGATTGTACTTCATTCAATTGGGAAACGCGATACACACCCTACAAAACCGATTGGGATAAGATTGGCAACAAAAACCCATTACCAACACGACAAGTATGGATTTATTTTTAACAATTGGATGGAAATTTTTATGAAGAAAAATTCAGTTAAACTGCTATCAGTGACTTTAGGAAAGATTGCGATGAGTGGCAATCTTGTATCTGCAACCGACAGCGTAAGTGACTGTGGAACAGAACAGAACAAGCTTTCTATCAACTCGTCTATGCCTTCAGAATTCTCTCTAAGCAGCCCTAACGGCACTGAAAATGAGTATCTCCTGAGTAGCCAAGTTGAGGGGAAAATCCTTTATATTACCGTTGCCGGTATCCGGGCTGATAGAGCAATGGATATCTGGATAGGTATTTCTTCTTCTTATTCAGGAAAACCGTTGTCATGGCCACCCAGTTGTCGGGGGCAAATTCAACTGGAAAGAGATAGTTTAGAAGTGGTTGCCGGTATCACAGTTGCCGCGTCTCAATTTCAGCCTGGCTCAACGGAATTAGGAGAGTCAAAGTCTATTGACACGGTATCAGTCACGGTTCCCGTCAAATTATCTGATCTGTCAGAGTCACATTTACTACTTAGGAAGCCAATCTATATGCAAGCACTTGCTATACCCGCTAGAACGATGGACTTTGCGGAATCTCAGGCATCAGAAGTTGATACATTTGAGGTTTTACCTTTTTCCGATGTTTCAGATTGTACCTACTACCATGGCAAATTTATTGGATGGGAGTGTCAGTAATGGATAGTTTAACGGCAAAACCGCTTGGTATGGGAGTCGTGATTGGAAAACGGTTACGATTAGAACGATGTAGTCAAAAACAGGCGACTTTCCTCCATAATTGCTATCAGGATGATTCATTTTGGCTTCCCTATCAAGAAGCTGAAACGATTGAGAAGCTGAAGGATAGGTTAGAACACGAAAGCCAGTCTCTTCCTCAACATTTGAATCGGAACGAGTGGGTTATTATACGGCATGGCGATCAAACTGATCAAAGCGTTGATATTCCAATTGGAGTCGCGAGTTTGCTTAATTTTCAACCTAAACACAATTTTGCCGAATTGACGTTGGGTATATTGCGGCCAGAAGATCGTCAGGTTGGCATCGGACTGGAAGCGGCTTTGTTGGTACTTGACAGTGCTTTTAATTTTGCCTATTTCCATAAACTCATTAGTTTTGTTTATGGCGACAATACATTTTCCCAAAAATTGACGCTTGGATTAGGTTTTCGACAGGAGGGATATTTTCACAAGCATTTATGGGATCATAAGAAAAAACGTTTTATAGACGTTTACCAGAATGGCTTATTAGAAGAGGATTTTCGAGCTAATCGGCGACTAGCGCGTCTGTCTCAAAGATGGCTTGGGCGTGACATCACTGAACCACAGGTCAAATTTCAGTTATTACCCAAAAGTCAATTTAAGCCAATTCAAGAGAAATGGCGTGATTTATTATCGCAAAATTCAAAACATCAAACGGCCCAATCTCTCTTACCGCAGGTTATTTTTTCTCCAGACGAATTTCCATTTGCAAAATTATTGGAAAATCACTTTTTAGTGATAAAAACTGAATTTATGCGTTTAAGTCCGCAAGATTTAATAGATTGGCCTGAAACATCCCTATATGATCAGGAAACAGCCTCATGGCAAGTCTTTCCATTATACAAGTTTGGAAAAAAAGAGGCCCCAAATTGCCAACGTTTTCCAGAAACGATTCGCCTAATTGAGCAAGTGCCTGGTTTGAGAAGCGCCGCTTTTTCCTGCACCAGTTCTGGTTTGCATATCAAACCTCATGTTGGTTATTCGCAGGATTATTTACGTTATCATTTAGCCCTTATCGTGTCTGAACCAGATAAATGTGGCATTAGAATAGGTGTCCGGGTAGAAAAGTGGCATGAAGGAAAATCACTTATTTTTGATGATAGTTGTGAACATGAAGCTTGGAATAATAGCTCAAAAGACAAAGTCTTATTAATGATTGATTTTGATCGGCCAGCAAAATACCCCTTTATAGCAACTCGGTTTCATCACAAATGTTTAGTAACGCCCCCCAATATTTGAATAGACTCAATTTATTCTAAAAAAAAGCTCATTATCAAAATTTATTTTGCTGTTCTTTTCGTTCCAAATTCATTTTGCTGTTCTTTTTGTTCCAAATTTATTTTGCAGTTCTTTTCGTTCCAAATTTATTTTGCTTGCTTCATTGGAGTGCAAAATTTATTTTGCGGTCAATTTATTTTGGAGTGCAAAATTTATTTTGCTGTGATGGTTTTCACTATCTTCAGGCAAAACGTATAGGGCCGCGAACGGCTTTCCCTAAGTCAGATTTTCTGGTACGAGAACATAAACAAATGTCATTTTGAGGAGGGTTAAATAGGGAATAATTAGCATGAAATCTATCAACTTCAAATGGTTATACCTAATATTAGTGTTTTTCATATTAGCACAAAAAGCACCAGCACAAGAACGTTTAGCTTTAGTAATTGGGAATGCAGCTTATCAGGATGACCGGGATTTGAAAAATCCGGTAAATGATGCCAAAGATTTGGCAGCGGTGTTGCGTCAGTTAGGTTTTAAGGTGACTCATAAGCAGAATCTCAATTTAAAGAACATGAAAAAGGCGATTATCCAGTTTGGCGAAGAACTACGTCAATCGACTGGTGTGGGATTGTTCTATTTTTCTGGACATGGTGTACAACATAACGGTGCCAATTATTTAATGCCAATTGGTGCGATGCGTTTTTTAAGTACCGCTGAACACTTGCCTTACGAAACGGTAAATGCCGGCTATGTTTTAGCCACTATGAAAGCCGCCCAGAATGAATTGAATATTGTCATTTTGGATGCCTGTCGAAATAACCCTTTCAAAAGTTTATTCAAAGGGGAGATGATTTCGCCGGATGGACTGTTAGCACCACAAACACCCAGTGGTTTCTTGATTGCTTATGCGACGGCGGCCGGTAAAGTGGCTAAAGATGGTAAAGGACGCAATAGCCCTTATGTCATGCACTTAATACGTGAAATGCAAAACCCCAATGTGCTGATAGAGCAAATGCTAAAGCAAGTACGAGTGGCAGTGAAAAAAGAAACTAATGGGATGCAAGAGCCAGCGTATTATGCGGCGATAGATCAAGATTTTTCTTTTAAGCCGGGTGGGCGTATTCCTTGTTCTGAATGTTCGCAGTTATTGCGTGTGTGTGAAAGACATTTTCAAGCCAATCGTTTGACGACTGGCGAAGGCGGTACGGCTTTGGCGTGTTATAAACAGGTGTTGGAAAAAGACCCTAGCAATGTAGAGGCATTAGCCGGTTTAGACAAAATAGAGGCGCGTTATGTGATGTGGACAGAACGTGCCTTGAGCCAGAATAAATTAAACAAAGCTAAGCAGTATTTGGAAAGTTTACGCAAGGTGAAACCAGAATCACCGAAATTAGCGGCGTTAGAGCAGATAGTTTATCCTAAACCGCCAACACCGGAGCCAGTCACGCCCTCTCTATTACCCTCGTTTTTTGAAACAATTGGGGAAATTTCAAGTGGCTTGATGCAATCAATTGTCAGTGTCTGGCAGTTTATATTGGTAGCGGTAATAGTTATAGCGTTGATATGGCTTGGATGGCAAAAAAATTGGCTAGGAGAAGTAATTGCGTGGGGGCGGGCTTCGGTTCCTGAACAGAAACAGGCTCGATTACTTTCTGCCTTAAATCCCCTAGATTATTTCCGTTTGTTATGGTGGGTTTTGGTTATGCCACAGCAATTGATAGCCTATCGGAAAAAGTTTGGTGAAAAGGATGAGATGCGTGTAGGCAAGTGGCTAGCTAGTACTCTAATGTGGTTGCCTTTGCTAATGCCTAGCTTGGCTTTGGGATTGGAATGGTTGCCCCATTCAGATAAGGCGTGGTTGCCAGAAACTTATTTGTGGATTAGTGCTGGATTAGTAGGATGTTGGTTATTGGCGAGATGGTTATTTTTTGAAGAAATAATGTTTGGTGTGGCATTTGGTGTGGCGTTCGACGTGGCGTTCGGCGTGGTAGGCGTGGCGGTAGACGTGGCGGTAGGCGTTACGGTAGGTGTGACGCTCATCATGGCGTTCATCGTGGCGTTCATCGTGGCCTTAGTGGTGGGCAAGGTGGTGGACAAGGTGGCGGTGGGCGTGGTGTTCGTGGTGCCCTTAGTGGCGGGCTATGTGGCGGGCTATGTGGCAGTCGGCGTGGCGTTTTTGGTGACATTTTTGGTGACGTTCTTCGTGGCGGGCATCGTGAAAGAAAGTTTAAAAACAGGCACTCCCTCTTGGTTAGCTCGCCTCGCTTTTCTGCTACTAATTGCCGCTCACCTCTTTTTGATTTACTACTGCTTTTTGGGTGGGTGGCGGTTGTTTGTTTGAATAGAATACAACGAATTAATTGAGTACAGCGGATTAATGGAGTACAACAAATTACGGGGATAAACGAATTATACCTAGCAGCGGCACAAATTGCAGCTCAATTTATGACAGCGTTCAATATATACTGCACGCGGCCACAATTTAAACTTTTATGTCAGCTAGGCTTTCGTCTTTTTTTGCCCATCAGCCTCATTATGAAAAGTTAAGTTTGTTCCCGTGCTGAGTATAACCATTAACTTAAGCGACATGATATTTTATTGGTTTATTCGTTTATCCCCGTAATTAGTTGTACTTGGTTGGCGGTTGTGTACAAGCGATTAGCTTTATTCCCTTATTTTCCTTATTTTATAGCGTTTCCCGATTGAATAAAGTAGACTTATGCACTGACGCAAAATAACATGCATTCCAAAAACCGCAAAATAACATGCACTCCAAAAACCGCAAAATAAATTTTTTACTCAAATCAAATTTGTACTTCATTCAATCGGAAAACGCTATAGTCGCTAATCAAAATGTCATTCGTGAATGGTGGGAAAAGGGATAAGTTTGCGCGAAGCGAGTGCTGGCCATTGTGAAACTTGACTCTTGGTACATCACAAGAACTATTAGAGGCCTAAATTTTATGTGGGAAGATCCTATAAAAGAAATTCACAAATTTCGAGAAGCATAAGCTCGACAATTCAATTACGATGTTAAAGCCATTTGTCGAGATATTCAAAAAAAGCAAGCCAAAAGTGGGCGCAAAATAGTTTCATTTTCACCCCGAAAACCATTTCAAAAACCGCCTGCGTAACGCTATAGTCAGCGTTGCCTTCTGTTAATTTGATAATTGTTTATTCAATCGGAAAACGCTATATAACAACCAGACTATAACCACCTATCAATTTTGCGTGACGCTTTTTTTTTCAACACAGAGTAACACAGAGTACCACAGAGGGCCACAGAGAATAAGTAATTCACGCAAAAGTTGCGCGCAACTAAAATTGCGCCAACGCAGGTTATAAAAAATCAGGTGAAGCAACAACTTCATTGTTCAGCTAATGTTTGCACACCCGTTAGAAACACTTGAAAACTGTGTGAACGATTGTTGGCTAAATCCATATAAGGCGCAATAGCGCGTGCGCCACGAACTTTGCTGTAGTCTTTGATTAATTTACTGAGTTCTTCTGAAGCATTTCCTAAACGATCCGGTTCGCGGAATTTTTGATTGTTTTGTTGTTTTTTGAGTCCTTTTATCTGAAACGCTTTCTCCACCGCCGCTAAATCGCCTAAAAACCATGATTCAAGTTCATGGCAAACAATGCGTACTAGCGAATCGGTTCTACCGATTTTAAGGCATAGATGCTGTAAACGTTGTTTTAGTTTGACACAATCATCGCTATTTTGATCACGCACGATGACAAAATAGGTATTGGGTACTTGCCATTCTCGTAATCTACGGGCAATAGATTTTTCCAAATGTTGTTTACCTTTGTGGATAATCAATTGAAATCCAACTTCTTGAGGTAAGCACTTTGGTAATACAATATTTAAGACTTCACGCATGGAGGGTTCTTCAAGTAAAAAAACAAGTTGTTTCATGGATGAGCGCCCTCAAAAAATCCTTCTGTCCACAACGCACCGGGCAAATCACCCACTTCAATCAATCTTTTCATCAGTTGATTTTCGCTTGTACTACGCACTTGCGTGTAACCCCCTTTCTGAGTTAACCAAAAAATACTCTCTAATTTAGCGCCATTGAGCAAATCGGGTGAATGGGTAGAGACAAAAACTTGTCCGTCTCCCCGGCTGGCATACCAATTCAATTCTTCCGCTAAGATGATTAACGTATCTGGGTAAAGGTGGTTGTTTGGTTCTTCAACACACAAGAAGGGGTGCGGATTGGGATCGTAAAGCAGCAAAAAATAAGCGAACATTTGAATTGTACCGTCGGAAACTTGCCACGACTGGAACGTTTCCTTAAATGTGCGGTGCTGAAACTTTAACAAAATACGTCCATCCTCAGTCGAAATGGGTTCGACATCAGAAATACTCGGTAATCGGTAGGCCATTTGATGCCTGATTTCATGGTATTGTTCGGGATAATGATTACGCATTCTTTGTGCAAATAAAGCCATGTTATCACCACAATGGGATAAGTGTTCATCATAACCATTGGCTAGATTGATTTTTCTGGCTTCTGAGATTTGTAAATCCGATAAATGCCAGTTTTCAATAAAACGACGTAATTCGCTGGCTATTTCAAAGCGTTGTAATTGGCCTATGACTTTCAAAGCTAAAATATCTGGGGAATCCAGATTTTCTTCTATGTGTTCTTGTTTTGATAATCGCCTTGATTGAAGCACTTTTCCCCGTCCATGACTAAAATCAAGAATAGGCTTAGTGCCTTCATCACGTTGTTGGGACTGATATTTCAAGACTTCGCGTTTGATGATGGGCCTGAAATCAACCCAATCAATGATTAACGAATAACTGATATGATTCGATGTGGCTTTTAAGTCCCGAAATTGGAGTTCTATTTCAATGGGCCCTTTGCTGCCTCTGCTCACGACTTCTTTAAAACCGCCCCGCTTTGCCAACGCCTGTTTAACATTATGAGTTAAGGCATCGCGTAGAAATCCAAAGACATCAAATAAACTGCTTTTGCCGCTGCCATTAGCACCTACAACAAAACAGCAATTCGGCAAATTGGATAGAGTGACATTTTGAAACATACGGAAATTTTTCAGATGGATAGATTCGATTTTCATGTTATCAGTTATCAGTTATCAGTTATCAGTTATGAGAAAGCGTCGGGTGTCTCGCTGTGCGTCATACAGTACAACGGATCTGGGGATTGATCGGATTGGGGCAAAGGCCTATTGTAAGGGGCGCATTCCCAAAAAAAAGGGTCAATTTCAATCTCAATAGTAAAGAAGCAAAATAAATTTTGCACTCCAATAAACACCGCAAAATAAATTTTGCACTCCAATTAACACCGCAAAATAAATTTTGCACTCCAATTGCACCTAAGCAAAATAAATTTGGAACGAAAATAAACACCGCAAAATAAATTTTGCACTCCAATTGCACCTAAGATACATTCACCAAACACCCACTTTCTTACTCAATTGCCGATCCACAAAAAGTCTTGGGTAATTTGGACTATGTGTTTACAGAATGTGAAAAACAAGTTTGTTATGGGCGGCCGGACACTTTTTTTTCAACACAGAGTACACAGAGTAACACAGAGTACCACAGAGAATAAGTCTATGATTTTTAATCTTATGATGATATTAAACGCACTTAAAATAAGTGTATTATGCGTGAATTTGCAAACTGATAGGTGGTAAGCTTTGATGTGGTGTCAGTTTGTTCATGATAATCAGCGTTTTATTATATTTATTTAAGGAATGCTTATTTCTTTGATGAGTTGTTCAACGAGTGCTTGGGTGTTGTGTTGTTCTGTCATGGCGATGAGTCTATGCCCGATGACGCTTGGGAGTACGCTTTGTACGTCTTCGGGTATGACGTGATCGCGCCCTGCCATTAATGCCCAAGCTTGGGCGCAGTGGCGTATTGCTAAGCCGGCGCGGGGGGATAAGCCGGTGCGATAGCGGGGAGATTGGCGACTTAATTCTAAAATGGCTTGTAAGTAGTCTATTAGGGCTTCGGCAACATGAACTTGGGGTACGGCGTTTTGTATTTCTAGGATGTCTTCTACTGTGATGCTGGATTCTAAATCGGATATCATGTCGCGCCGGTTTTTACCTTTGAGTAAGGCGCGTTCTGTTTCATGATCGGGATAGCCGAGTGCTAGGCGCATCATGAATCGATCCAGTTGGGATTCGGGTAGGGGAAAGGTGCCGATTTGGTGTAGCGGATTTTGGGTGGCTAATACAAAAAAGGGGGCGGGAAGCGGGCGGGTTTGGCCTTCTACTGTGACTTGGTGTTCTTCCATTGCTTCGAGTAAGGCGCTTTGCGTTTTCGGGGTGGCGCGGTTGATTTCATCGGCTAATACCATTTGGGCGAAAATGGGGCCGACGTGGAATTTAAATTGCCCTACTTCTTTGTCATAAATGGAGACACCGATAATGTCGGCGGGGAGTAAATCGCTGGTGAATTGTATCCGTTGAAAACTTAATCCGAGTATTCGTGCTAAAACGTGGGCGAGAGTGGTTTTACCGACACCGGGTACGTCTTCAATCAAAACATGGCCGCGGGCCATGAGGCCGGTGAGTACTAAACGAATTTGTCGTTCTTTGCCAAGGATGATTTGGCTGGTTTGGGCGACAATGTTGTCGATGGTTTCTTTGATTAGAAGCATTGGTTTAAGTTCCGATTTTGAGTTTTGAGCGTTTGCAATTTTTTTTTCAACACAGAGTAACACAGAGTACCACAGAGGTGTAAATTTTTTTGTTTTTGAACCGACACAAACTGATAGGTGGTAAGGATTACCAAGTATGTATTCTAAATTCGACTCGTCGTGAATAGGCAATCTTTTCCATACCCTTTTCTTGAATGATACGGCTGGATGATAATCCATTTGCGGTTAAGAGGCGACGTAGCCAGACTTTGTGTTGTCTGACTGAGGGGTGCAGTAGGCAGTATTCTAATACGGCGCGTGTGCGGGCCTGAGATAGGGCCATATTATTCAAATAGGCGATATCTTTTGATGGGCTGCCTCGCCATTCTGAGGAAGTATGCCCTTCAATACTGATGGCTTCTATGGCGGCTTCATGTTTCTTTAAGATTTTGATATACCTAGGAAAAAAATCAGCGAGTATGCTTTGATAATCTCGATTGAGTGATGAACTCCCTATGTGAAAGAACAAATCAGGATTCTGGAAGCGCACGGTGAGTGTCGCCTGATCAATTTTAGCTAACCAATGGGGTAAGTCGTGTTCAAATTCTTTTAACAGTGCATGATAAATCGCCTCTTGGATACTCTGGATTCTCAAAGCTTTTTGTTGATTTGGTGAACGCCTCTCTTGTTGCTTTGGTGTTGTCAGTTGACCGGTTTGGGTATGCAATAGTGGTGTGGCTACAGGCGTGACGCTGTTTTCTTGAATCATACCAGAGTGATTGGTTTGAATAAAGGGTGTTATAGCGACAGGCGTGACGCTGTTTTCTTGAATCATACCAGCATGATTGGTTTGAATCCGTTTTGTGGCCACTGGGGTGACGCTATTTTCTGGCTGTTCAGGGTTGTTGGTTTGAGCGTTATTGAATAGATAGCCTATAGAGATGAAGAAGAAAGTGGCCATTAAAGTGAGTATTGATAGGCCTAATATGACATCAAAGAGTGAAACGATGTCTTGTTCATTTGTGGGTTGACCAAATAGTTGTTCTATTTCCATAAATTTATCTCCATATTACAGAGGGCAAACATATTAAGAGGGCGAACATATTAATTAAGAGGGCGAACACGTCGGTTCGCCCCTACATTGCACTCAATGGCCTCTAAGTAATGCCCTAAAATAGGCATCATAACGTATTGCATCAAAATCGGAGTCTGTTTTCGCCATATCTAGGCATTCTGAATTTAAATAAATGGCTTCTTGCAATGCCACGCCCGCTTCTTCGACATCTCCCAGTAAGGCATAACAACAGGCTTTGTTATAAAACAGGGAAAATTCTTCTGGATTCGCTTTAATCACTTGATCAAAGTAAGCAATGGCCCGTTTATAACGACCTAATTCCATAAAGGCAAAGGCTTTCTTTTGATAAGTCTCATAGTCGCTCAGTTGATCTTCACTTGAATCGTTATCTGAAATAACGGGTAAGGTGTCTTCAATTTCTTCTGTTTCTTCTTCTGTCTCTGAGCTTTCGGCTTGCTGTTCTGGCTCTGGCGTTGTGGCTTCCTCTTCACTAGGCGAGGGTTCGCTCAAAGGTAGTTGCGCTACAGTAGTGCTACTGGAAAGTTTACTTTCCAAGTCTGTCAAGCGATTTTGTAAGTCTTTAAATCCATCTAATTGAATTTCTAATGAGGCTTCTGCCATATCCAATTGCGTCTCTAAAGAGGTGTCAAGTAATTCTAAATGACGCTGTATTTGTTGACGCATGTTTTGGTTCAAATCTTCCAGATTGGTTTCAATCAGTGGAACCACTTCACCCGCTTGTGTACCTAACTCTTGGAAACCGGCTAAATGAGGATTCAAGTTGTCCAGTTGTTGATGGAGTCCTAGCATCACTTGTGTCAGTTCTTGCATTGAATGCGGTATGCTTTGAATATGCAAGGCCATTTCTTGCAACGTGGTATTAGACTGTTCTATGTTAGAGAGAGAAAAAGTGAATTGCTCATGTATTTTGACCATTTGATCACGGTAATGATCTTGCCAAGTGACTAGCCCTGAAACAACGTGGTTAAGTTGTTTAAAATTTTCACCAAATTGCTCACCTAGCGTTTGCGTAAAATATTTCATTGGACTTTCAATGACTTGAACTAAATATTGATTACTGTCTTGTGCTGTTTTTTCCGCACTTGAACGCAAGTTTTGTATTTGAGTTACCAATGAATTTTCGTGGGTGCCGGTGAGACTTTGTTTGAGTTCTTCCAACACGCGTACTTCTTGAGCAAAACCTTTCTTTTGTAATTGATTGATTTTTTGTAACTCTTGTTGATAAATATTGGCTTGCTCAACCATGTTTGAGAGGATAGCTTTTTGATTGGCACTGTGTTCGCTGATTTCCTTTAAAACATGGTAAATTTCTGTAGGCGTGATCGTTTGTTCTTGTTTAACGGCTTGACGGTTACGGTTAATTAATTTGAGCAAAAGGGCCAAGAAGATGCCAACAACACCGGTGATAAAGGCCATTGCTAAGCCATTGAATAAACGAGGAATGCTATTTTGAATATCTTGTCCTTCAAAAACGCTGAGTCCGATACCGATTCCCATAAAAGTGCCTAAAATACCTAAACTGGTTAGCCAAGTGGGGGCCATTTCGGCAAAGCGGCTACCTCGTTTGTAGAGGGCAAGCAAAAGCAAAACGAGGCAAAGTATAATAAAAATGTCGGCAATGAAGTGGGTATAAGGGTTTAATTTTTGTAATCCCAGTACCAGAAAATTGGTGATAGAAAGTTGTTCAGTCATATCAGTTATCAGTTATCAGTTATCAGTTATCAGTTATCAGTTATCAAAATAAATCATTTTTTTAGGGCGAACACGCATTAGGGCGAACACGCAAGGGCCGCCCCTACGGGCGTGATGTAGGGGCGAACCGAGGTGTTCGCCCTTTTTATTTGCGTGTTCGCCCTTTTTATTTTAGCGTGTTCGCCCTTTTTATTATTTGCATGTTCGCCCTTGTCTATTGGGTACAATTCACACAATACCTTTTACAATTCAAATACTTAAAGATACCTGCCTCCCGTTGCGACGATAATCGTTATTAATCCCAGCCATAAATTCGTGCCGATAATTTGACGAATACGCGCCAAATTTTGGCCCGCTTGTTTGAAATCATCATGGAGAAGGGCTTGTTTCATTCGCAAAAACGGCATAAAAAAGATGTATGCAAACAAGACTGTCATCAGGGCGGCTAGGGTGAGCATAATATGAATATAGATTGCTGTTTTAGCCATACCGCCATAAACGCCAAAAATCAGCCATAAGCCGGTTGCCCACAACAAGATAATCGCTGCCCATACCCAGGGAAAAAAACGCGCTAAGACTTGTGACATTAAAGGCAGACGTAAAGGGGGGTCGAGGAGATTAGCAGCGACTGGACGTAATGCGATATGGGCGAAAAACATGCCGCCCACCCAAATAACGGCCGAGAGTATATGTAAAGTCATTGTAATCGCTAACAAATTAGCGGTAAGCGTTTGTAACACGGACATTGATAGTTTTTCCTTTTTTCAAAAGTAGGGTGGGTAGGAGCGTAAATCTGATCAGTTATTTATCAATTATCAATTCCACGCTAAAGTTTTTGCGCGCAAAAACTTTAGCGTGGAACCGAAGGTCAGCGAAGCTAAATCAATTATCAACAGATTGATATTGTGTCTGTTCAAGACTAACAATTATCCAAACTGTAGTACATTGTCAATTTAATTTGTCAGATAATGTC